>Ga0247609_10002535_pt1 | contig 19235 bp, 14 predicted proteins | sample 172DNAGHGlowgp2_FD_193487 | JGI IMG/M metagenome (GOLD analysis project Ga0247609, IMG submission 193487) | Sheep rumen microbial communities from Palmerston North, Manawatu-Wanganui, New Zealand - 1728 DNA GHGlow gp2 | ecosystem: Host-associated > Mammals > Digestive system > Stomach > Rumen ...
CAATAATCGTTATCTTTGGGTAATGCCGCCAATGCTTCCGCTGCTGATTTGGTCATCACAGGCTCATCCCGAAGGATGTGACCGTCGCGAAGGAAGATTGTTCTGCTTGTAAACACTGCTATATCAGACTCATGCGTCACAAACGCAATGGTCTTGCCCTGTTCGTGAAGGCTCTGAAAGAGGCTCATGATTTCGTAGGAAGTGCGCGTGTCGAGGTTGCCTGTGGCTTCATCGGCCAACACAATGACAGGGTCGTTCACTAAGGCTCGGGCAATTGCCACACGTTGCTGCTGACCGCCCGAAAGCTGGTTGGGCATGTGCTCCATTCGGTCCTTCAAACCCACCAATTCCAAAGCATGCTGTGCCCTCTCGTGGCGCTCACGATGCGATACATCTGGATTGTATACCAAAGGTAATTCTACATTCTCCAAAGCTGAGGTACGCGGCAAAAGGTTATAGGACTGAAACACGAAGCCAATCTTTCGATTACGAATCTCTGACAGCTCGTTTTTGCTCCTTTCCCTGACCGAAATACCATCGATGTAATACTCGCCTGAGGTGGGCTGGTCAAGGCAACCCAGGATGTTCAACAATGTGGACTTGCCGCTACCCGACGAACCCATGATGCTCACGAACTCGCCCTGACAGATATCGAACGACACACCCTTCAGAGCATGCACTTCCTCACTGCCGACGACGAAAGTCCGCTTGAGGTTCTCAACCTTGATGATGGATTGCCGTTCACTCATGATTATTTTTGGCCACCTGAGTTGCCACTTTTATTGTTGTTATTGTTCCTATTCCTTCCGGGAGGGCCTGGCATGAAAGGATTCTCTCCCTTCTTCACAGTTTTCTCCTTGACGACAAACTGTGCCGAAAGCACCACCGAGTCGCCAGCCTGCACCCCTTGTTCAATGATCTTATAGGCACCATCACTCATGCCTACCTTGACGGGACACGGCATCATGTCATCGCCTTTCCTCAACCATACCATGTTATGATTGGCGGCTTGCCCTCCTTCTTGCATTAGAGGCTTTTGGCCTTTTGGAGGCATCTGACCTTCGGGCTTCTCAGGCTTTCGCATAGCTTTCAGCACCTGCTCGTCAGGGGTGAAATTGAATGCCTCGGCAGGAATGGCTAAACCTGTCTCCTCTTCCGTGACAATAGTCACACTAGCTGTCATACCAGGGAAGAGCTTCTGGTCGGGGTTGGGTGCCTCAATGATGACGGTATAAGTCACCACATTGCTTGTGGTGGTGGGTTTCATACGAATTTGGTTCACCGTGCCTTCAAACACATCGTCCATATAGGCATCGACGGTGAAGGTCACCCTCTGCCCTACTTTCACCTGCCCGATGTCGGCTTCATCGACATCGGCTTCTACCTGCATCTTGGTCAAGTCGTTGGCCAAGGTAAACAAGGTTGGTGTGCTGAACGAAGCAGCCACGGTCTGGCCCACCTCAACGGCACGATCGAGCACAATACCGTCAATAGGCGAATAAATTTCGGCGTAGGCCAAGTCAACCCTAGCTTGGTCGTAAGAAGCTTGAGCGTTTCTCTTGCTCATCTGAGCCTGCGTGTAAGTGTTCTGCGCTTCCTGATAAGCCGCCAAGGTCGCGGCATTCGACTCATAGAGCTGTTTCGTGCGTTCGTATGTGAGTTTCGCATAATTGAGCTGGCTCTCGGCCGAAGTGAGGCTCGCCTTGGCGCGACTCAAACTCTGGTTGAGCGTCTGCTTGTCCAATTCTGCCAAGAGGTCACCTTTCTTCACCACATCGTTGAAGTCGACATAAATCTTCTCCACCTTACCCGACACTTGCGTACCCACTTCAACAGTCTCCACTGGCTCTATGGTACCCGTGGCGGTCACCGTGTTTTCAACGGTATATTCTCCGACCACGTGCGTTCGGATGACCAATTCCTTGTTGGCCGATTTGGTCAACTTGACAACGACTATCGCGGCAATAGCCAAAACAACAATGCCTAGGATAATCAGCCATATTTTTCTTTTTTTCTTCATATTTCGTACTATTCGATTTTCTTTTTCTAACAGCTGCCACGGTGTGACAGCCCTACAACCCAAAACTTACAACTCTATTTGTTTGCCCATATACACGTCCAGAATCTTGCGTTTCATCAGCAAAGAATACTTGTTCTGAATATAGGAATTGAGGGCATTCAGATAATTGTTCTGCTGCTGCAGCAACTCCACCGTCGTGATGGTGCCATACTGATACTGGATGTTGTATGCATTGAAACTCTTGCTATAGGCGTTTTCCTTGACTTGTGAGACCTTATATGCATTGTAGGCAGAAACCACATTACGGTAGGCTTGCACCACGGTTTGGCGCACCGCAAGAGCCGATTGCTCATAATCCAACTGCGTCTGCTCCAAGGCAATGCGACTCTTTTTCACGTTGGCTTTCGTTTGACCACGACTATAAATTGGGATGCTCATCGAAATGCCCAAAGACTCGGTCGGCTTACCATACCATTTCGAGTTGCCATCAGAATCGAATGACAACACACCCATACCTACATTCGCATTGGCCGAGATGGATGGAAAATAATTGCCTCGCGCCATGTCGACACTCTTTTCGGCCAAACGGATGTCATAGTCGCCCATGCGCAAGTCAGGCAAATATTCCATGGCGAGACTGACAGTCTCTCCTTCTGAAGGCAACGACTCCATTAAGTCATCAAGGTTGTCGGTATTCGGGGTGACAATCTCCAAATCGTCAGTCGGATTCATCGAAAGCAGCACCTTCAAATCCAGCAAATTGTTCTCAATATTAATGCGTGTGTCGACCACGTTGTTCGAGTCACTGTAGTATTGCGCCTCAAGCAGCAGCAGGTCGCTTTCAAGAATAGTTCCCACAGTATGACGCACACGACCTTGCTTCACCTGCTCGCGGCTGGTATTGAGCACCTCAAGTTGGTAATTCAACAGTTCTTGATTGCCGAGAATAGTGAGGAAGCTCTGCAAGATCTGAGTGGCAAGCTGGTTGTCGTATCGTTCCAACCGTACCTCATTACGCTCCACGTTCAGGCGGCTCTGTTCAATGGTATTGTTGATGTTGCCACCCTGGTAGATGGTCAAAGAGGATCCCACGCCCACATTTCCCGAGGTAGACCAACCGTTTTCGTTGTTCGACAAGTTCTGCCCTACCGAAGCACTCAAGTTGGGCAGCCTTTGCTGTTTCGATTGCTCATAAGTAGTCTCCAACGACTTGCCTGTCAATTCCAAAGACTTCCGCTCGTAATTATTTGCAACGGCAAAGCGGAGACAATCCTCCAACGCAAAGCGATAGGATTGGCTTTCCTGCGCCATGACAGACCATGCCAATAGGAAAAACAGAGAGAGTATGGTTATGCGTCTTGTCATTGTTGTTTCAAAACAAAAACCCAGGTCCGTTAATAATACTAACACGACCTGGATAATGTATTTCCATTAATTCCAGTAACCTTGTAAATCTAACATAGCTAACGCTATATTCTGTCAATTAGATATCTAAAAACAGAAAAAAAGCGTAAAGCTGAGGAAAAACCAATCTAATTGATTTAAGGGTATTACTCCTTCCTTCTTTTTCCAATAAGATAGGCACCGCCAAGGCAACCTAGAACAAGGATACCTCCGCTCAAAGGTGCAAAGTTTTCCAAGGAAATATCACCATCGCGGTCTTCGAGACTAATCGCATCATTATTTTCCTCCTCGCCACTTGTGCCACGCATTTTAATCTTCAGCTCCTCATTGTTATCGAAAATATTCTGAGCTTCTGCAATTTGCATCATAGCCGGGCTACACAGCATTGCCAAAACGGCCATGACGCTAATGATTCTCTTTTTCATTTGTATTGTTTCCTTTCTATTCTATAATTGTTTATTATTGACGACTATATCTTGGTTTTCACATATAGATTGCTCTAATACGAATTGTCCTGCAAAAATATCGTTTTTTTGTTATATTCTACAAAAATTTTTGGTTTTTTTTCTATATTATTTATATAATCTTGATTATCAATATTTTAAAACCAAATATTTTTTTCCTTAGCAGTTTTCGGGTTACAAAGACAATCAAAAACACTATTATCGGACACACTTATTATTTTTGAAAAATAATTGCCAACCTTAGATTATTTTGTACATTTGCAGTGTTCCAAAAGGACTCTCTCTAGGAATCATGAAAAGAGTATAATGAATAAATAAAACCAACTAATAACTAATTTAAAATTAAAACGTTATGAAAACAAGTAACAAGTTTTTTGCCGAATTGTTCGGCACATTCGTTTTGGTGTTTGGCGGTTGCGGTACCGCTTTGTTTGGCCACGTTGGCTTCCTTGGTGTAGCTATCGCCTTCGGTCTCACTGTCGTGGCGATGGCATACGGCATTGGTCACATCTCAGGTGCCCACCTCAACCCCGCTGTCAGCTTTGGAGTCTTCGTTAACGGACGCATGAGCTTAAAGGAAATGCTCGTCTATTGGCTCGCACAATTCATCGGCGGCATCATCGCTGGTGCTTTGCTCCTTGTGATTTGGAATGCCATCGGTGGTGGTGCTACCGGTGTCTTCGCTTCCAATGGCTTTGGTGAAGCATTCCAGAAAGCTTGCGGTGGTCCTGAGACAGGTTATCAAGCCATTTCCACTGGTGGTGCCTTCCTCGTTGAGGCTCTGCTGACCTTCGTGTTCCTGATGGTCATCCTCGGTGTCACTGATGATCGTCATGCCAACGGCAAATTCGGTGGTCTGGCCATCGGTCTCACCCTCGTACTCATCCACCTCATCAGCATCCCGCTGACCAACACCTCGGTCAATCCCGCCCGCTCGCTTGGCGTTGCCTTGTTCTCGAAGTGCGGTGAATGGAGTGCCCTGGGTCAAGTGTGGCTTTTCATCGTGGCCCCGCTCGTCGGTGCCTGCCTCGCCGGATTGGTCTACAAGTGCCTCGGCGGCTGCAAGAAGTGCGAAAAGTAATAAGATTGAAATCATCTGAATAATGAAAAGTCCCGCATTGGCCAATGCGGGACTTTTCGTATTTTTGCACCATGGCAGGCATCTACATCCACATCCCTTTCTGCAACTCGAAATGTGCCTATTGCGGGTTCTATTCGTTGCCATCACTGAACTTGAAAGATCGCTTCTTGGAAGCATTGAAGTCGGAGATTGTTGCACGAAAGAAGTACCTTCAGCGCCGGCCTCATTGCGGGCTTGACCCACAATCCCCCACGCTGAAGGATAATCACAACATGCCCACCATCAACACCATCTACTTCGGTGGCGGCACTCCTTCACTGCTATCCATTAACGAGATCGACGAGCTACTGCACCTTATTAATACATATTATCCAGTTGCCCCTAAAGCCGAAATCACCCTTGAAGCCAACCCCGACACGCTTTCGTTGGAATACCTCGAAGGTTTGCGACAACTTGGGGTCAACCGCCTCAGCATCGGTATCCAAAGCTTTTTCGACAACGACTTGAATTATTTGAGCCGCCGACACGATTCACAACATGCCCGACAATGTATCGATTGGGCCAAACAAGCGGGCTTCAGCAATATCAGCATTGATTTAATTTATGGTCTCCCCTCCTCCAATGCCAAGCAATGGAACTGCAACTTGGACATCTTTTTTGATTATGGTCTGCCACATCTTTCAGCTTATGCGCTCACCTTGGAGCCCAATGCCATTCTGACCAAACAAATCGAACTAGGAAAGGTGCTTCCCATCAACGAGGAGGATGCCCTCCGCGACTACGAAATCCTTTGCCGACGCGCCAAAGAAAACGGCTTTTTGCATTACGAGATTTCCAATTTCTGCCTCCGTGGGATGCACTCAAAACACAACGCCAGTTATTGGTTTGGAACGCCATATTTAGGGCTTGGACCTTCTGCACATTCCTATGATGGGAATTCGCGACAATGGAATGTTTCCAGTGTTGAACACTATTGTGAGGTTTTCTCTCCCGCATCACGTCATTGCGAGGAGGAACGACGAAGCAATCCAGACAAAGAGCTTCAGTATCTGGATTGCTTCGTTCCTCGCAATGACGCAAAGAGCGTACAGGATTCGGTGTCGGAAGTCGAACAATTATCCCCCGAGCAGCAATACGACGAATACGTTATGCTGCGCTTGCGCACTCATTGGGGCATCGACCTAAAATGGCTCAAACGTGAGATGGGTGAACGTTTTTCGACCTATTGCGAACAACATGCCCAACCTTTGATAGCCCAAGGCCGTCTCTCGCAAACACGAGAATTCCTCTACCTCACCGACCAGCAAATGCTCTTCGCCGATGGCGTGGCGGAGGAATTGTTTTGGGAATAAGTAGTTTTTTATTCCAAAACATCAAAACCTGCCGTTTTCTTTCCTATTTTTGGATTCTCAAAATCAGTCATAAAACACATGTTCGCTACCTGTATCAATCAAACAATCAACAATTAAACAATTAATATGCTTAAATTCAAATCATTACTCCTATCCGCTCTTCTGCTTATCGGACTGAATACGATGGCACAAGACGAAAACGAGCGCCTCGTTGGTGCCAACTGCACGAGCATCATGGTGGGCAAGAACGCCTCCACAGATGGCTCAGTCATCACCTCCCATACCTGCGACGGCCGCTACCGCACTTGGATGCGCTGGGAACCTGCCGCCGACCACGAAAAAGACGAGATGCACAAGGTCTACAAAGGCACCATGCACACCGAAGATCCCTTCGACAACCGTGGCGTGGAGCTGGCGGGCGAAATCCCTCAAGTAGAACATACCTATGCCTACCTCAACACAGCCTATCCTTGCCTCAACGAGAAACAATTGGCCATCCGAGAGACCACTTTCTCCGGTCCCGATACCTTGGTCAACAAGAAAGGCATGTTCATGATCGAAGAACTGGAACGCGTGGCCTTGATGCGCTGCGACAATGCCCGCGATGCCATCCAACTCATCGGAAAATTGGTCAAGGATTATGGCTACGGGGATGGCGGCGAATGCATCACCATTGCTGACAAGAACGAAGTATGGCAAATGGAAATCCTCGGTGAGGGTCCCGACAAAATCGGTGGCGTTTGGGCAGCCAAGCGCATCCCCGACGACGAGGTGGGTGTTTCGGCCAATATTGCCCGCATTGGCAAGCTGGAGCGCAAAAGCAAGGACTTTTATTGCTCCGACAACTGCGAGGCCGTAGCAAAAAAATATGGCCTCTGGGACGGCAAGGGCGATTTCGTCTTCTGGAAGGCCTTCCGTGCCGAATACGGTGGTGGCAAGAACTACAGCGACCGCGAGTTCTTCATCCTCAGCCAGCTGGCTCCGTCGCTCAACCTCAATCGCGACATGCTCGAACTGCCCTTCTCCGTAAAACCTGACGAGAACGTTGACGTCCGCAAGGTGATGGAACTCTTCCGCAGCACCTACGAAGGCACCGACATGGACATGACCCGCAACGTGAAAATGGTGGCCAAGAAACGCCAAGACGACGGCACAGTAGTCAACGACACCATCATCAGCCCCATCGCCAACCCTTGGCTCACTTCCGCCACGATGAACACGCTCAATTATCTTGCCCCTGGTACCGTCAACTTCCAGCGCACCGTGGCCGTGGCTTGGAGCAGCTACCATCACATCATCCAATGCCGAAGCTGGATGCCCGACGAAATCGGCGCCATCTGCTGGATGAGCTGCGACAACCCGGGACAAAGCCCACGCATCCCGATTTTCTCAGGTTCCACCACCCTGCCCGAAGGCTTCGACAAATGCGGTCAGCTACGCTATCGCGACGAAGCTTGGATTTGGCACTACCGCAAGGCCAACAAATTAGCCACCGTACAATGGGGCCGCACCAAAAAAACCTTGATGGACAACGCCAACCGCTTCGAGCAAAAGGCTTTCGACGAGATTCCCGCTATTGAAAGTAGAGCACAAGCGTTGGTTACTGATGGCAAGACCAAGGAAGCCACAGAACTCCTCAACCAATACACCTCCGACTTTGCCGCCTCGACGCGCCAAGCGTGGAAAGAAATGGAAAACAAGTTCTGGTATTGGTTCAGTTTTGGTTTTTAAACCATCTTATGACAAAAGAAGTGGGAAAACGTTTGCTTTCCCACTTCTTTTTTTAATACTGTTCAACTACGATGTTAACACTATTTCCCGCTTCACCACTCAACTTGATATTTCCCGTTCTAGGTCGCAAACTCGGCAGGGGATCAACCTTGACGGTTAGGGTTTTATTGCCAAAACCACTCAAAGGATCGCAATGGATCCACGGCACATCTACATTCACTGACCACGCTTGGTTCGCTGACACCTGGATTTCATAACTGCCACCTTCTGGACGGACAATAAGTTCGCTTATATCTGTTTCCAAAATGTCGACCCTACCCTCTTGAACGACGACCATCGTACCCAACACTTGTCCGTTACGAACGGCACTCACAAATCCTATTCTTTCATTAGGATTGGAATTGTTATCCACTACAATATCAAAAGTGGCGTCACCCTCGCCTGAGCTGGTAACCAAAGTAATCCAACTGCTCGACTGTAGCCACCATGTGGTATTCGAAGCCAAATGCACAGTTTGCACACCACCAGCAAAGGAGACAAACAAGGTATCAGGTTCAAAAGCTGCTATAATCGGATCATCACCCGGAGCTTGACTTGCTGACAATTGCGCATTCAAACTCCCTGATTTGATATTGAACTCCAACTCTCTAGGCGCATTAAGCGTATTGGGGTCAGCCTTCAAAACGACATTGGCATTGCCCGTCCCCGACTGTTGTGAGACTGACAACCAGTCACAATCCAAATCAAATATCCATTCATCATCACAGCTCACACTAATCTCTTGCTCGCCACCTTCTTTTCCAAATTGGAATACATGAGGGGAAACCTCAAGGAAATGCGGGTCGGGTGAAGCTTCCTGTCTGATGACAAGCATGGCATGAGCACCACTAGCCGTATTGAAGACGACATTTGTTCGACGCTGGACATACAAGGGATTCGCGACCACTGTAATACTGATTTCAGCATTACCCTGTCCTTCATTTTGATTCAATGTCACCCATTCCTCTCCAATAGTGGCCGTCCAGTTATCCTCAGTGGTCACGGCAACAGTCTTAGTCTCACCTGTACAGATAAACTCAAGGTATCCAGGAACGACCTCTATGCCAAAAACAGGTGATACTTTCTGTTCAATAAATACGGTATCCGAAGCCATATCATGTTTTCCAATAACGACTTCTCCCTTGCGAGATTCGGACATGTAGCCTTCCATTGGGCTAATGGTCAAAGTAAGGGTCGCGTCATTGGCACCATTCGTCATCGAACTGGTTACCCATTGAGGGGTAATGACTTCCCATTCGATATCGGAAGACACTTCAACAGTATACTCACCCCCTTCAGTACCACAGATTATAGACGCAGGACTAACTTCAACATAATGCTGAGGCACGTCTTGGGTCAACTTCAAAACAGCAGTATTGTCCTTGGTACTGGCAGTGATTTCAGTCGAGCGGCTCTCCCCTGTCGTATTTGGAGCTACCGTTAAAGTAAGGGCGGCATCACCATTGCCCGACATCGAAGAAACCATGACCCAACCTTCGGTCATAGCAATGGTCCATTCTCCATTCGACTTCAACGATATTTCTGCAGAGCCTCCTTGTGCGTCAATCTCCAAAGTTGTTCTGTCAAACGACACTTCTACAGGCTTACGGCAGCCCATCACAGCAAAAGCCATGGCTGCGATAATCAAAAATGTAAGTTTTTTCATTGGTCTGGTATTATGTTTCTACTCTTTTCTCTAATTATTAAAACGCAATTTACGTTTGATTAGTATATTGAAACTAAAAAAGGTGCGCCAGAAAAGTCGACGCACCCTTTCATTCAATCACTGAGCCTTTCTTTTAGAAAATCTCGGTTCTATTGTCCTTAATCTTCACGTTGTTTCTCAAGGCGTTATACACACCATTGTTCAAAGCTCTGTTGGAGAACTGGCTGGTCTTCTCTCTGATGATGCTGCTGTAGTCAGTAGTCTCCTCAGGGGCCGTGAACTTCACGTTCTTGATGATGAAAGCGCTGGAGTTGCCGGCAACGGGGCCAACTTCCTCACCTTCCTTCATACCCATGATCATACCAACGATGTCGCCTTCAACACCAAAGTTACCCAACACACGCGATTCAATGTTGACATCGGAAACTGTGGTGGACTCAGCACCCAGCTCGTTCACCATTCTGTTAACATCGCTGCCACAAGCCTTCATCTTTTCAACGGCCAACTCACCCTTCTTCTTGTTGAGGATTTGGTACTTGGAACGTTCGGCGACAGTCTCCAAAGGAGCATAACCTTCATTGATGACACCCGTCAGAGCAGCAACGACCAACTGATTGTTGTCAAGTTCAAAGATCTTGTCGGAGATGTCACCTTTCTTGGTCTTCTCGTCGAAAGCCCAACGGACGATTTCACGCGGGCTCTCAAGGCCGGTGATTTGGTAAGTCGACTTCTGGATGCCAGGCATCGTACGCTTGGTGAGACCTTGCTCTTCAATAGCCTTGTTGAATTGGTCGTAAGTTCTGTTTTCAGCAAAGAACTTGTTGGCCTCGGCATAAACGTTCTGATAAGTCTTCGTACTCCATGTGATTTTGTGCTCAAGGAATGCAAGACGTGCCTTGGGTTGAGGCTCAGTTTTTCCGGTGACCTTCACAATATGATAACCAAAGGGAGTCTCCACAATACCCAGCGAACCCACGGGATTATTAATCACGTATTCGTTGAATGCAGGTACCATTGTGCCATCGGTGAACCAATCAAGATCGCCACCTTTGTCCTTCGTGCCATCGGTGTTGTATTCAGCAGCCATTTCAGCATACAGGTCATCGTTGTTCTTCGTGGCCTTCAGTTGAGCCAGCAGCTCGTTGGCCTTGGCTTCAGCTTCCTCTTTGGTAGTGATTGTGTCTTGGCTGCCCATAGCACCCTTATAACCAATCAAGATGTGGCTGGCGCGAAGTGAATCGGGACGACTTTGCATGTCAACAATGCGAACCAAGTTGAAAGCGTCTTCGTTTTCGTAAGGACCATACACATAGCCCACGCCATTACCATTGTCGAAGATGGCTTGTTCAATCATCTCAGGAACATCCTTGCGACCCAGCCAAGTGCTGTCGTAACGCTTGTCGGAGTTGTAGCTGTCGTTCACGAAGTTGGCAGCGCTTTCAGCAGCTTCAAATTCGGGCTTTCTCTCTTGCACGAACTTCAATGCCTCTTGACGGTCTTCCAACGACGGCTTGATTTCGAACAGAACGTACTCAATGTCGCGTCTTTCATCGGTCTCATAACGGTACTTGTTCTCCTCATAGAAAGCTTTGTTGTCGGCATCGGTCACAGTCACGGTCGAATCCGGAATAGAGGAATAACGCAAAACGATGACATCGGCCGAAGCCTTCATGTTCTTGTTTTCATAGTATTTCTTGGCCAAAGGAGTGGGAAGGAAATAGGAAGCCTTCACCAAATTGTCGAACTTGGTCTCCAAGCGGTTTTGCTTCACGGCTTTTTCGAAATCGAGCCAACGGTTATAATACTCTGGAGGAAGGTTGCTGAGGTTCTGAAGGTATTCGGTCACACGTTGTTTGTCAACATTGCCGTTACCATCACCAAAGCTCTGAACCACCCACTGGTGAGGTTTGTCACCAGTAATCTGGTCCATCAATTCCTCTGTGGTGATGCCGATACCTGCGGCCTCATATTCCTTGGTCATGATGTTATCCTTGATCATCTCTTCCAAAGTGCTGTTGTAGATACCATAAGTTTCGGAGGAAGAGAGGTTGTTGTTTGAAGACCTTCTGTTTTCAAGATTCTTTTCCTTGAGCGCTTCATAGTCTCTCACCGAAATCTTGTCGCCATCAACAGTGGCCACGATGGGACCTGTGTTTCTTCCCTGACTTTGGAAAAGGTCTTGTAAGACAAACGCTAACAATGCGATACCGATGATTGCAATCAACAATCCGGAGCGTCTTCTGATTTTTTCAATTGCTGCCATAATTCTATTTTCTAATTACTATTAAACTTCAATTTTGAGCGTGCAAATTTAGTAAAGATTTCCACTCGCTGGGAAAAATGTTTTATTTTTATTTTCCAAAAGTATCAAATTTTGCTTTTTGTTACCAAAATAAGCTGAATATCAACTATTTATTTTGGATTTTCAACTCCACCTCGTCCAATTTCATGTTCGAGGCTTTCAGAATTTTGACCCGATAATTGCCGATTTGAAGCACTTGACCTTGCTCAGGAATGCTCTCACAATAGTGCAGAATCATGCCAGCCAAAGTCTCATAGTCGTCGGAAACGGGCAAATCGAGCTTATAGGTGTCGTTGAGGTAGTCGATTTCAAGACGGGCGGAGAAGACAAAGGTGTTGTCATCCACCACCTTTTCCACTTCATCCTCCACATCGTACTCGTCATCGATCTCGCCAAAGATTTCCTCCACCACATCTTCCATCGTAACGATGCCAGCCGTGCCGCCAAACTCGTCGACGACCGCCGCCACACCTTGACGGTGTTGGATGAAATGCTTCAAGAGCCGATCGGCAGTATAGGTTTCGGGGAAAAAGTCAATCTTACGAATAATGTCGGCCAATGCCACTTCCCTATGCTCAGACACAACACGTACCACGTCGTTTAAGTGGACATAGCCCACAATGTCGTCAATACTTTCACCAATGACAATCAACTTCGAATGTTTGGTTTCCTCAAAACGAGCTTTCACTGACTCAATACTATCGGAAAGCTTCACTGACTCAATCTCGTTGCGTGGTCCCATGCACTCGCGGAGTTTCACCGAACGAAACTCCATCACATTCTGGAACAACTGTATCTCCTGCTGCATGTCTTCATCCGCTTCCTCAGGATCAGCATATTCAGCGATGTAGTCGTTAAGGTCAACAGTGGTGAACCGATATTCCTGTCGGTCGACCTTAAGACGAAGGATATAACGGATGATGAACTCCGAAATGCCTGTGTAAATGAGAATCAGAGGATAAAGCAGACAATAGCAAATGAAGGTCGGCAAAGCGAAAAACGAAAGAATGGCATTGGGATTAATACGAAACAGCATCTTGGGCAGGAATTCGGCCACCAGCAACACAAGCAACGTAGAGAGGATGGTTTTCGCCAACAGCACCATAAAATCATTGTCGAGAGAAATGTATTGTAACCAATGGTTGACAGGTGCATCAAGCAGTTGCGACATGCTCATGCCATAAACGATGAGGGCGATGTTGTTGCCCAACAACAAAGAAGTGAGGAAGTGCGACTGGTCTTTCAAAAACAGCCTAATGATTTTAGCCGAGAAGGTGTTTTTCGTCAGTTCCACCTCAAGCTGAAGGCGATTAATGCTGTTGAAGGCAATCTCAAGTCCCGAACATAGGGCTGAGAAAAACAAAGTAACGGCAACGATAATCCAACTGTCCATAACTCAATCCTCCTCATCCACATCGAGCAAGGCACTGCCCGAATACATGGTGTATTCCGAAAAGTCCTCACGCGCCACGAGGCTGTCAGCCTCAATTTGCTTGTCAGGCGTGACAATCTTGACATGTGAGCGGGTGTGGATCATCTTCGTATCTTGATACCAGAATAACTTGTCGGAATACATGGTCTCGTTGCTACCAAAGTTCTGCACGATCACATTGCCTTGTGCCTCAATTAATCCCATTTTGCCGTAGTTCTTCCCATAATCGGCATGGAGTTCTGTGGTCTTTTCACCCTTGTCGTACATATACACATCGAAACCAAGGGGGAATTCCATTATGTCGTCCTCTGTTTCCATGCGCACCATGCGTGGTGTGTGCAATTCAAGGTTGACTATGCCCGAGTCGCTGCGATAGAAAACAACGCTATCGGCGATGATACCCGACAGCGTGTCGTCCGATCCCATGGCTTGCACGATGGCATCGGGGTTTGAACACGAAAACAACATCACAGCCACAAAGGCTGTGATGTTGAGTATGATTCCTATTTTCAGGATGCGTTTCAATTACTTTCTAGCTCTGATGGTGGTGGATTCACCAATCCAGCCGCCAACATTGAAGGTCTGGCCTTCACTATAGTCGTTGAAGAAGATAGTCTCTGCCTTCGGGAAGCCAGCGGTGTAGGAGCTAATCATGCGGTTAGCTCTATCGGCGATTGAGGAGTCGATAGACTTAGCCTTCTGGCACTTGTCGACAGCAGCCCAATACACAGCACCCTTTTCAATCTCATCGTTGAACTGTGAGGCACTTGAGGCATAAAGTTGAGCGATGATAAGGTAGGGCTCGCCCGCGGTCGGGTCAACCTGTGCAGCTCTTCTTGCGATATCGCGGGCTCTGCTGAAGCTACCCATGTTCTGATAGCACATGGCTAAGTTGCGGTAGGCACGATACTTACGGTCGTTGTTGTCGGTCTTCGTGGCTTGGTCGAAGAAGGTGGCAGCCTCGCTATACTTCTTGTCCTTGAAGAACTTGATACCCAAGCTATATGAAGCCTCTGGGCTGGGTTCCAGCTCATTCAGTTTGACAGCGGCATCAAGGAAGAGCTTCGAGTCGGTGCAATCCTTCTTATCAAGAATGGTGGTGATGCGCTTGAGCAACGTCACATCGTCAGGCGTCTCCTTCATCTTGGCGCTGAACACCTTGATCAGGTCGTCGCAAGAAGCAAAAGGAGAGAACAGGTTGTCGAGGTTGTTCTTCACACCCTTGTTGATGTTGATGTTCTTCTCGTTCTTCTCCATCTGCTTGTCGAATCCTGCCACTGCATCGGAATCGCCACTTGCCAAAGCCTCTTCCTTGGCAGTCTCAAGCTCCGTCTCTGTCGTAGCCAAAGCACCGATGTTGTTATCAAGCACTTCGGAGAGCTCTTGATAGACATTGATGATGGTCATCTTTTCGGCCTTGTCGTTGTTCACCATGTCGATGGTAGCCTTGAAGTAAGCATCGATGTAGGCGCCCTGCAACTGTGAGGCATCAAGGTCAACGGCGGATTTCAACACGTTGTAGGCCTCTTCATAGCGGTTCTTGTTGTAGGTGTAGATGAGCAAGCCTTTACGGCCCATGATGCCAGCTACCTGCGATTTGCCCGTCTTCGGGTCGACCGGGAAATACTGGGCTCTGTTGTCCATCATCATGCAAATCGTATCAATGTAGGCGTCTTTCTGGGCGGGGTTGGTACGGATGAAGTAGTCCATAATCTTCTCACCTCTCGTGTAGATAAGTTGGCTGGAACGGGGGCAGTTGAGGAAGACCGCTCTCCAGGCGTTGACCATTTCGGTGCTAATGGCTTCCGGCGCAAACTTGGCCGCTTCCCATTGCTTGTAAGCCTCACCATAGATGGACAGATTGGTCACGCAGGCCACGCTGTCGGTTCCATACTTCGACTCTGACACCTCTTGGGCAGATACGCTCATTGCCATTCCAAAGATAACGGCAATCATCATTAATCTTTTCGTTTTCATCTCTTCTTATTTTTAGTGTTAGACTTGTTTGCTCTTATTCAAATATCATTCCAAAATGTTTTCGCAGTTTTTCCTCATTTGTATTTGCGCTTCATGAACCAGTGCTCGAACACTGAAATGCCTACGCTCACCTTGGCATAGCGTTCTTGTATCAGACCGCCTTCGCGAGTGCCGTATTGACCGGCTTCAAGAGCGAGGTTGACCTTCGACATGGTTTTGGGCAACGGCAGCGACATGCCTGCCGTAACACCTACCTTATTAATAGAATGATCCAATCCATCGTTGCCAGGCAGGTTGATGAAACCTTGCTCATAGAAGCCACCGAAACGATAGGTGACACGTGAAAAATATCCAGAAATAGACGTATGCTTGGGCGTAAATTCAGCGCCTGCCGACACCCTCCATGAATCCTGCAGCCCTTCCGTATTCCCTTGGCGGGCAAACTTCGACCATTGTGTCCAATTGAAGTCGGCACCAATGGCCCAGTCGCTGCCCTTCTGCAGAGCTACTCCAAAACCAATGCCTTGCGGCATCGTAATCTTCGTTTTATTGGTAACGTATGTGATGGTGTCAATCAAATACTCCACCTCGGTGTCGACGTCTTCCTCAAACGAGCGGATGAACAATGTTTGGTCACCAGTGAGATTAATCTTTTGGGTATAAGTCAGGCCCAAACTCAGCTCCATGTCATTCCCCACGTTCGTGTTGAACATCATGCCATAGTCAAACATGAAGGAGCGCACCATCACGTCAACACTACGGCGCGAACCAATAAAATAGACCGTGTCGGGGAAAAAGAGCGAAGTTTCGGCTTTACTATTGCCGAACACATAATAGGCATTGGCACCCACAGCGAAGTGTTTGCCAATCTTGAAGGCATTGCCCCAGAAGGCTTGGTTAAGCCCCCCGCTACCTTTGAAGCGCGTGGTTGTCTTGCCAATGCCAGGTTCAATATCGTCGACGAGCATATTGTAGCCCGAAGTGCTGAAAGGCTGCACGCCCAAAGCCATCTTCCACCAAGGCGTCACGCCAAAGGCCATCGACACATAGTCGAATGAGGCATTGTTCGCCTTTTCCGAAAGGGTGGCTGTGCTAAAGGTAGACGACTTGAAATAAAACCCAGCGTCGAAGAGGAAAGCCAAGGAGTCAATCTTGGCGTAGGAAGCGGGATTTTCGGCATTAATGATGCCACCACCAAACATGGCATTGGCCACGCCACCCATGCCTTTCAACCTCACGTTCATCGAGCGTCCGTTCACTTGTCCGATGCCGAACAAAGAATATGGAGAATCCACATCAGCTTGGGCTTTGGCGCCAAGGCCAAACCCAACCAACAAGCAAACGAGCATGATGCTTTTAATAAAAGGTGTTCTCATAACCATAACATCTTAGGCACGCTCTCCCACTTTCTCTCCATAAAGGGAAACATAGTGGGATTAGAGCGTGCAAATATCCGATTTTTTAACTCGTTGAGCAAGTTTTTATTGTTTTAATTGTGAGCACTATTTTCTATATTATTGAGAACCAGCATAAAACATTTCAAAAAACAAAAATTTCTCAGTTTTTGAAGTTTTTTTCTTGCCAATTGAGAAAAATGTCGTATTTTTGCAGCCACAAAACGGAGGTACCGTAGCTCAGTTGGTAGAGCAGAGGACTGAAAATCCTCGTGTCACTGGTTCGATTCCCGTCGGTACCACTTCTTATAGAGACGCGATGAATCGCGTCTCTTTTTTTGTATGCCTTCTCTTATTCGCAATTGAAGACGCGATGAATCGCGTCTCTACAACAAGACATAAAAAAAGCACCTCCCGAGGGAAGTGCTTTTTCGGTTTATGATAAGCATTAAGCTATCAAATTCTTAACCAGGATAGTTATCCATGTTCAAACCTTGGACGTGAACCGTATTAGGTCTGATGCACAATCCATGATATTGGTTGAGATCCACGGTCTTAGTAGTGTTGTCATCAAAGGTAAAGACAATCTTGAAACCTTGTGAGCAGGCCAAAGGACGCAACACAATATTGAACTGAGGAGCATCGTTGATGCTGCTACCAACTTGGACACCACCAGGGATGTTAAGAGTCATGGTGTTGCCTTTTACGTAATGAGTGGTGGTTTCATCAACAGGATTATAAATAGTTTCATCTGTTACATTGTAACCCACTCTCGTTTTGTAGGCCTCCAAACGAGCAACGTATGACGGATTGGTCAAATCAAAGTTATTGAAGAGGGCCATCATTTCGACAGGATCCACTTCAGGGATAATCAGTTCGACCAAGCCACTCAACTCAAAAGCGTTGTCAATGACTTCGATTTTGGTAACAGTTCTTGGATTAGCTTCGAAGGGCTTAAGTTGAAGAACACCATTGATAGGAGTGAACAAGAAATATGTGTCACCCATCAAATGAGAACCATCGCTAGCCTTAGCTGCAGCATACAAAGCATTCTTTGGAACCATGTTTTCACGGTACTCTTGCTCAGGAGCAACATAGAACTTGCACTTGTTTTCGCCATTGGCAAGATAAGTAATGGTATGACCAGGGCCACCAGGATAGAAGGCATAGTAACCATCCAGCATATCCTCGGCAACTTCACCGTAACCAATATTCAAGAAGTGAACGTTCTCGACACCCTCTTCAACAGCACCATACAGAGCGGCATGGCTCTTGGTAGGAGTCGTTTCATCGATGTTGAACACCATGCACACATCACCTTTCTCGAAATGGAATTTCTTATTTCCATCAACGTAGGCTCTGTTTTCATCCACAGATTCAACGCGGAGCTCTGCGCCTGAGGCATAGAACGAGTTCTTTGTCTCTTCGTTTTTCTTGCATGATGTGAAGGCCAAAGCGACCAACGCCATCATACCCATACATTTCAATACTTTTTTCATTTTTGTTTTAAACTTTTAATGTTTAATACTAACTTACGCATTAATTTGTTTTGAGGATAGGTTCAATGATTTCATCAACAGAGGCACCATTCCAGTTTCCTTGCATGAAACCTTTGTTCACATTCAGCTCAACCATTTCAGCTTTGGGAGCTTGGTACATTTTGTTCATTTTTTTCATTTTGTTTACTCTTTTAATTTGTTAGACTTTTGTTAATTAGTTATTTGTTCGTGTTCCTTTTCACACTGTTTGACGCTGCAAAAATAAACAATTAATCCATACGTTGTTCTAAAATTTCACTTTTTTTTGAAATTTTTCCAAAAACTTAGTCGTATTGTATTGCCCATCTCATGAAAAGCCTGCGCGGGAAACACACCTACATGATGGAAAAAATCCATAAAAATACTAACAAAAGCGTGTGTTTTGTGCCAAAAACGACTTCGGGGCTTCTTGCGCTTGAAGCTCCTGTTACGCTTAAAGTTGCCTTCCTTCATGATTTGGCGATAAAGCTTCCGAGCCCTATTTCGGCACGAAGCATCATAGAAGGGCATTTCCAACTCTGGCAAGCCAAGGTAATCCACCAACAGATAGCCAAAGGTCTGCCAGGGCTTCATGACACGCATAACGCTAATCCATTGTCGCAACTTTTCCAAATCAAGCTGCCCATGATAGGAATGCAAAGCCATTGTAACGTCGCTGAGTTGTCGCCATCCCACACCTGTTTCCAAGTAATGATTCCAAGCATGGTAAAAGGTGAAGAAAACCACAAACTCTTTGGAAGGGATAGACAGCTCAAGGCCTTCATACTCGATTCTCTGCGGATGGTCAATCAGACCTTCCTGCTCCATAGCTGCATATTGAGGATACAACTTAGCA
>Ga0247609_10002536_pt1 | contig 19227 bp, 19 predicted proteins | sample 172DNAGHGlowgp2_FD_193487 | JGI IMG/M metagenome (GOLD analysis project Ga0247609, IMG submission 193487) | Sheep rumen microbial communities from Palmerston North, Manawatu-Wanganui, New Zealand - 1728 DNA GHGlow gp2 | ecosystem: Host-associated > Mammals > Digestive system > Stomach > Rumen ...
AGCTGCAGCTTTTTTACCTGCTTCCATAGCAAGTATTACTGTTGCTGCTCCAGTAACAGCATCTCCACCGGCAAATGTGTTTTCAAGAGAAGTTTTAGTTCCTTCTACTTCAATTAAACCTTTTTCAGTTAAAACAATGTTACTGTTCTTTAATGCTTCATGATTTGGTCCTGTTCCTAAGGCCATTACTACCATGTCACATTCTACAACATGTTCTGATCCTTCTTTAGGTACAACACTTCTTCTTCCGTCTTCACCTGGTTCAGTTAATTCCATATCTACTACTTTCATACCTGTGACATTATTATTTTCATCAACTAATATCTCAGTAGGATTAGTTAATAAATCAAAGATAATGCCTTCTTCTTTAGCATGTAGTACTTCCATTTTACGAGCTGGTAGTTCTTCTTCACCACGTCTATACATTAAATGAGTTTCAATACCAAGTCTTTTTAGACATCTTACTGAATCCATGGCTACATTACCACCACCAATTACATAGGCTTTTTTAGCATTTTTAATTGGGGTCTTAGCTTTGTCTTTAAATGCACCCATTAAATTTATTCTTGTTAGTATTTCATTAGCTGAAAATACTCCACTAGCATCTTCACCAGGTATTCCCATGAATTTAGGAAGACCGGCTCCAGTACCAATAAAGATAGCATCGTATTGCTTTTGTAGTTCTGGTAATGTTATAGCGTTTCCAATAGGTACATTTACTAGTATTTTAACTCCTAGTTTTTTTAAAGATTCTACTTGTTTATTAACTATATCTTTAGGTAATCTAAATTCTGGTATACCATATGTTAATACTCCGCCAGCTTTATGTAATACTTCATATATTGTTACATCATAACCTGCTTTAGCAAGGTCACCAGCACAAGTTAATCCAGCTGGTCCCGAACCTACTACTGCTACTTTTTTATTTTTCTTTTTAGAAGATACTGGTATAGCAAAGTCATTTTTAAGAGCTTCATCGGCAACATATCTTTCTAACGAACCAATAGATATTGCTTCTCCTTTTATACCTCTAATACAATTCTTTTCACATTGCTTTTCTTGAGGACATACTCTACCGCATATAGCTGGTAATGATGATGATTCATTAATAATTTGGTAAGCTTTTTCAATATCACCATCTTTTAGAGCTGCAATAAATTCTGGTATTTGTATTTTAACAGGGCATCCTTCAACACATTTTGGTATACGACAATGAAGGCAACGTGAAGCTTCTTTTTCTGCTTCTTCTTTGTTAAACCCTAGCTCTACTTCTTTAAAATTATGACTCCTTGTTTCAGGATCTTGTGTACGCATTTTTACTTTTTCATTGTTATCCATGTCTTCACCTCTATTTAGTATTAAGGAGTTCTTTCATTTCTTCCCATTTAACTTTTTCTTCTTCTTTATATATATTCATTCTTTTAAGTGCCAAATCAAAGTTAATTTTATGTCCATCAAATTCAGGGCCATCTACACAAGCAAATTTTGGTTTGCCTTCTACTTCACATCGACATGCGCCACACATACCGCTTCCATCTACCATTAATGGATTCATACTTACAATTGTTTTCATGTTATATTTCTTTGTAAGTTCACAAACATTTTTCATCATTATTACCGGTCCTATGGCAACACATATATCATATTTATCTATGTCTTTTTCTAGAACTTGTGTTACAAATCCTTTTACTCCATATGATCCATCGTCTGTTGTATATGTTACATTATTGGCTATTTCTTCTACTTTATCTCTTATTAATAATAAATCTTTAGAACGAGATCCATATATAACATCTACTTTAAATCCTTTATTTGTTAAATATTTAACTTGTGGATATACAGGTGCTATTCCTACTCCTCCTGCTACATAAACGATTCTTTTCTTTTTAAATTCGGTTGGATTAGCACATATTTCATTTGGTTTACCAAGTGGACCTACTACAGCGTATATTTCATCTTTAATAGTAGATAACTCTTCTGTAGATGCACCTATTACTTGGTATATTAATGATAATACTCCTTTATCTAAATCCATATCATATATTGTAAGTGGAATTCTTTCGCTATCCTCTTTTGCCATTACTATGACAAATTGACCTGGTAAGGCTTTTTTTATAACTAATGGAGCTTTGACTTCCATTAGATATGAATTTGGACTAATTTTTTTGTTTTTTAGTATTTTATACATTTTCACTTCCCCTATCCTGTTAATAATTATAACATAAAAAAATAGGATTGAATCATCCTATTTTATTATTGTATTATTTTGATCATTATCATTTGGAATAGTCTTATTAACTATATCTTTTAATGGCCCACTTACTGTAGCGTTTGACAAACTTTCAAGCAATTCACTTCCAACATTAGAACCAGAAATCCTTCTGTTGTTTGCACCATGAATGCTTGAATTTGATAGGCCATGTTCACTTCGTATAAATGTGTCTACTTGTTTTAAGTTAGCCATCTTCCTTGTCGTTTCTAATTCGTATTTATGTCTAGCACCTTTATTACGATATTTAGAATATATAATAAGGAAGTAAACTACTCCAGTTGCTAATAAGAAATATCTAATATCTGAATCTATATGTATCATTAAGAAAATAGCAAATATTTCTATTAATACTGATACAAATATTAATTTAGGCATATGTATAGGTACACTACCCATTGTTTCTTTTGTACGAGCGTTTACTGCAACATAGTGTAGTAAACTTTGATTACCCTTTTTTTCTAAATAACTATATAACCATACTGGAAGATATGCTGATTTCCATTGTTCTCCTTTAACACTAAGATTTTCTTGTTTCCATGCAACACCTCTATCATAGTGTTGTAAAGTATCATTGGCAGCAAATCTTGCTATATCTTTTGATTGAGCATCTACAACTGGTTTTAATTGATCTATATTAATATCTCTTTTTTCAGATGTGAATCCTTTAATATAGTTTGAATCATATTTAACACAATTTTCTATATCGAAAGGCATTATTGAATTAATAATGTTATTTGTTTTTTCTGATGAAGAATTATTTAATCTATCTGAGTTAGATTCTACTGACAAACCTTGAATAGTTATATCAAAATCTCTTTCTACGTGGTATAAGTCTGCATCATATCGTCTCTCTTTATGTTCATCACTACCTACCCAGTAAGATCTAGTTTCATGTTCTCCTTCTCCAGACAATGATGCATGAGCATTTACATCTACTAGCATATATGGAAAGTAAACTCCCATTATATTTTCAGTAGTAAATTCTTTACTAAATTTTGGATTTGCGAAGAATTTTCTTTTTCCTACAAATTTTTCAATTTCGTGTCTTGCATCATCTTTTTTAACGATAAAAGGTAAAACAACATCTGGAACAGCACCATTAGGTATTTGATTGTTTATAGATAAAGCACTTCTACACCAGTGGCATCTTGCTTGGGTAGATGATGCTGTATCTATAACTACTTCTGCTCCACAACTTTGACATTTTAAAGTAATTACATCTTTAGTATCTGCAATTATATCTGTTGCTCCTGATGCAACTACTTTACCTTCTAATTGGCTTATGTCTTCTACAAAGCCACTTACTTTTATTGGATCAAATTCGTGACGACAATAGTTGCATCTTAATTTACCATTATTAAGGTTTGTTGATATATCTGTTGCACCACATTTTGGACATTTTACTTGGCCATCTATAGAATCAACATCTGTTTTTACAATTGTTACATCATCTTTGTTTTTTTCTTTAGATGACTGTTCTGGCTCAACTGGAACACTAGGGGCTTCACTTGTTATATTCTGAATTATTACATTTATTATTTGTACCCCAAATTTTTCGGAATTAAATGTAGATAGCTTTGGTAAAACATTTGGTATGATCATATTCAATGCACTTGCATTATCTATTTTTAATTCTTTTATTTCACCATCTAGTACTTCATTTAATTTATCTAGAAAAGCTTTTTCAAATTCATTGTATTCTTCTTCTTTTTTTGATGATTTGGTATATTTTTCTTGATTTGTTATAACATAATTCATTTCACCTAAAAAATTTATAGTCATCAAGCCATGTGTCTTATCCATAAAATTTTCATATTTTAAAACAAATTTACTATTTTGTTGTTCACTCATCATCATCACTACCTTATATTGTCTTTATTATACTTTATTTACTATCATCTATCAATAATATTAGAAATAAAGATTCGGTTTTATAAAATTGAAAAAGCAAGTATTGACTTGCTTTTTTTATAAACTATATTCCTAAGATTTGAGATTTTAATTTATCGTAATCTTCTTGTGTAATTGCTCCAGCATCTAATAGTTTTTTAGCATTTAATAGTTTTTCTGTTGGGTCTTCTGCAGCTGGTTGTGCAGGTGCTGGTTGTTGAGGTTGCATGTTATTAACAGCTCCAAGCATATTTGCTCCTTGTTGTTGAGCCATATTCATACCCATGAATCCCATCATTGCTCCATTTTCGTTAGATGCAGCATTTTTCATAGCTTCTCCACTTGCAGCAGCCATCATACCTGCCATATTGTCACTGTATGCACTACCCATACGTTTAGCTTTTCTGATTTCTTTATCATCAGTACGTACTTCAGCAAGTAATTCTTGAGTTGCTTGGTCGTAGTTGATTAACATGTTAATGTTATCAACTTTGATACCTCTTTCAGTAGACCAGTTATGTTCTGTTTCAAGTTCAGCATCCATTACAGCAGAGAATTTTGCTTTTTGAGTTTGGATGAAATCCATTGTATCAATGTTTTCTTCTCTTGCATCCATAGATGCTTTAGTTACAGCTGCTGGTATTGTTGCTACAAATTCATCAAATAATTGATTAGCTGATTCGTTATCCATATCAGCAAAGTCATATGTAGGTGCTCCAGGTTGTAAATATTTAACTGGAACATAATTTTTAACGAATAGTAATGGATCTACAATTTTTATTGAGTATGATCCTCTTGCCATACCTCCTGCTTTAGTTTCTAAGAATGAATCATTCCAATAGATTGTTTCAGGTGTTCCAAATTTATTACCTGCAATTTCTTTTAAGCTAACATAGAATGCAGTTTGTTGTGAACCTGGTTGTCCACCAAATTTTACTTTTTCCCATGATGATTTAATTAATGGAGATAAAATACCATCACCAGCAAAGATAGATTGTGAGTTAGGATCATTAGATCTAAATTCATATCCTCCTGGTTCAGCAATAAATCCAGTTATTGCACCATCTTGAATTGTTATAAGAGCAGTTCCTTCTGGTACAACAATTTTACTACCATTTGAAATAATATTGTTGAATCCTTTTGTGTTTTCTCCTACTCCATTGTTTTGAGCTTGTGGTACTGCTTGAAAAATAGCTGCTGTTTCAGATACTCCAGCTCTAGGCATGTAGTAATCTTTCCATTGATCAGCGAAAGTTCCACTTAAAGCTCCTGCGAATGCTTTAATAAATCCCATAAAATACCTCCTTTGTTATAATACATATAAGATTTATTTGAATAGCATAATTATTTGTAAGGTACTATTCATTGATATCATACCATATTTTAATAAAAAAAGGCATAATTTCTTATGTCTTTATTTTTGTTGTTTAATTAATTTTCTCGTTTCTTCTATATATTGAAGTCTTTTAGATACATAGTCTGGATTATGAGCTTTTGAATCACATTCTTGAATGTGAAGTCTTAATAATGTTAATTCTAAGTTATTATTTATATCTTCTTCTGTAATTTTAGTATCATGTAATGCTATTAATGTAGATATTCTCGTAATAAACTCTTCCGAATAACCTAATCTTTTTAATATCTCTTTAGACATTTCTGATGAGACTTTAGCATGACCATGAAAATGTCTTACTTCTTCATCTTGGTAGGAGAATGGCTTACCTATATCATGAAGTAATAACGTTAATCTTATTTCAAAGTCGTTATTAGATTGCTCTAATGCTAAAAGTGTATGATTCCATACATCTAAATGATGATGGGGATGATTGTGAGGAAAACCTATCATATTTTTTATTTCGGGAATAATACTTAGTAAAAAAGGAAGATTATCATTAATTGATTTAGTAATATCTTGTTGCGTTAGAATATCTTTTAACTTTGTTTGATTTAATTCTGTACTTTTTAGTAATTTTTCCGATTCATTATGTTTCATAAAATCACCCAATGTGTTTTTTATTATAACATAAAAAGAGTTTTTATAACTCTTTCATCATTGCTTCTATAGCTCTTCCTCTATGTGATACTTTGTTTTTTTCTTCTTCTGTTGCTTCTCCAAATGTTTTATTTAAGTCTTTAGATAGGAATAAACAATCATATCCAAAGTCTGTTTTGCCTATTTCTTTTTCAGTAATTGTTCCATATGTCTTACCTGTAAATACTTTATGTGTTTCATCTGGATAATAAACTACTATTGTACAGTTAAAGTATGCTGTTCTGTCTTTTCCTTTTAGTTTGTCTAATAATTTAGCTCTATTAGCTTCATTATTGCCATGTTCTCCAGCGTATCTTGCACTATATACACCAGGTTCTCCATTTAATGAATCTACACATAATCCACTATCATCTGCTATTACTATGTAATCTGGATTTTTATCTTTTAAAAATTTATGTATTGTTTGGGCTTTAATAAGAGAGTTTTCTTCAAAAGTTTCTCCGGTTTCTTCTATCTCTTCGGTATATCCAATATCATTTAAAGATAAGATATTATAATCCTTAAGTATTTCTTTAAATTCTTTTATCTTGTGTTTATTATTTGATGCTAATACTATTGTTTTCATATTTACTCCTTTTCGTTTTCTATCCATTTGTTTAATAATTCTTCTTTTTCTTTATCATCCGTTTGATAATTATAAAATAAAATTGCTAGTAAATCTTTACAATCTTCAGATAAATTTTGTTCTATTAGTTTTTTATCTTTTTTTATAAAATAGTCCTTATCTGAATCAGCTGCCAATGACGTTAACTCTTTAATTATTTCATCAGGAAGATTATTTAGTAGTTCTTCATTATAATATGATAAAACTGTTAATACTTCTTTTGCTGTATCACTATTTAAATGCTCTTCCATACTCTTCTTCCTTTCCACCAAATAATTTTTTTATTTTATTTATCATCGTTTTAATTCTAGACATTTTTCTAGTAGATGCTAATTCCGCAGCAAATACACGATCTAGCGCTATTGATATATCATCAACTATACTAGGACCAGGTTCTCTTTTTGGGACACCAAAATATTCATAGTTTATTTCTCTTCCTCCATATTCTGTTGAGTTATTTAATTCATCTTCAAATGTTTTTACTCCAAGAACAAGAATACTATCATTTGGAAGCATCTTTTTTACAAATTCGACTTTATCTTGAGGAACTATCAACGCTTTAATATCTTCTATTGGTACATTGTTCATTATTCCAATTTCACAAACATCTGATTGTACTATTTTAGTTCCTAGTTTTTTAGCCACTTCCGAAGAAATACATATCACTACTTCAAAAGATAATTCTTCTTTGGCTTCTTCTGGTTTTAATGTTGCATAACCTTTGGCAATGTCTAGTATATCTGTAAAACTAACAAATTTTCTTAAATTATACATTCTTGTGCTTTTTTCTCCTGTTGTTACTTTTATTCCTTGATCAGCTGATGCCTGAGCACTATTTAAGCCATATTTTAATATACTTGGTAATGCGTTGGCATTAGTTCCATGAAATATGTTTAATTTATAATTAGCTAATTGATAGAAAGTTTCTGGATTAGTTCTAAATAAATTAGCCATTGCTATTCTTCTTTGTCCCTCTATATATGGATTATCTCTATTTGAGTAATTAGATGTAAAATAATAATCCCCATATCTTCCTTCATATAGTATTTGTTTTAATACTTCTTTATCTTCTTCAGACTTAGCGGTTTCTATAAATAGTTCAGCTATTTCTTTAAATCTTTCACTTTCTAGTAATTGTTCTAATTTGTATGGACTACCTTGCATATTACCACCATCCTTTTATATTATATCATTTAAAAAGTAAATCAATATAGATTTACTTTGTCTTTTTTAGTGTTGGAATTTCTTCTGTTATTTCTTGTTCTAGAACTTTTCCTGGTTCACTATAGTCATAGTAACCGAATACTTCGTTGTAAACTGCTGTTACTTCAACTGTTTTTTTGTTAATAAACCAAACATCAAAACCAGCCGTTTGAGAACCATGAGCAATTAATTCATTGAAGTTCTCTATTTCTAATATTTCATATCCTTCTGGAATTTCTATTTGTCCTCCAGATACCTTTTCTGACAAACCAACAGTATTATAACCATTGTAATATCTTTTAAAAAACACATGTTCGAATGGTTCATATACTCTGTTTTCTACTTTTTCTTCGTGAACAATAGCTTGTTCTAAAGCTGGACTTGGTTTTGTATCTGTAACAGGCGTAGTATTAGTTTTACCACAACCTGTTAATAAACCAGTACTTAATAACAAAGCAAGTCCTACACTTATTATTTTTCTTTTTTTCATTGTATTTCCACCTCTTAGAATCTTTCATAAAAAAAAGACTCTTATATTTCTATAAAAGTCTTGTTCTATTAAGTTTAATCCGGTTTCCGTGCTGACGAAATCAAACCATCTTTCGACGAGAACTACTCCCTCTTACGTAATTTAATTATAGCATATTTTAGTTATTTTTTCAATTATTAGCCGGTATTCTACATTGAGATACTATGACTTTCTTCTGATTCTTTTCCTTTACTAATAACATCAAAATAATAAAAATCTATGTCATCTTCTTTTCTTAGTTGTAGTATACTATTACAGAATTCACATTCTTTTGGACCAGTAATTTTTTCAGTTACTATTCTATTAGCACATACAGGACATTCACATGCTACTTTATTTCTGCTTTCATCTCCTAAACTGTATTTTTCTGTTTTAGGATCTAATTTTAATAAAGATACTCTTCCACAAAATGAACATTTTACATCTTCATCTGTTTTATTTGAAACAATTGTGGCATCGCAATAAGGGCAATTACATGCTACTTTATTTCTACTCTCATTACCAAATGAATACTTACCTGTTTCTTTATCTTGACTTAATAAAGAAACTTTTAAACATAAAGAGCATTTTACTTCTTCATCTGTTTTATCACAGATAATGTTAGCTGAACAGTAAGGACAAGTACATATTACTTTTTGGTCATTTTCTGTACCAAAATAGAATTCTCCTGTTTCTGGATTTTTACTTATTACCATTAATGATTTGCACATTCCACATTTTGCTATTTTATCTGTAATATCAAAACTTACTCCAGATGAGCAATTTGGACAATTACATATTTTTTTATCATAATCCATTATTATCATCCTCTAGTTATATTATAACATATATTTGTTTTAGTTTTGGCTTTTATTGATATAACATGATGGTTTAAGAACTAATTCTAGTTTTTTTCCAACTTCTTCTATTGTTTCTCCTTGTATTTTGGCTGCACCAGAATACTGGTTACCTCCACCTCCAAGTTGATGCATTAGTTCACCTACATCTACTTTTTCTTTTGAGCGTGCACTTACTCCAATAATGTTATCATCTATTTTTCCTACGGCGATTGAAGCATCTACACCAAAAGTTAGGCCATAATCTGCTGATCTTGCTAATTCTTTTGTAGTATATTCTTCTTTTTCTGAAGCTAGGATAAGAGCTATTTTATATGTTAGCATTTTAGTTTTATTAACTAATTCTTGAACTCTTCTATCACTTTCAAAGTCTTCAGAGAATAATTCCATTACTACATTTGTATCTGCTCCGTATTCTATTAATTTACTAGCTATTAATAGTGTTTCTGAAGTAACATTTTTAGTTAATTTATTAGTATCTAAGTATATACCCGCTAATAGGTAATTAGCTATATTAGGTGGTATTTTTACTTTCATTTTATTTAGTAATTTAACTACCACTTCTGATGCGCTAGATACTTTTGAATCTATATATTTATAATTAGAATCTACTGTTTTATCATCTGGTTCATGGTGATCAATTATAATTACCCTTTCTGGATCTTGCATTTGATCAGATACACTTGTTAAATAAGTCTTATTAACATCAGACATAACAAATAAATCAGAAGGAGATGCTTGATTCATATATCTAGATTTTGTTGTAATCTGAACATCTTCTCTAGCTTCTTTTATTATAGCTTGTACTCCTCTATCTAATTCATATGCTTTATCATCTACAATTATAATAGGTATTCTTTTTAGTTTTTTTACTGCTAATGATAAACCTATTGTTGAACCAATGGCATCAAAATCAGCTATCTTGTGAGGAATTAGGATTGTCTTTTCTGAAGAAAGAACTTTACTTTCGAAATTCACTCTCAAGTTTTCTACATCTATCACTTAATTCACCTTCTATGCGATTATTATAGTAAACTGATATTAAATAGTAAATTAAATATTTTTTATAAAGAATGAGGCATTAAAAAAGTAGATTTAATATCTACTTTTATCTTGATAATGTTTGAATTGGTTCAGCATCAGTTATGATATAACCAAAATCATTAACTCTTTCATATTCCATTGGTAACATGTCATAATTTAAATTACCAATTGTTTCTTTACGAGAATGAATTACTTCAACTTCTTTAGATCCAACTAAGAAATGATTTATTTCTTCTGGAACTACGTATTGAATTTCAGTATCTACTTCATATAGTGTTCTTCCATCTGTACCTAATACATATCCTGTTGGAGCAACTCCTGTAGTAGATATTAATCTATAACATATATCACCTTGTAATACATAACCAGCAGGGGCTTTGTATACTGTTTGACCATTTTCTACAACTTCTTCTGGATGAACTAGTTCTAAAATAATATCATCAACTAAAATTTGAGCTGTTGGAGCATATGGTGCTATATCTGGATCATTAGCAACATACATTACTTCAAAGTTTTCAAAACCTTCTTTTGCGTTATTATCTGCAAGTTCTTGTCTATCTTGAGCTAATTGTTCATCACTGATATCTTCTATATTTGAGTCTACCGAGAAGTTTTCGAACGGATTTACTATTGTATGATCCCTTGAAACTGTTCTTTCACTATTCATATAAGGATTATCACCTGTTTCATTTGGTGTATATTTTTGTTCTACTTGTGATGTAACAACTGATTGAGTAGGTGCTTCAGCTTTTTTACTACATCCTGATATAGTTGCTGCCATTGTTAATGCAAGTAAAACAGACATACCTTTTAGTGTTAATTTTTTTAAATCAAATTGATTTAATTGTGTTTGTTCTTCCTTAATTACCTTTTTCATTTAATCAACCCCTTGAATTGCACATATTATACTACCTATCAGTTTTTTTAACAAATTTTGATATTGTTTTTAACAATAATTGTTTTTTAAATGTTATAATGCTTATGGTGAATAATATGGATATTCAGAACTTCTGTGAAAATGGTGATGTGTTATTTACAATGAGAATTGTTGTAACATGTCTAAACATTATTAGAATTGTTATTCCTGTTATTGTAGCTGGTGGTGCAATAAAAAGTTTTTTTGATGCAGTAGTAGCTAGTAGTGGAGAGGGTTTAGGGAAGCCTCTTATGCTATTTATTAAGAGATTAATAGCGGCTTTTCTTGTCTTTTTCGTGCCAACTTTCTTAGACTTAGGATTAAAAATGGTATCAACTTCAACACAAGACTATCATGCTTGTTTAGATAATGCTACTGAAGAAGGTATTCAAAATGCGTACTATAAACGTGCTAAGGATTTAATTGCTAGAGCTAGAGAAACATTTGAACCTAATGATATGAGAGCAATATATAAATACTTAGATAAGATAGAAGACGAAAGTCGTAAAAAAGAAATAGAAAATGAAGTAAAGAAACTTCAAGAATTTTTTCAAATTAGAACTGAAATTGAAAGAATGAGTACAATTAAAGTATATAAAGCTTTAAAAGATAAAATATCTAAATTATCAGATACTCTTATTAAGAATAAATTGAGTGAAGAATTAGAACAAGCATATAAAGCTTTAAATATTCATGACGTTGCTCAATTAAATATAGGAGGAACTGTTACTAAAAAAGAAGAAACTGAAACATTAAAAGTATATGTTAATAGAGTTAATTCTTATTATGTTACTCAAATATGGGTAGAAGATCCTTATAAGCAATTAAATAAATATGATTCACCACAATATGGTTCTTCTTTATATAAACCAAGTATATTGTTACAAGGTGCTATTAATGAAAGAGGATTATCAAATAAGTTAATCATTGGTTTTAATGCTAGTGGTTTCTATTTAAGAGATACTTATGATGCTGCTAGTGTTAATTACTATGCTCCATATGATAGAACTAGTGTTGGTACTTTAGTAATTACAAATGGCAAGGTAGTTAGAAATGCTTATGATAAGTCTTATAAAACATGGTTTATTGCAGGTGTTGATACGTCTGGAACATTTAGAATATATACAGATGAAAGAACAAATGATGTTAATGCTAAAAAGGAATGGTCAAACAGAGTAATAAGTGATGTTAGAAACACCTTTACTTTTGCATCTCCATTAGTTATTGATGGCTCTGCAAGTAATATAACTACTTCAATGCCTTCTCCTGGTTCTTCTTTGAATAGACAAGCGATGTGTCAGATAGATAAAAATAATTTTATATTAATTACAGGAAGTAATCTTTCTAGAGGAGATTTAATAAATATTATGTTACAAGCTCATTGTAAAACTGGTACTAATTTTGATGGCGGTGGTTCAATAGCTTTATTATACAAATCAAAGAATAGTAATAATATTGAAACTATTATTGGTAATGGTAGATCTCTTACTGAAGTTGGATATTTTTCTGAACAATAAAAGTAGTTCTTGATGAACTACTTTTTATTAGGATTTTTTTCTACTGTAGTAATAACTACATCCATTGGAACTGGTGGCTCTGGTTCTAGATATGTACCAACTATTTCATCAGTTAATACTTGTCTTACATTCTTTAATCTTTCTTGTTCTTCTTCTGAAAGCGCATTAAATCTAACAATATGTTTAAATAATTCGTCTACTTTATTTTGTCTCATACAGAATACTAATATATTAGATTGAATAGTATTCTGAGTTAGGAAACTTGTCATTATTAAATCAAATATTTCTTCTTGACGAGTAAGTGCTAAAGATTCAAAGTCTTCTAGTTCTTGAAAAGTTATTAAAGTTCCACCATAGTAATAAAACCAATGTTTTAATAAATCTGTTTTTTCTTTAGGTGAATATTCTTCCCATTTCTTAGCTTTTTCCATTATAATTCCCCCTGATAGTTTTTTATTCTACTATATTGATTATTATTTGTAAACAAATAAAAATACGCTTAGTGCGTATTTTCTTTATTGAATATTTTATGACAAAGCATACATTCTCCATATTTTTTTATAAATTCTGAATTATTCTTATCTTTGTTAATCATATTGATAGCTTCTAATATTTTTCCTTGTAATACACAATTATAAAATTGATCATCTTTTAATTTTTTTTCTATTTCAGAAAAGCTATCTTTGAATATATTTCCTAATGGTGGAACTAGTTCCCAGTTACAAATGAAGACATCTCCCTTAATATCAATAAATAAATAAGGATGTTCAACAGTGTGTTGATTATTCATGCACATTTTCTTTTCAACGTATTTATCATCTAATTCAGCTGCTTTACCTATTGGTAATGCTTTTTCTTGAACTAAATATCTAATAATTGGAGTATCTTCTGCTTCGAATTGTTTTAAACTTCTTACTTTGTCTAGTATTACTCCTCCACTAGCGTGAAATGGGTCATCGGAAAATCTTATTTCATCTACACCAATTCTTTTTAACATTCTAAATTCTTTTTTTACATCTTTCATTTTTTTGTAGAAATATATGCCGTTGGATTGTACTTGAATATGGATATTTGGATTATGCTTTTTTATTTGTCTTATGGTATAAAAAAGGATTCCTTTATGCATGAATACTTCCCCACCTGTTAAGGCAACTGATTCAGTATTATCTGGTAATTTGTTTATTATCGTATCTATTTGAGTTTTACTCATTGTTTTTTTACTTAAACGATTTCCCATATAACAATGAGTACATCTTGCATTACATGATTCGGTAGTTATTATACTTATTCTATACATATTAGTAAGTTAAATAAAATTCTAAGTTTTCCAAATCAGGTTCTAATGCTAATTGTGCTCTTATCATATCTAGTACTTGATTATCGAAGATAGAGCAACATGATGAACATTTATCTGGAACACTCTTACGAATTTTTTGAGCATGTTTTCCTTCCATTACTTTTTCTAGTTCGTTTTCATTACCAGTCATCTTACAATAATGAGATCCTTCTACATCTTTTATTTTTTCCCAGTGAGTACATATAACTAAATTAGGTCCATATAGTATTGGAGATACTAAAGAACTAAAGCATTGACTTGGTTTTTGTACTTCTTCTAGTTTTCTATCATAGTAAATATAATCTAAATTATGTGGTACTTGGATATGCATTAATCCATAATTCTCATAATTATCGTGTAAGTCTGTTAATTCTTTAATAGTTTCTTTAGTTAATTTATATTTTTCTATTTTTTCTCCCATAGGTATTAATATTTTTACTATTTGGAAGCTATCTGCACCTATTTTTCCTAATCTTTTTGCTGTCTTTATATATCCACCTTCATTTTCAGGTCTCATACAAGTTCTAGCACCTATCATTAGTTCTCCCTCACGACCATATTCTTTTCTTTTTTGAACTAGCTTTTCAATTAGTTTCATGGCTTTTTCATAAGTGAATGGATCTTTTACTCTTTTTTGTGCAGAATAAATTTTATAAGCTTCTTCATTTACTCCTGGTAAACTAATTCTAATATAGTATGCATATTTAGCTAGCGCATCTATTGTTTCTTCATTAAGTTGAGAACCTGATGTAATATAAACACATTTCATATTACATTCTTCTGCTGCATATTTTATTAATTCTGCTCTATGTGGATACATATCTGGATTACCTTCTCCAGACATTTCAAATCTTATGCTATCTAGACCTCTTTGTTTTGAGTATCTTGCTATTTCTTTTATTACTTTTTTATAGTGATCTATATCAAAATTAGTAAATCCTAAGTTTTCTGCAGCCCAATTTCTAGTATCTACGGCTAGACAATCTTTACAATGGAAGTCACAGAAATTATAATCGTGTGAATCCAAAGACATAATTGGTAGATTACTTATGTTATGTTTCATATACTCTAACATTGCATTAGCATAATCTAAGATACTTAGTGGATAGTAATGTTGATTTTGAATAAAGTTTAATTCAAATATTACTCTATTTGTCTTTTTGTAAACTAGAACTAAACTTTTAGCTTTCATTCTTTGTTCTTTAAAACTTAATCCTTTTATTCCTTTTGTTACATATTCGTTTGTTGCTTCACTTATTTTTAAACCTGATAGTTCAAAAACTTTTCCTTCTTTATCTAATAATAATTGCATATATCAATTCCCCCTTAATTAAAATATTTATTTATATATGTCAATACATCAATATTCATGTATTTGTTTGTACCCTCTTCTATTTCTTTTTTTAGTTTATTTCCAACTTTATATGCTAGATTGTAATCTTTTTTACTGATTATTTTGTTATTTAATGCTTCTTCTAATTCGTCTTCATCATAGAAACTAACTTTGTTTTTGTCAGGATAGCTTAGTATATCTAAATATAAATCTACATAATATGGCATTTTATATTTTTCACCATTTTCTAAGGTGATATCTACATAATAATCTATGTAATTCTTTTTATTATCAAAGTAGTGTCTAATATTATAGTTTTCACCTAGAGGTGTTAATTCAACAACATAGTAACCATTAGCTATATAGTCAATTAATTCTCCCTTATCATTTGGTAATGAAAAGTTTTCTGTCATACTTTTATATTTTTTTATTGTTATGAATAAGTCTCCTTCTTTTATTGTGACAATATCATAATCAATAGCTTCTCTCATATATGTATTAGTTATAAATTTTGTTCTTTTTTCTACGTATTTCTTTTTCATATTTTAAACCCTTTCTTTTATTAGTTTTTTACAATGGACTGGTTTTCCATCTAATTCGATATCAAAATGCTCTTTTTGTTGTTGAAAAGGATAATGATGATTAAATAAGAATCTTGATATTTGTTCGTCGTATTCTTCTCTTGTTAGTTTTCCTTCTAGATACATTTTTCTTAATGCATATTCTTCATAATTTAAGAATTGTAATAGTTGACTTTCATTATCATGATCTCTTTGTTTGTAGGTGTCTACACAGTATGCTAAATATTCTCTAAAGCTTTTTGCTTTTACTAAGTCTTTATCTTTTATTGATTGGTAAATTATATCAGTAATATCTTTTGTGTGATCACTAAAGAATATTTTTGCTTGATTATCAAAGAGAAATAATCCATTTTCTCCATGAATCCTATCGAATAATTCTTCATCACTTGATTTTCTAATTAGCATACCATTATATCTTATTGAAAGTGGAGTATCAATGTAGTATGTGCATTCTATATATGGAACTATTTCTGGACTTATTTCTCCACCACTTAGAATTAAATCGCTGGTTTCTACGTTTTTCTTTGGTGTTCCGTAATAGTTGCCTCTGAAGTACTTGTATTCGATGAATTCGCCAGCAGCTAATCTTCTTTCAAATTCTTCTCTACTAATGAATTCGTAGTCAACAAGATTTTTTTCCATTGGTCTCATTGGTCTTGTTGTGCAACTAATGGACCTTTTTAGTCCTTTTTGTTCTAAGTGAGAAGTTATGAAAGTTTTGCCTGATCCACTTTTACCTAATATTAAAATCATACTTTATCATCCCTTTCCATGTAGATTTTAACTTTACTATTCTCCTTTATTATAATATTTATTTCATCTAAAATGTCGTTTTCATAAATAGATGCACAGTCATCACATTCTTTACCACATCTATTTAGAATAATTAGGTTATTTAAATCTTTAATACCCCATTCTTCTATATTATTAATCATTTTAAATACCTTGCATGGAAGTAGTATATCTTTATATAAATAAGGTTTTAGTTTACAAGCGTAGCAATTTTTACTATTTCTTTCATCTAATTCAAATCTAGGATAATATAGTTCTTTAAGATTTTTTACACTTTTAAATATTATTTCATCTTTGTATTTGTCTTCTAACTCTCTAATCTTTTTTTCATATTTATCATCTATTATTACATTCTCTTTATCTAAAGGAAGTAATTCTTTAGATAGTTGATATATATCAACACCGTGTTGATTAAATGTTTTTATATATTCTTCGTAGTTATCAATTTCCTCTAGTCTTAGATAGCCTTTTATATGTACTAATGCTGTTTCGTTTTTATATTTATTAATTAAATCTAATCTTTTTTTGAATTTATCTAGATTTATATAATTCCAATATATTTTAAAATATGAAATGTCTTTTGTTACTTCTTTAAAAAAAGACAGAGGCACCTGTACCATGTCTTTCATATTTAAAGAGACTTTTAGTCTCTTGTTTTTTAATACTTTGATTAAGCTTTTAATGGTGTTGATATCTTTAGATTTATCAACAGTTATTTCAACGCATTTAAGCCTTTTAAAATAAGCATTATTAAAATAGATATTATAATCAAGATCTTTATCTATCTTAATAATATCTATTTTAATAGGAAGTAAATATTTTAAATTGTCTACATAATCTTTTAAAGTCAAAGGATATAAGTATAAAACTTGAGTGTTAGCAGTTTGATATATAAGCTTCTTATTGTTTTTGATTATCAATTTTTGATTTAAATTTAAGTTGCTCATCTTTACCTCCTGCTCTACCCTTATCTTCTTTTTTCAGTTTTATTATACCATTAATTTACTTATAGTAAACATGCAATCATATAAAAATTTTTTATGAACATATAAAAAGAAAAATAGAGTTGTACTCTATTTTGTCTTTTGTTTTTTATAATATTCTTCTAGTGTTTCGCCGTTAGTATATAATTTTTCGGCTAATTCTTTTGTTACATATCTAAAATGCCATGGTTCAAAATTAAATCCTGTTATATCTTCTTTGCCTTTTGGATATCTTAGAATAAAACCATATTTATGAGCATTGTTAAATAACCATATTATTTCTGGGTCTGTTTCTAATTGTTCTTCTATCATTTCTCCATTACGTCTAAAAATGATATCAAAAGCTAAACCTGTTTGATGTTCACTACCTCCAGGAGGAGCTACATACTTTGTTGCATAATCAAATCCTTTTTCTAATGCTGTCTTATTAAACACTCTTTCTTGATATTCATATGATCTAAATGATGAATCTATAAATATTTCATATCCTTCTTTTAAAGCAGCTTGCTGCATTTCTTTAAAATGAAGGTATACTTCTTTATCTATTCTATTTATATAAGTAGGATCTATTTTAGAACCCATTGGTTCATGTACTTCTATTAGTGTTTCTGGAACATAATCATTTGGTAATAAGTTTTCTTTATTTATTAATATTTTATAATCCATATCATCACCTATTTATTTCCAACTAATACTTTTCCATCTAAATTACATATATAACAATCAGGTAAGTTTTCTTTTATTATTTTAATTATGTCTTTATTTTTTTCCATATCTCTACTTAATAGTACTCCTTCTATTAATGATATAGGTAATCCAAACATAATTGCTGATTCTCTATCTGTAGTAATAGCTGTTCTATTTATTCTGTCTTCATTAATAAATTTATCTGCATATCTATAATCTAAAAAAGGTTTTATTATTTCTTCGTTGAATTCAGTATTCCATACATCATCATGTGCTAGTTGTTTAGCATATTCTGATTCCATGTTAAGAATAAATGCTATATGTCTTTTATTAGATACTAAGCTAGGAATAAATCTTACTTCTTTGGTTTGTTCTCCACTATAAGACCATATGTTAGGATCATTATTTATTCTTTCAGTTAATTTATCAAATTGATGGTATGGAATTAACATACTTTTAGTTTGTGATCCTGGTCCTCTTCCAATATTATATGTTACAGTAAATCCACTATATAAATTAATATAATCCTTTAAAAGCATATCTTCTTTAATATTCCATACTCCGACACTATTACATATTTTATTTGGTCTAGGTTCTGATGTAAAATCAGTAGATACTAGTCCATGAATCATAACGTATTCGAATTCTTTT
>Ga0247609_10002537_pt1 | contig 19218 bp, 18 predicted proteins | sample 172DNAGHGlowgp2_FD_193487 | JGI IMG/M metagenome (GOLD analysis project Ga0247609, IMG submission 193487) | Sheep rumen microbial communities from Palmerston North, Manawatu-Wanganui, New Zealand - 1728 DNA GHGlow gp2 | ecosystem: Host-associated > Mammals > Digestive system > Stomach > Rumen ...
CCCATTCCGAACAGAGAAGTTAAGCCCGCCTGCGCCGATGGTACTGCAATGCAATGCGGGAGAGTAGGAGGCCGCCCCCTTTTTTCAGAAAAGGAAAGCCCTGGAGAGAAATCTCTGGGGCTTTTTCTTTGTTGCTTCAGATATTTTTCCTACCTTTGCAACTGTAAATGCAGAGACTGAAGTATCTTTTCGTCTGGCTGAGTCGTATCGGACATTGTCGCGGCTTCGGCATCCAGTCGCCTACTGACTACTGGCTGGTACGCTATGTTATCAATGAACATTGGCCTTATTATCAGTATGAGGCGTTGGGAAAGGAGGACGACTGGTTGACGCGGAAATTAGGGCAACTCTATTTTCGTCTGGCCAACTGGCGACAGCCTGAGAAGATTGAGAGCGACGGTTATCTGGAATACCTGCAGGCAGGATGCAAGAAGGCCACTTTCGGAGAATCACCGGAGTTGATTCGTTTGACACTGGACGGAGACTATCGCCAGCGACTCGCCTATATATATAATAAGGTATACGACGATACGGTGCTCGTTGTGGAAAATATCTGGCGGAATCGTGCTTTCTGGAAAGAACTGAAGGCTGATAAACGGGTTCGGGTGACTTTCGACCTCTATTATTGCGGTATTGCGTTGTTTGACAAGAAACGACATAAGCATAACTATATCATTAACTTCTAATCTAACTGACAAAAGAAGATGAAAATAACAAAGGTTTATACCCGTACAGGTGACAAAGGTGAGACGAGTCTGGTGGGTGGTGTGAGAATCAAGAAGAGTGACATCCGCTTAGAGGCCTATGGCACGGTGGACGAACTGAGCGCCCATTTGGGGATGCTCGTGGCAATGCTGCAGGAGGGTGAGGAACGCGACCTTGTTATCCGAGTGCAGAACAATCTTTTCAACGTCTGCACCCATCTGGCTACCGATCAGAGTCAGACGCCGCTCTATCCCTCTGCTCATCTGGCTGATGGTGAGATTGAGATATTGGAGAGGCGTATCGATGAACTGATGAAACAGTTACCGGAGCGACAGGGATTCATTCTGCCGGGAGGTGTGCCTGCAGCATGTCAGGCCCATATCTGCCGAACCGTATGCCGCAGGGCAGAACGTCGCATCGCAGCCCTTGCCGAAGTAGCGCAAATTGACCCTGAAATGCAGCAGTACGTGAACAGATTGAGTGACTATCTCTTCGTTTTGGCCAAAATAATAAATTTTAACGAAGGAAAAAGTGAAATTGTCTGGCAAAATGTTTGCAAATAAGAAATAATTGTGTACTTTTGCGGGCAAATTCAGCGCATGCTGGTTTGGAACGAGACAATAATAACTATTAAGATTTAAAAACTATGTACTGGACACTTGAATTAGCATCAAAGTTGGAAGATGCTCCCTGGCCTGCAACCAAGGACGAATTGATAGATTATGCCATACGCTCTGGAGCCCCCTTGGAGGTTCTTGAGAACCTGCAAGAGATAGAGGATGAAGGCGATGTCTACGAAAGCATCGAGGAGATATGGCCTGACTATCCGACAAAAGAAGATTTTCTCTTCAACGAGGATGAGTATTAAAAGATGTAAAACCTACTAAATGGTTAAATATCAGCGAGATAAACAATAATTGTTTGTTTGTCTCGCTGATGTTTTTTGTTATCTTCCATACAAGATATTAGAAAAAATCGTATATTTGCACACAGATATCTTTTTTTGATTATGACTCCAGATAAATTAAAGGCAATCATTGCCCAGAAAGAGGGTACGGAGATAGAGTTCAAGGAATCTAAGGATAGCTTGGCTCGAAAGGTTTATGAGTCTATCTGTGCATTTCTGAACCGTAGAGGTGGACACGTGGTCTTAGGAGCGAAGGATAATGGGGAGATTGTCGGCATCAATCCCGCCAAAGTCCAAGAACAGATGGATCAGCTGGCTAAGGATATGAACAATCCTCAGTTGTTTAAGCCCACCTACTATCTGACTTATGAACCGATGGATATAGATGGGAAGAAGATTATCTATTTCTATGTTCCTGAGAGTAACCAGGCTCATAGCTATAAGGGAATCTATTACGACCGTAATCAGGATGGTGATTTTGAACTGCGTAGTACTGAGCAGATTGCCAATCTGTTTATTCGTAAGAGCAGGATGAAGACTGAGGATAGGGTATATCCGATGCTAGGGATGAAGGATTTAGATGAAGAAGCCTTCGAGGAACTGAGAAAAGGTATTCGCATTGAGAACTCAAAACATCCTTGGCTGAATCTATCAAACGAGGAAATCATACGTTCGGGCGAACTTATTGCTGTTGACCCTGAGACTGGTAAAGAGGGATTAACACTAGCTGCTATCTTGTTGTTTGGTAACAGTCATGCTATTGCAACTGCTTTGCCAACATATAGAATAGATCTCTTATGCCGAGTAAACGACACAGAGTTATATGATGACAGGGAATTGTTGAGTTGCAATCTGTTGAAAGCCTATCCAATAATGATGGACTTTATCAAGAAGCATCTGCCAGAACAGCCCTACATTGAGGGAATACAGAGATTCAGTCTGCGTGACAGGATACTGAGAGAGGTGGCCCTAAACCTCATCATCCATCGCGAGTACAGTAGTGCTTATCCAACGACGTTTACGATTTATCGCGACCGCATCGTTACCGAGAACTGGAATATCCCGTATGTCTATGGTCACATCGACCTCCAGACAGTGCGTCCGCATCGTAAGAACCCCAAGATAGCTAACGTATTCTCTCAAATGGGTATCGTTGAGGAACTGGGCAGTGGAATAAGGAAGATGTTCAAGTATACGCCGCTCTATGCTAATGGCAAGGAACCAATTATAGAAGAACAGGATGTATACCGCATAGAGATTCCTTATGTTCCCACTTTACTTCCCACTACAGATGAGAGTGGGAAGAAAACTGGGAAGAAAACTGGGAAGGAACTCGAAGATGTTATTAAAGAGGCAATAAGGAAAGATTCTTCTATAACTATTCAAGAGTTTCAGAAATTAACAGGTCTCTCTAAAAATGGCACCTGGAATGTGCTGAACAGGATGAAAGAACAAAACAAGATTAAACGTATTGGGCCTGATAAAGGCGGGCATTGGGAAGTGGTAGGGGATTGAGCAGTGATAAAAATCCAATTATACAAATTTGCGTAACGCATTTTTGTATAATAGGCATAATATCTGCCTGTCACAACTGTTCGTGTTTTCCGAACGGTTCTCTATCTGTCTATCTTCCTGAACTGCTAAGAGGTGCAGTTAAGGCTGTTGTTGATTATATTCAGTCTGGCTATCGTAGTTTCAGTTATCGCCAGGAGTGCGATGTTAAACGCTATATGAATAGCCAGCCCGATAAGGAGGAAGCTGCAGGGACTGTGCTCAAAGCCTCACTTCCTTTCTTGAAATCTGATGAGTGTGAGAAGGTAAAGGGACAGCTCTCCTACATTGTTCAGGACATGAAGGAAGAACGTCAGCAAAGTCGAGACCGTGGATTTCACATGTAATACTCCACTCAAAATGAACGGTCAGTTATAATTATTCTTTTGCCTCCGTCGTGTAGGACAGCTTGTTTCTGTGAATTGTATTTTTGGTCAAAGCCAATCCATTGGTGGTAATAATGGTTGTACTGATGAACTCACCAAATCGGGTGGCACCAAGAAACGAAATCGCAGGGTCGGTCTTTTTTTTATAGCCATTGGAGCCTTCTGCCCTAGATAGTCAGAAGGCTCTTTTTCTACTAACTTGTAATCGGTTTTATATTGTGGAAACGTTACATAATGTTAATTTTGTGTATTGTGGATATTGTTGGGATAAAAAAGAATATAAAAGAAAGCTACAAAAGCAACGACTTTGAGATTTTTTAACTATTTTTGCATCGTAATTGAGTAAAAACTATGACTGAAGTAAATGAAAATGTCGCCACCCTTGTAGTTGTGGGAACATGGAATGTGAGTATTTTTACCCCAGAGTGGGTAAAAGAGAATGTGCTGATAGGTAAAGATTTCCAAATTTTGTTCCCTGTCAACATCATGAATTCCCTAAAATTTGTGGTGCCTAATAAATATTCACTTGCTGTTAATGGTAATAGATTAGAATTTCAATTAAATGATAATTGTGATGTTTGTTCAAAAGAACTCCTAGAGCCTGTACGTAATGTGCTGAGAAGTTTGATTCATACTCCCGTAAGTTCCTTTGGCATAAACTATGTTTTTAAAACAAATGAGCAGCCAGGACTTCTCTCAACTTTACCACATACCAATGAGATCAAGGATGCTCTTAATTCTGAAGTCGAGTCAACGGAGGTTACGAGAAGTATTAAATTGCAAGATGGAAATATCTTAAATTTCAAAATTTATCAGAAGGGGCAAGAGACAAATTTCGACTTTAATTTCAGTTATGTAGTGAATAAAATTCAAACGATGCTTGACATTTTGGGAGATGACAATATAATTATTAGTAAGCGGAATGTAGCAAAAGAATTGCTGGAGAAAGTTTATGAATGACAATAGTCGTAATACATCAGGAGCAGTAACATCTCAGGATTATCGCTTGCAAGAGGAAATTGTATTTGACGGAAATATAGTTCGCTCGGTTACGGATAGTTCTCAAATTGAACCTTTATCTTATGTTTCTGCACAGCAAACAACTGCTGAACTCAAAAATGATCAGTGTACAGAACAAATTGTGTCGGTATTTGATGCAGCAAAATATGTTCTTGAATTAATGAATGAGCAATGTACAACCATGAAGTTACATAAGCTACTCTACTATTGTCAAGCCTGGAATCTTGTTTGGGAGGATAAAAAGCTGTTCAATGAGAAAATCGAGGCATGGGCAAATGGCCCTGTGGTAAGAGAATTGTTCAATTATCATAAGGGAATGTATTGGATTTCAAAGAATAATCTAACGCTGGGAAACTCTTCCAAACTAAGTCAATTGCAGAAAGACAATGTTAAGAGCGTAATATCTTTTTATGGCGGAAGAACATCGCAATGGTTAATAGATCAGACACATAGTGAAAAACCTTGGCGTGACGCACGCAAGGGACTCGCTCCGAATGAACGAGGTGATTCTGAAATAACCCCACAATCGATGTTCGATTATTTTTCATCTTTGAAATAATGTATGGCTAGAAAACCTATTCCGCAGAGTGCTGTAACTATAACCTCTAAAGATAAAGTTCCTATATCTGCAGATATTGACTATGCTGGGTCTCATCCATGTTGGAGAATTAGTAACTTTGACAAAGATGGTCCATGGGGAATTAATTCTTTGATTCAATTCTCTTTTCAGTATACTGAGGAAATCCTCCAAATAATTGCTGATTCAAATATGGATGAATTGAGTAATGCATTTGATGAAATTGATGGTAAAGGATTCTCTGGGAGACACGACTTTTGGGAGAGACTCCAAAATAAATGTTCAAAAGAGATCCCAATCTCATTGATTGACAAGATCGAGGATATTATTTGCCGAAATATCTTTTTTGACAAAATCTATCCCAAACTGAAATCCTTTGAATCAAACACATGGGATGAGATAAGACTACAATCACATAAGAGCAAAGGAAAAATGAAATCCAATAATCACCCTGTCCAAGTAGGTGATTTGTGTGAGAAAGCAAGGAATAGATTAATCGATTTGAAATTGGACGACAATGATGAATTGTATTCGCTTAGGCTTGAAGGGACAATTAGAATTTATGGTATAAGAAAGGAAAACTATCTTGATATCATATGGGTTGATTTGAATCACGAAGTTTATCCTGTAAGCCAACGATAAGATTTCCAAATTTTGTCTGTTTTTCCTCATTAATTGGGGCAATTCGGGCATTAATTTGCTATTTTCTGCAAATTATTATCCCGAATTATCCTATTATTCCATTTATTTTGTAATTTTGCATCAGCTATCTGTAAGGATAGTAATGACATATTGCTCAATACTCTCTCAATCACCACATCGAGAAACGAGCAAACTTCCATTATTGGGACTGCAACCCAAACGGGCGCAGCTTTCCCATATTTGGAAGTGGCTTGTGGTGAGCCGAGAGAGGTATGGCGAATGACTGCGCCCCTTGCAATTAAAATGTGAATCGAGATTGGAAACCGTATAAAGTACTTAAAGTTAATTAAGAAGATGGGATTTTTTTCAAAGTTGTTCTCCTCAGAGGAAACAAATAAAGATAATGTTGAAAGAAATAACGATTCTGGCTCAGTCGTTAGTGTTGAAGCTATTCAAAGTATCTTGAATAACATATTTAGCAAAGATGAATGTGAACCTCTATTAGCTGAAGCAATACTTGAAATTGTTTGTTATCAACTTGGTTCCGAGAGTCTGCTTCAACGGAGTTTCTCTATTGGCTATAACCAATCAAAAAAGATTATGGAGCAGATGGAATTAGTTGGAATTGTTGGTGAAACAAAAGGCGATAAACCGAGAGAACTGCTTGTGCAAGGCGAAAAGGAAATCTTGCCTCGCCTTAAGTTGGCAGTGGAAATCCATTCTCGTTATAAGAACATAAATCCAGAAGAAGCAAGGGAGAATGTAAGGAGAGATTTTGAAATCATACTTAGCGGTATTTCCAATGAACCAAAGGTGGTAACAGAAGTTACTTATAAAGAACTTGATGAGGAAACATTGGAAAACCTCAGCATTGATGAAAATGGATTCATAAATTACCCTAATGGAGTAAAATTAAGACATGTTGATGGAGCCATCTACTATGATAGTATCATATATGAGACAACGTCAAAGCTCGGATATAACAATGGTGAACTGTATTTTTCAAACCACACAGATGAAGGATATATTGAGAAAGATTACAAACAGGCAAAGTGTATAGCATATTGGGAATTATTTACAGACAAGTTGATTTGCATTGTTCGAAATGATAGCAAAAAGATTAACTATGAGTTTATGCGAAACTGCCTAAAGGAAGTTAAAAACTATTTCAGATCTGATGCTTTATTTTTCAGATTGAAAAATGGAGCAAAAGGACGCAACGTCAGTAGAAACTTTTTAGAACATGTCTTAAATACCTCTATAAACATACCAAATACCATCGACAAGAATAGGATAGTGGATGCATTGCGATTGAGTGGAATTGAGATAAATATGATAAAAGAAATTATTGAAAAGAATGAAACTTCATATGAACTTATGACGTTTGGGTTTGGTGAAGACACGTTGTACAATATGATAAACATTCATAAATGCGATATTGAAGTTGCTCTTTCTTTACCGAGCATCACTATTAGACGACAAAGCCCAACAGTTGTAAGAATTGGATTTGCCAACTATCCTGTCAATGTTGGAAAATATGATTTTATATTTGGTGGCGAAAATTATATGTGGCTAACGGATTGTTTGTATGATGGGTATAATATGCTTACTTTGACAGAACTCATTGATAATGATGATTGCTACCGTTATATGTACGAGAATGACTATATGTTTGATGATAATGAAAAGAGAATTATAAATCATCAAGCAGAGTGCTTCTCAAAAATAGACAAGGATATTCTAAACTCGAAGATTTCTATTAAAAAATTCAGTGAAAGATACGGTTATGACTATGATCGTATAAATTACATTGCTATAGCTGCGTTTTATAAACAATGTGATGTTTTGCAAGACATATTCATAGAAAGCACTCATGGCGATTATGAGATAATATCGAAGTCAGTTACTAACGGTGGGCTTATAACAAAAATTCGAGCTTATCATGAGTTGTTTGAATTTGTTAATGGGCATTCTATGCCTGAAGAAGTTATAGGCAATGCTATTGTAGTGAATGGAGAAGAGTATAGTGGCAGTTCAGAAGGATATATCTACGTTATGATTAATTCTTCAATTGAGGGTCAAGTGAAAATCGGGAAAACAACTAGAGACCCTTATGAGCGTGCAAAAGAATTATCTTCAGCGACAGGCGTGCCAACACCATTTGTTGTTGTATTCTATAAGCCATTCAAAGATTGTCATTTAGCAGAAAAGATGATACATAAGTTTTTAGAACAAAAGGGCTGTAGAGTAAATAACAATCGGGAGTTTTTCAATATTTCCACGACAGAGGCTATTGATGTTATTCAATCAATGTATAATATTGAACAAGAAAATTCATAATTTCGCAAATTTCTTTATCATGCTATTATATCATTATACGACTATCGACACTTTTACTAAAATATGGATATCTGAAGAACTCCAATTTCATGAGTATAAAAATATGAATGATTTGTATGAAAGACAAAAGTTTGCAGAAATTGAAATACCAGGTAGAATAAATATACCAAAGCATATAAAAAGTTTCAAAGGGGGCCCTCTTGGCTATTTCTTCACAATATTATCAAAATATCAACAAATAAGTTTTTGCAAAGACTACATATCAGAACGTGGATGCTTTTCACCGATGATGTGGGGACTTTATGCAAGAAACGAAAATGGTATTTGTTTGGAATTTGACAAAAATCGTTTGTTGGAGAAAGTTGACGTGTACAAGGGAAGCGTTAAATATAAGCCTGTAAAACCGATTCCCCTTGTCGGAATTGATTTTGAGTCCGATGATAATATTGAAAAGGCTATAATAAGAAATCGCAAAGAAATCTTCTTTGCAAAACATCCTCATTGGAGAGCAGAGAACGAATATCGTGTCATTGCTCGTAATCTATCTGCCTTATCAATTAAAAGAGCATTAACCTGTATCTATCTACAAGAGCCAATGAATAAAGATGCCGAATTGAACATAAAGTTAGTGGAGAAGTTAGTTGAAGGTAACAGTTTGCCAATACGTTTCATAGGCGTTCGTTATGATAATGAGCATTGTAAGTTAAGGTTAATAGACAGATAATTCTTAGAGGAAGCCTGGGTGATACTTATAAGTACATGGGAGGTATAATGGGCTTGTATGTCCAATATGTTAGCGAATCGCCTTTGACCTCCTCAGACCGCGCGGTTTATTTGGCTAAAAATAGTTAAACAAAGTGCAAGTAATTGAAAATCAGTATAGAATCGTCGGAAACCAAGTTTTCAACGAGGATGAATATTAAGCCGTAAGGTTTTTCAAAGCTAATGATAATTAACGAGGTGTGAAGTTATATTACTTTCATACCTCGTTTTCATGTTCCTTTGGGGGCCGTTTTAAGTGGCGTTAAGCGAAAAAAAACGCCAGCCATAACAAAACCTGTGGCGTGGAGTTGATGGCTGCTTACAGACGCCCCAAGTTCACCGCCGATTGGAACTTAACTTGGACCCACACCTTCAAGTCAAACCTCATTGACCTTGCCCTGTACGAGAAACTGAACTCCTACTGTCCTTATGACATCGATGACAACAACAACACACCGGCCATCATGTCGAACCTTGTGCTCGGCTGGCAGGCTACGTCGCAGTTAAAACTTCATACGCATGTGCTCTTTGAAGGTCGTCAGACATCCTATAACATCGACCTTGAGCACTATGACAGGAGCCGTACCTATTACTTATTGTACGATCTCTACAGAATCGTCCCAGACATGGAAGAAATGGCTACCGCCTACTGGGATGATGCAGTTGCTTCTGCCGAAAAAGTCGTCAGTTGCAAGGAGATGCCTGCCCGTTGCATCCTGAACATCGGAGGCGAATATACGTTTGGCCCCGTTACCCTCGGGCTGAACATCCACAATCTTCTGGGCACCCGTTATCATCGTAGTGGTATGAACACCAATGTTATCCCGCAGCAGGGGCGCTGGTTCCTCGCCACTCTCGGTGTCCAATTCTGATTCATATATTAATCGACTCATGGAATGTCATATATAATCGATAATGACGAAACAACCTTCAGATGCAATAATCTGGAGGTTGTTTCGTTATAATAACGTGTATAAAGGTTGTGTTATAGTATGCCTGTTGGTGTTTTCTTCTATCAAGGGATGGGCTCAGCAGGATGTTTCCTTCGGCCATTACTGGGCGATGGAAACATCGTTTAACCCTGCATCAGCCGGTAAGGAAGACAAACTGAATGTCGCTATCGCCTATGCGATGCAAATGGTCGGATTTGAACATAACCCTAAGACGATGTATGCTGCAGCCGACATGCCTTTCTATGCGATGAATGCCTATCACGGTGTGGGTGTTCAGATTATCAATGATGATATTGGTCTGTTTTCCCATAAGCGACTTGGCTTACAATATGCCTATAAGAAATCGCTCCTTGGTGGAATGCTGAGTGCGGGCGTGCAAGCCTCAGTATTGAGTGAGGGCTTCACCGGTTCGAAGTTGGAAGTCATTGATGACGGCGACGAAGCACTTCCCAAATCGGATGTCACCGGAACGGGCTTAGACCTCAGTGTGGGCTTGTATTATACCCACCGTAATTGGTATGCGGGTGTCTCGGCCTTGCACTTCAATTCTCCGTGTGTGGAACTGGGTGAAACCAACGAATACAACATCTCTTCATCATATTATTTGACGGGCGGATACAATATTCGGCTCAGAAATCCGTTCTTATCAATACACACCTCTGCTTTGGGGCGTACTGACGGTGTGGACTGGCGGGCCGATATCACGGGTCGTCTGGTATACACACATGAGAAGAAAATGATGTATGCAGGCATGTCGTATAGTCCGACGAAATCAGTGACAGCAATGATTGGCGGCAACTTTCACGGCATCCATTTGGGATACAGTTACGAGGTCTATACATCGGCCATCAACATTGGTAACGGAAGTCACGAGTTGTTCGTGGGTTATCAGACCGAACTGAATCTCTACAAGAAAGGACGGAACCTGCATAAAAGTGTGAGATACCTGTAATGAGTAAATAACGAATAGTGAATAACGATAAGAAGATATGACACGAAAGAATGTTAATAGGAAGGCGATAAGGCAGGCGAGGAGTGCTTCACTTCTTTGCCTCTTCACCTTTTCACTTTTATTATCGAGTTGCTTCGGCAGTAAGTTGGCTTCGTCTGGTGGTGGCGAGGTGACGGGAACAGGCGGAAGAGCCTTCTCGGAACCGACGCCATATGGTATGACCCTGATCAAACGGGGACATCTGAAGATGGGTATTGAGTCTCAGGACAGTCTTTGGGGTAAGCAGACGCCCATCCGTGACATCTCTGTGGATGGTTTCTGGATGGACGAGACAGAGGTGACGAACTCCAAGTACCGTCAGTTTGTGAATTATGTGCGTGACTCCATCCTTCGTGAACGTCTGGCAGAGATCGATGAGACCTACCGTATTGCCAAGACCGACAAGGATGGTGAGGAGATAGGCTCCATGATCAACTGGAAGAAGGCACTGCCCCGAAAACCGAGTGAGGATGAACAAGAAATCATCGACGGTCTCTATGTCACCAACCCCGTGACAGGTGAGAAGATGCTCGACTATACTCAGTTGAACTATCGCTACGAGGTTTATGACTACACGGCTGCTGCCCTGCGCCGTAACCGTCTGAATCCGGAAGAGCGCAACCTGAATACGGATGTTGCCGTCAATCCCAACGAGGAAGTCTGGATCTCGAAGGATACAGCCTACGTGAATGATGAGGGTAAGATCGTGCGTGAGACCATCAACCGTCAGTTGACGGGTCCTTGGGACTTCCTCAATACGTACATTGTAAATGTCTATCCCGACACGACCTGTTGGGTGAACGACTTCCCCAATGCCGACAATGAGACTTATATGCGTTACTACTTCTCTAATCCCGCCTATAACGACTATCCCGTGGTAGGTGTGACGTGGGAACAGGCGAATGCTTTCTGTGCCTGGCGTACAGAATATCTGTTGAAGGGCCTCGGTCCTGCAGCCCGTTATGTGCAGCGCTATCGTCTGCCGACAGAGGCTGAGTGGGAGTATGCGGCCCGTGGCAAGGATCAAAATGAATTCCCGTGGGATAACGAGGATGTGGCCAGCGGCAGAGGCTGTTTCTTTGCCAACTTCAAGCCCGATAACGGTAACTATACGAAGGATGGTAATCTGATTACCAGTCGGGTGGGTATCTATTCCGCCAATACCAACGGTCTCTTCGATATGGCTGGTAATGTGGCCGAGTGGACCAGCACCATCTATACCGAGGCAGGTGTGGAAGCGATGAATGATATCAATCCGCAGTTGAAGTACAATGCCGCCATTGAGGATCCCTATCGTCTGAAGAAGAAGAGTGTGCGTGGCGGTTCATGGAAGGATCCTGAGTCGTATATCCGTTCGGCCTGGCGCTCTTCTGAGTATCAGAACCAGCCTCGTTCCTATATCGGATTCCGTTGTGTGCGCAGTCTGGCAAATACAGTTAGTGAGAAAACCAAAACTTCGAAAAAGAAATGACTACATACAGTAAACTGAATATCATCTACCGCTTACAGAAGTGGATGGATAGTGTGCCGGGGCAGACTTTCCTGAACTATGCCTATAGTTGGGGAGCCTCTATCGTGATCTTGGGTACGCTCTTTAAACTGACCCACCTGCCGGGAGCCAACTTCTTCCTGTTCTTAGGTATGGGTACCGAGGTGTTTGTGTTCTTTATCTCTGCTTTCGACCGTCCTTTCGACAAGACGACGGATGGTATGGAACTGGATACGCATATGAAGACCGGTGAGGATGAAGTGGAAGTAGAAGAAGGCGGCAAGGCCACTGTTATCGGTGGCAATGGCGGCACCATCATCATCGGTGGTGGTTCTGTCGGAGGAGGTTCCGTCGGCAGTGCTGGTGATACCTCGGAAAGCGTAGGTGAGGCAAGTACGCCTAGTCAGACCAGTATCGATACTGAGGCTATCGCAGCCGTCTCTTCCTCAGTGACCACGATGGCTGGTGGTGCACCAGTTGTGCTGCCTGAGGTGAATCCCGAATTAGAGGAGGCTACAGCCAACTATGTCGATGAACTGAAACGTCTCACCGAGATGCTTTCGAAGGTATCCGAACAGAGTGAGCGTCTGGCCCGTGACTCCGAGGAGATGGAGAACCTGAACCGTACGCTGACGGGTATCTGTAAGGTCTATGAGATGCAGTTGAAGAGTGCCAGTTCGCAGATCGGCACCATCGACGAGATCAATGAACAGACCCGTAAGATGGCCGAGCAGATAGCAGAACTCAATAAGATCTACGCCCGTATGATTGAGGCGATGACCGCAAAGATGAACGTATAAGACTATGGCAATCAGGAAAAGACCAGTCTCTCCGCGCCAGAAGATGATCAATCTGATGTACGTCGTCTTGATGGCTATGCTTGCGCTGAATGTCTCGAACGAGGTGCTCAACGGCTTCTCCATCGTGGAGGAGAGTTTGAAGCGCACGACATCCAACGCGACCCTGGAGAATCTGGCTATATATGATGACTTTGCCGTGCAGATGAAAAAAAATCCGCAGAAGGTCAAGCAATGGTACGACAAGTCGCAGCAGGTGAAGGAGATGAGTGGTAAACTCTATGACCTGATTGACGAACTGAAGCATGCCATTGTGGTGGAGGCCGACGGCAAGGATGGCGATGTGAAGAACATCCGTAACAAGGAAGACCTGGAGGCTGCCAGTCAGGTGATGCTGTCTCCGGCACGTGGCCGAGGCAAGGAACTCTTCGAGGCTGTCAATGCCTATCGGGCTAATATGTTGAAGATGGTCACCACGCCCCGTCAGAAGAAACTGCTTATCTCCACCCTGACGACGGATGTTCCTAAGAGTGCCAAGGCGATGGGTAAGAACTGGCAGGAGTATATGTTTGAGGCCATGCCCGCTTCCGCTGCCGTTACCCTGCTTTCGAAACTGCAGAGTGATGTGCGTTATGCCGAGGGTGAGGTGCTTCATACTCTGGTACAGAACATCGACGTGAAAGATATCCGTGTGAATGCCCTTGAAGCCTTTGTGATTCCTAACTCACAGACCATCGTACGGGGTGATAAGTTCTCGGCCCATATTGTCATGGCTGCTGTGGATACCACTCAGGTGCCGGATATCTATATCGGTAATCAGAAGGTGACGCTCCACGATAATCTCTATGAACGTATCTGTAATGCAACAGGTGACTTTACATTGGCAGGTTATCTGGAAACGGTGAATGGTAATGGCGAACGTATCCGTCGTGACTTCTCGCAGAAGTACACTGTGGTCGATCCCAGTGCCACCGTCAGTGCCGACCTGATGAACGTGCTTTATGCCGGTTATAACAACCCCGTCAGTATCAGTGTGCCGGGTGTACCCCTGAATAAAATCACTGCTACGATGTCGGGTGGCACATTGCAACCCGTAGGCCCTGGAAAGTATATCGCCCGTCCGTCAACGGTAGGACAGAATGTCACCTTTACCGTAATGTCTACCAATACGGGACGTGCCCAGCAGATGGGACAGTTCTCGTTCCGTGTCCGTAAGTTGCCCGATCCTACACCTTATATTAATATGAAGGATGAGCACGGCAATCCCACCCGCTATAAGGGAGGCGGACTGGCAAAGGCACAGTTGGTGGCAGCCGATGCCATTGGTGCTGCCATCGATGACGGTATCCTCGACATCGCCTTCCGTGTGCAGAGTTTCGAGACCGTGTTCTTCGACAATATGGGTAATGCCGTTCCGATGGCATCTGAGGGTGCACAGTTCTCTGCCCGTCAGAAGGAGAACTTCCGTAAGTTGACGCGCAACCGCCGGTTCTATATCTCCCGTGTGACGGTAGTCGGCCCAGACGGTCTGACACGTACGCTCCAGAACCCGATGGAGGTGATTGTAAAGTAATTAAGAAGTTAAGTAGTTAAGAATTTAAGAAGATATGAAGAGAGTATTATTCTTATTGACGATAGTGCTGGTGGCAGGGACAGTGATGGCCCAGCCGAAGGCACGCCGTGTGCAGCAGCAACAGCAGGCAGAACAACAGAAAAAGACAAGCAGTTCTTCGTCGTCTACCATGACCAGACGTGCGCAGATATCGTTCCCTACGGCATTGGAGGTGCCTGAGGATGTGGTGTGGCGGCGCGACATCTACCGCGAGATCAATCTCGAGGACGATCCGAATGCCGGACTGTATTATCCCGTGGAGCCACAGGGTAAACAAGTCAACCTGTTTACCTATCTCTTCAAGTTGGCTCAGAACGGCTATATCCCCATCTACGAGTATCCGACGGATGGCAGTGATGTCTTTGAGGATGCCTCGAAGGTACAGATGAAGACCGTCCTCGACAACTACCATATCTTCTACGAGGAGCAGAACGGTAAGTTGAAAGTGGATAATAGCGACATTCCCTCTGCCGAGGTGAAGAAATATTATCTGAAAGAGAGTGCCTACTATGATCAGGCCAACTCTTCTTTCCGTATCAAGGTATTGGCACTCTGTCCTATCATGCTGCGTGAGGATGACTTCGGTGGAGAAGCCACACAGTATCCCCTCTTCTGGGTGAAGTACAGTGACTTGGAGCCTTTCCTGAACCGTCAGACGGTGATGACTTCCAGTCTGAACAATGCCGCCACGATGTCGATGGACGACTATTTCACCATGAATAAATACAAGGGTAAGATCTATAAGACCACGAACATGCTCGGTAAGACGTTGGCTCAGATCTGCGACGGTGATACCACCAAACTGACGGCTGAGCAGAAACGTATCGAGGCAGAGTTGGAAGCCTTCCGCAAGAATATCTTCGGCGATCCTGCCAAGCGTGATTCCCTCGACAGCATCGCCAATGCCAATCCACAGAATGTGAAGGCCGCCAGGAAAGCCAAGGCTCAGAAGGCCAAGCAGAACAGTGTCCGTCGCACCAAGGTCAGTGGTGTGAAGACCAAGAATACGCCGGCAGCCTCTGCCAGTGGCTCTGCCCGCGTGACGGTACGCCGCGAAAGACATTAAATGCACATTCCTGAAATATTTTTTGAAAAAAGAGCGATTATTCGCTCTTTTTTTATATCTTTGCAGCGTGTAACTTATAATTGATCAATTATGAAAAGGTTTTTTTCTTTAGTAGTGCTGTTCTCAGCCATGACCATGGCTGTGCAGGCACAAAGTATCAAGTTCGGTATCAAGGGCGGACTTGATGTGTCAAACATGAGTTTTGATGAGAAGGTGTTCGATACATCCAACAAAGCAGGTTGGTTTATTGGTCCTTCTTTGAAGGTCGGTCTTCCCATTGTGGGATTAGGAGTCGACATCTCTGCTTTCTACGATCAGAAGAAATCGGAACTCAACAATGAGACCATTACCCAGAAGAGCATTCTCGTTCCTGTGAACGCACGTTTCGGTTTCGGACTGGGCAGCAAGGCAAGCATCTATCTCGCAGCAGGTCCGCAGGTCAGTTTCAATGTGGGCGATGATGAGTTTAAGTGGACGGATAAAAGTAATTATGAGAACACCTTCCAACTGAAGAAGTCTGCATTCAGCATCAACCTCGGTGCAGGTGTCTCCGTCATGGATCATCTGGAGATTGGCTTTGCCTACAATATCGGTCTGGGCAAGACTGCCGATGCCTCCGTCAAGGGTGCTGTTAATGATATCAAGGACGACACCGCCCCCAAGTCCTGGCAGATTTCAGCCGCTTATTATTTCTAAGATAGGCTTTGTTCGTCGACGTCATTCTCCCTTTGCCGCTCGACGGTGTCTTCACCTATTCCGTCCCACAACCGTGGGGGGAACAGGTGAAGATTGGTATTCGGGTATTGGTTCCCTTTGGGCGTAAGACTCATGTTGGCATTGTTGCCAAGACGCACAAGGGACCTCTCCCCACAGATTTTCAGATCAAGGACATCCTTCAGGTGTTGGATGCCGAGCCGATCATGCTTGATACGCAGTTGCGTCTCTGGCAGTGGATTGCCGACTATTACATGTCGCCTATTGGTGAGGTCTATAAGGCTGCACTCCCTTCCGGTCTGAAGGCGGAGGATGGCTATAAGGCCAAGACGGAAACTTATATCCGACTGACACCCAACTTCTGTAACGAACAGGCACTCCATATCGCGCTCGACATGTTGCAGCGTGCTCCTAAACAACTCAAAGTTCTCGTCGATTTCCTCACCTTGACTGAATCCGGCGATGGCTCTCTCTCTCGTGACGAACTCTTGAATGAAGGTCATACGCTCCAGTCCGTCAATGCCTTGCAGAAGCGTGGTATCCTGGAGACTTACGAGAAAGAAGTCGGACGCCTGAATCATGGCGGGGAACCCCATCTTGACAACATCAAACCGTTGAGTGCACACCAACAGGATGCCTATAACCAGATACAGTTCTCGTTTCTCAAAAAGAACGTGACCCTTCTTCATGGTGTCACCTCCAGCGGCAAGACGGAGATTTATATCCATCTGATTCGTCAGGCGCTTGAACAAAAGCAACAAGTGCTCTACCTTCTGCCAGAGATAGCCCTGACGGTTCAGATCATGCAACGTCTGCAACATGTCTTCGGCAACCGTCTCGGTATCTATCACTCCAAGTATTCCGATGCCGAACGCGTGGAGATCTGGCAGAAACAACTCTCCCAGAATCCCTACGATGTCATCCTCGGTGCCCGCAGTGCCGTATTCCTGCCTTTCCAATGTCTCGGACTGGTCATCATCGACGAGGAACACGAGACTTCCTATAAGCAGCAGGACCCCATGCCCCGCTATCATGCCCGCAGTGCCGCCATCATGCTGGCACAGTTGTTTAAGGCTAAGACATTACTTGGTACGGCGACCCCCTCCCTCGAATCCTACCACAATGCCAAAACGGGCAAATATGGCCTCGTCGAACTCTTCCAACGCTACAAGGGCATCGAACTGCCGGAAATCCAGATTGTCGACATCAAAGACCTGCAGCACCGTAAGATGATGCATGGTCCTTTCTCACCGTTATTACTAAATAAGGTACGCGAGGCGTTGGAACGTGGTGAACAGGCCATTCTCTTCCAGAACCGTCGTGGCTATGCGCCGATGTTGGAGTGCAAACAGTGTGGTTGGGTACCTCATTGCAACCACTGTGACGTGTCACTGACACTTCACCGAAACACGAACCAACTCACCTGCCATTATTGTGGCACTGTCTATCAGGTGCCAACGGAGTGTCCTGCCTGTGGTTGCAAGGAACTTCAGACGCGTGGCTACGGCACAGAGAAGATCGAAACCGACATTCGCGACATCTTCCCCGAGGCCCGTATTGCCCGTATGGACCTCGACACCACCCGTACCCGTCAGGCCTACGAACGTATCATCAGCGATTTCTCTAAAGGACGTACCAACCTTCTTATCGGAACGCAGATGATCTCCAAGGGTCTCGATTTCGACAAGGTGTCCGTGGTGGGTATCCTCAATGCTGACACCATGCTCAACTATCCTGATTTCCGCGCCTACGAGCATGCCTTTATGATGATGGCACAGGTCAGTGGCAGGGCAGGACGTAAGGGCAGACGGGGACTCGTTATCCTTCAGACCAAGAGTCCGGACCTGCCTATCATCCAACAGGTTGTCCGTAATGACTATACCGCTTTCTACCGCTCCATGATAGCCGAGCGTCAGCAGTTCCGTTATCCTCCTTACTATCGTCTTATCTATGTCTATCTGAAGCACCGTCAGGATGCTGTCGTTGAGGCTGCGGGTAGTGAGATGGGGTGTCGTCTGCGCCAGTTGTTCCCTGGACGTGTCCTCGGTCCCGACAAACCCGGCATCTCCAAAGTCAAGTCGCTCTCCATCCGGAAGATTGTCCTGAAGTTCGAACCCAGCCTCAACATGTCCGAGGTGCGCAAATATTTAATGCTTACCCAGCAGCAGATGCTTCAGAACAAGCGCTATGCCTCCCTCCAGATCTACTACGACGTTGATCCGCTATAGTTTTCCCGTCAGAAATACTGGTTAGACAAGGGCGAAAGATTTCGAACATTGGATAATGGCTGTCAAATAGGCCTTTTCCCCGATGAAATCGGCAATATTCTAACTTGTCAAGATGGTAGACAACATTTTGTCCATCATCTCGACAACGTTTTTTTTGGAAGATATCGAGATTTTTTATATCTTTGCAAAAAATTTAAAACATTATATTGTACAACAAATAATTATGTTTGATTAAAAAAATTATTGATTATGAGAAGGCTTTTACTATTATTGTTTGTCATTGCCATAAAGATGGCTGCTGTTGCCCAGACCACTTTCTTGCCTATGGTTGTTGAGGGCCGGACGTGGAACGTTGTGACTATTAATCCGGCTGATCCATCAGAGACAAATAACGGCTATTACGACATTCTGGGGCGCAGGGGCAAAGTGTGGAACCGCATATCCTATGTTATTGAGGGTGACACTGTCATAGGTGGAG
>Ga0247609_10002539_pt1 | contig 19210 bp, 18 predicted proteins | sample 172DNAGHGlowgp2_FD_193487 | JGI IMG/M metagenome (GOLD analysis project Ga0247609, IMG submission 193487) | Sheep rumen microbial communities from Palmerston North, Manawatu-Wanganui, New Zealand - 1728 DNA GHGlow gp2 | ecosystem: Host-associated > Mammals > Digestive system > Stomach > Rumen ...
TAAATCCATTCTTTACTTTTTCTGTTCGTCCACATTTTGGACATCTTTTTTCTTTTTCCATACTCCACATTTTACTATATCTATCTACTTTTTGCAATGCCTACAAAATGGAACAGCAAGTACCATATCGTATTTGCACCGAAATACAGGAGGAAAGTATTTTTGCAGATAAGAGATTGGAAATAGGAGCAATACTAAGAGAATTATGTAAGTGGAAAGGAGTAAACATAATAGAGGCCGAAGTATGCCCCGACCATGTACATATGCTTTTAGAGATACCACCAAAGATGAGTATATCAAGTTTTATGGGATTTCTAAAAGGAAAAAGTAGTTTGATGATATATGAAAAGTGGGGAAATCTTAAATTCAAATATAGAAACCGAGAATTTTGGTGTAGAGGATATTATGTAGATACAGCAGGAAAAAATGCAGTTAAAATAAAAGAGTATATTAAAAATCAACTAAAAGAAGATGAATTGGGAGAGCATTTAACATTTAGCAATACTGACCCATTTATGGATAAGCAAGTAACAATCTTTTCGCAAGTGTCAGGACCGTATCAGCCTCCTTTAGAGGCTGCTAGTAGAACAGGGCTTCGCCCGTTAAAGAAATACCCCCAGCCTAGCTGGGGGATGCTTATTCTATTAACTTTTTTAATTAAGATTTTTTATTAAAGATCGACATTATATCAAAAAATGTATCTTCCTCTTCTTTGTCGTCCATACTATTAGAGTTGCTTGCTTGTCCAGGTCTTGAAGCATGAACATTAGTACCATTATTTTCACTTACGTTTGGAGCGCTCATGTTATTTGAAGGCTCTACCTTTCCACTCATAAATTTGCTTGACCAAGTAGTGGTATTACCATTTCCGGATTCTGACTCAAAGCCAGTAGCTATAACCGTTACGCTGATCTCATCTTCCATATTTTCATCAAAAGCTGCACCCCAAATAATATTAGCTTCGCTGTCTGCTTGTTCTGCAATCATTGAAGACGCTACTTCAATTTCATCAAGCCCTATATCCGGCGAAGAAGTAATGTTAATAATTACACCTTTAGCCCCATTGATAGCAGTTTCCAACAGTGGACTGGATATTGCCATGCTAGCTGCTGCCTCTGCTTTTTCCTTGCCGGAAGCTCTTCCAACTCCCATATGAGCAAATCCTGCATCCTTCATGACAGCCGTAACATCAGCAAAGTCAAGATTTACAAGTCCCGGCAATAAAATCAAATCAGATATACTCTGTACACCTTGCCTTAAAACATCATCCGCTACTGCAAATGCATTTACCAAAGTTATTTTTTGATCACTTGCATATTTTAATCTTTCGTTTGGAATAATTACTAATGAGTCAACATGTTCTTTGAGTGCCTCTATACCTTTTTCAGCTTGTTCCATTCTGCGTTTACCTTCAAACGCAAAAGGTTTCGTAACTATGCCGATAGTTAAAATACCCATTTCACGAGCAATTTTAGCTACTATTGGCGCTGCACCAGTACCTGTACCGCCACCCATTCCTGCGGTAATAAACACCATATCAGTACCTTTTATTACTTGGGCTATTTCATCGCGGCTTTCTTCAGCTGCTTTCTGGCCTATCTCCGGATGAGATCCCGCTCCTTTACCTTGAGTTATTTTCTCTCCGATTTGTATCTTATGATTTGCTTTAGATCTTTGTAGTGCTTGTTTATCTGTATTCACCGACACAAAATCTACGCATTTTACACCTGAAGTTACCATTCGGTCTAGAGCGTTTCCTCCACCTCCGCCTACTCCTACAACTTTAATTTGAACGATATTGTCAAAATTATTTTCTAGCTCAAACGCCATGAAATGAGCCTCCTTCTTTTTATAATTAATATAATTTTAATCCTATTCAAAAAGATAGTCCTATTTATAATTTACCACCTTTTTTCGAAAATTTCAATAGTTTGTCTAAAAAAAATTTTATATGTTTTACATAACATTTTTAAAAACAAAATAGCGCTTAAAAATAAATATTTCCGGTCGATTTTTAAACTTTCTTAGTCGTTTTCCATTTTCTATTTATCCAATCTATAACAACTGCTACGGCACTGTCTCCCGATATATTGCACGCTGTACCAAAACCATCTTGCATTACATGTAACGTAATCATCATTGAAATCATCACACTATCAAAGCCTAGCATTGATTGTAAAACTCCGGTAGCTGCCAATATCGCTCCGCAAGGAATCCCCGGTGCTGCTGCCATAACTATTCCTATATTTAACATAAACGGTATCATGCTAAAAAATGATATAGACATACCTGTCATATACATCATTGCAATCGTACAACTTGTGATTGATATAATACTCCCCGTTAAATGTATAGTTGAACACAGCGGTATTACAAAGTTATTTACGTCATCTGAAACTCCATTTTTTTTAGTGCATTCCATAGTCACAGGAATAACTGCCGCAGAAGACTGCGTTGCAACAGCCGAAATATACGCCGGCAAAATATTTCTTATCAAAATTAATGGATTTTTCTTAGCAACCATCCCAGCAACAGTAAATTGGAAAAACAGTACTATCAAGTGCAGCAAAATTATCACGACAAATAGTTTAGAAAATGTAGACAAAATATTGCTAAACTGCCCTGAAGCACTTAGCTTTACAAATGTACCTAATACATATACTGGGATCAACGAGACAATTACCTTTTGAACAAATAAGTTTACAATACTATGGAATTCTAAACAGGCACTTTTTAAAGTTTTACTTTCAGTCTTAGATATGCCTATTCCGACAATAAAAGATAATATCAATGCCGAAAAAACATCCATAATCGGTGGGAATGAAATTTGTTTAATTGCATTTGGAACGTTATTTGTATTAATTGCCAGGTCTTGAAAATTAAATAAGCTACTACTCAAAATGTTAGGAAATATCCTAGTTGTAGCAAAATATGTAAAACAAGACGCTATAATCATAAACAAATAAGCAATTGTCACCGTGATTAAAAGTAATTTGCCTGAGGACTTTCCTAATGACGTTATCCCTTTTATAATAAAAGCTATTATAATTAGCGGGATTGTAAAACTCATTAATTTCCCTATTATTAAATTTATTGATGCAAAAACCTTAACTATACTTTCCGGCGAAAAATGTCCTATAAAAAATCCTAATATCATCGCTAAAAATATTTTCACTAAAAGTTTATACTTTTTTATAAATTGCTTCATAACCTTAGTTAGCTTCCTTTCGTGTCTAAATAATATACCATCCATTTAACTTCATACTTAAAATTTATTGCTTTTTAACCCTGAAATAAGATGTATCTCCTTGGTCTAACATGGATATATCTAATTCCCCATTTTCTTCTCTTCCTAATCTGTTGTTTATTATCTCAGATGCTGTTTTTATCTTGTAGTCCAATTCGTTTAAATTCCCAACTAAAATATTTATCCTATTTTGATATCCAATACTTACTTTCAATTCATTTGATAAATCTACTTCCGTCGGTTCAAAAAGATCATATTCTGTTAGTAAATTTAAAATTTCTTTTAAACTTTTTTCTTTATCTTCAGATTTAATCTTTATTTTTTCTCCTACTTTTGGATCTATAACTTCTACTCCTCTTATCTTTAATAAGTTTTCTTCTTTTTCTTCTTTTATTTCAATTATTTTTTTATCTTCATCAAATAAAATACACATTTCATTTTGCTCTATGTAGGCGTATTTTTTTACTTCCTCTACTTCAAAAATCAACTTATTCGGCACAGTTTTTTTAATATCCTTTATTTTTAAAAATGGAAGCTCTTTTTCCATTTTTTCTTTTATTTTATCTTTATTTAACAACACAAGATTTTGTCCAACTTTTACTTTGCTGCTATTTATAATTTCTTCGCTATTATATCTTGTATCGCCTAGAACCTCAATTTTTTCTATCCTAAAAAATATCGCTAAAGATATAGCTATACCAATAACCATTACTAAACCAAAAAAAGTAAAATACTTAAATAAAAGTTTTAATCTATAATTAAACAAACTAATTCTCTTATTTTTTCGTCTCTTTGAAGATTTCCTGGGAACTATTTTTTTATTTTTTACTTTATCCAAATTTTCACTTCCTTTGATTTAACATTCTAATAAAAACCAAAAACGAAACTTTATCTTTTAATTTAACTTCTTTTTATATTCGCTCCAAGGTTCTTTAGATTTTCCTCTAAATTTTCATAACCTCTATCTATATGTCGAAGGTTTCCAATAGTTGATGTACCTTCAGCTTTTAGCGCTGCTAAAATCAGCGCTGCACCACCTCTTAAATCAGTTGCAAGCATATTAGCAGAGTTTAAGTTTTCTACTCCATCAACTATAGCTTTTTTACCATCTATTGTTACTTTTGCGCCCATCTTTAAAAGTTCCCTTACATATTTATATCGATCTGAAAAAACATTTTCAAAAAAAATACTTTGCCCCTTTGAAACGGTCATCAAAGATAAAATTAAAGCTTGGGCATCTGTTGGAAAGCCAGGATACACCGACGTTCTCAGTTCTTTTATTGAAAATAACCTTTTAGGCGCTTTTACGAGAATATCGTCGTTATATATGATTATACCACATTTACACATTTTTAGCACTCTTACTATTTCTCTTAAATGAATTTTAGAAACATTTCTTACTAAAACTTCTCCGCCTGTGATAGCTGAAGCTGCCATATAAGTAGCTGCAGCTATCCTGTCTGGGATTATTTTGTATTCTGCTGCGTGAAGTTTTTCCACTCCTTCTATAATTATTTTACTTGTTCCTTCACCTTTTATCTTAGCTCCACAGGAATTTAAAAATCTTACTAAATCTACAATTTCCGGTTCTCTTGCTGCATTCTCTAAAATAATTTCTCCCGACACAAAAACTGATGCTAAAATTATATTCTCAGTTGCACCTACGCTCGGAAACGGTAATTTTATATTCGTGCTCGTTATTTTTTCTTCAGCCTTACAATAGAGATGTCCATTATTTTCTTTCACTGTGATCCCCATTTTTTTAAAAGCTTCTAAATGAAAGTCTATAGGCCTTGGGCCTAATTGACATCCTCCAGGTAAACTTACCCTGGCTTTTTTGAGTCTTGATATTATCGCTCCTAAAAAAATTATTGAGGATCTCATTCCTTTCATTAAAAAATCCGGCACATCCCATTTTTTTATATTTTCCATATTAACTATAATGCTTTTTCCTTCACGGAACACATTTCCGCCTAAATATTTTAAAATCTTTATAGAAAAATCTACATCTAAAATGTCAGGACAATTATGTATTATACATTGTCCTGAACATAATACGGTAGCTGCTAATATCGGTAAAACACTGTTTTTAGCACCTTGTACGAAAACTTCTCCTCTTAAACTTTTATTTCCATCTATTAAAAATTGTGGCACAAAAGAAACCACCTTTCATCTTTAAAATTTCAATAGTTCTTTATACAAACTATGCCCTTTCAAAGACTCCGGTGATTTAATTTAAGGACTTTATTTAACAATATTTTTAATTCTTATCTTAATTCTTTATTAAATCGTAAATTCTTTCATTTGCATTCATTATCGCCATTTTCTTAGCATTTTTTTCAAGTTCTTTTAATTTTTCTCTATTCTCAATTAGATTTTCTACTTTTTTAATTAAACTTTCTCCCGTTAGATCTTTTTCCTGTAAAATTTCTGAAGCATTATTTTTTACTAACTCCATCGCGTTGTGATATTGATGGTTTTCCGCTACATTCGGAGATGGGATCAAAATAGATGCTTTGCCTAAAGCTTCAATCTCACTCAGGCTAATAGCGCCTGATCTACAAATTACCAAGTCCGCTGCTGCTAAGCACTCTGCCATATTGAATATGTATTCCCTGACATCTAAATTTTTATGAGAATCTAACTTAACTCCTCGTTTTTCAAGAGTTGGAATAAACCATTTGCCAAACTTCCCATATGCATGAATCATCTGATATCGGTCATTTTTAGCTACATTCTCCATTAAATCTAAAATTGACTCATTAATCCTTCTAGCGCCCAGGCTCCCCCCAAAAGATAAAATAACCGGTCTTTTATCTAGGTTTAATTTTTTCCTTGCGTCTTCTTTTTTAGAATTCAAAATCTCTCCCCTAATGGGATTCCCCGTTATAACAAGATTACATTTATCCTCATTAAAATACTTTTTTGAATCTCTTGACGCTAACATAACAGCTGTTACCTTTTTAGAAAGCCATTTTGTCGTGATGCCTGGATATGCATTTTGTTCATGGATCAAAGTTTTTATATTTAATCTTGACGCCTGCCAAACTACAGGTCCACTTACATATCCACCTGTCCCGATACAAACATCCGGTTTAAATTCTCTTAGAATTTTTCTTACCTTAGCACAAGCTTCTAAAAAATTTTTAATTGTAGACATATTTTTACTAAATCCCTGCAAACTTACTTTTCTGCTAAAACCTGTTACCTTTATACCGATAAATTCATATCCCGCTTTCTCCACAAGCTTTTCTTCCATGCCGCCTTTAGCACCTATATAAATTATTTCTGTATTCTTGTCTTGTTTTTTTGCATAATTCGCAATAGCCAACGCCGGATTAATGTGCCCTGCTGTGCCGCCTCCTGCCAATACTATTTTCAATTTAGTCTCTCCCTTTTTGTAGTGTTATTTTTATTCTGTTATTTAATTATGTCTTTTCAACTTTCGAGGTCCTTGAAATTGACAAAACTATTCCGATTTGCGTTAGTAGCATAACTAGTGATGTACCACCATAACTAAAAAACGGCAAACTGATACCGGTGTTTGGCATAGTATTCGTCACAACGAAAATATTTAAAATAACCTGTATGCCAATTTGCGCTACCAAACCTATTCCCAAAAGGGAGCCAAATCTATCCTTTGCACGCATCGAAATTATAATACCACGCCAAACAAGCATTGCAAAAAGCACTAAAATAAGTGCTGATCTTATAAATCCTAATTCCTCGCAAACTACAGAAAAAATAAAATCATTATACGGTTCCGGAATAAATAAATGTTTTTGTCTTGATTGCCCTATTCCAAGACCAAAAAGTCCTCCTGAACCGATGGCATATAAACCTTGCCGAGTCTGCCAAGTATCCACTCCGGAATTGGGCGAAAATGGATCGAGCCAACCTTGTACACGACCGTTTGCATAGGTTAATTTATCAGTAAACAAAACTAGGTACGCCACCGCCGCTAATGCTACTGCTAACACTAAGCCAAACCATCTTAGTTTTATTCCACCTATATATAACATTCCTCCTGCTAGCAATACTATAATTATCAAGCATGATATGTGCGGCTCTAAATATAAAAGAAATGCTGTAGCACCTAAAATTAAAGCATAAGGTAAAACTCCATATTTAAAAGTTCCCATTCTCTTGAAGTTTATCGATATCAAATGTGCAAATGATAAAACTATCGCAAATTTTGTAATTTCAGATGGTTGAAATCCCATTGGCCCCAATTGAATCCATCTGTGCACTCCGTTCCTCACAGGCATGAATAATACTAAAATCAATAATAGATACGATAAAATTAAAATTGGCACAGCTAATTTTCTTAAATAATGATAATCCAAGTAAGATATTGCTATCATTGAGACAACTCCTAAAACCGCCCAAACAAGTTGACTCTTTATGAAATAATAACTATCGCCATTTTTAAAGTAATAAGCATTTGGTGCCGACGCTGAAAATAACATGACAAGACCTATTATTAGCAAAACAATAGTTATAAAAAATAAAGGAAGGTCTAGCCCCGACCTAACAGAAAAAATCTTCAATTTGTTCTGTATCATTTTTCTTTTAATTGTTATTGCACTTGTTCTATTTAAATTTGCGGCTTCTTGTTTTTGTAACATAAAATTTTCATTGCGATTTTTTCTTACGTTTTTCGTTTTCAATTTATTTCCTCCCTTTATTTTAATTTTTGAACTTAATTTTATAATCCCCACAAAATAGCTATTAAGGAGACTGTGCCACAGAAAATCAAAAATGAACAAAATGTTACACAAATTTTAGTTTCGCTCCATGAACACATCTCGAAATGATGATGTATCGGGCTCATTTTGAATAATCTTTTCCCGTGAGTGAGTTTAAAATAGGTAACTTGCAGCATAACCGAAAACATCTCTAATATATATACAAAACCAATGGTAATTATTAGTATCGGCATATCTAAAGTAAACGCGATAGCGCAAATTATTCCACCAAAAAAAAGAGATCCTGTGTCACCCATAAAAACTTTCGCAGGATGTTTATTCCATAATAAAAATCCCAAACATCCTCCCATTAATGCTCCCGAAATTATGCTAATCCCCGGGTAAAACATGATGCCAGATATTATCAAAGAAAAAAATCCGTAAAAGAATGTCAATGAAGTAGCTAATCCATCTATTCCATCCGTTAAATTAACTGCATTTACCATTCCTACTATTAGTACTGCGCTTGCCGGCCAATAGAATATTCCTGGGACATTTATCCTTCCAAAAAACGGAATAACAGTACTAGCTATAGATGTAGAACCATATGAATTTTCCGAAATATATATTAAAAACAAATAACCTATCGCCACTATAAACTGCAGCAAAAGCTTTTGCTTTGCATTAAGCCCTAAATTTTGCTTTTTTACTACCTTTATATAATCATCTAAAAAACCTATTAATCCAAATCCCAACGCCATAGTCAAACCCGCTATGAGTTTTAGCGTCATAGCCGGAGTCTCTACATTTCCCATTAAAAAGTCCCTATTTTCATTATAATGTAAAAATAAACACGTAACGCTTGCAATAAAAATACCTGCAATAAACATTATCCCTCCCATCGTAGGAGTACCTTGCTTATTTTTGTGCCAAGATGGGCCTATGTCTAAAATTGTTTGCCCAAACCTTAATTTATGAAGATATGGAATTAGCTTTTTCCCCGAAATATAAGTTACCATACACGATATTATTATCGACAAGATTATCCATTTTGTTGCCATATTTTTGCTCCTCTATTTTAATCTTAAACCTGCATTAATACTTTATAATTATATCACATTTGTTTCGATTTTATAATTATAGCTGCCAGCTAAAATCTAGCGCAGCCCTTTCAAAATGTATTCATTTTGAAAATTCATCGCGCTGCGATGAATGCACAAGGTTATAAAATAACCTTGTGCGGGCTGCGAAAAGCAGCAGCTAGCTTAAAGTTCAATCTGAAACTTGATCTTCTTTTTTCTCTATAAACTCAACTGTCACAACGGTTCCTTTTTGCACTTCTGTACCTGGAGCTATGCTTTGATTTACCGCAACGCTTCCTTCTAAAGTTACACCTTTTATCACTACATTCACACCAGATGATGTTGCTTCTTTATTTACATTAGCCGGTGTTAGTCCAATGAACTTTGGAACTTTCACTTTGCTTTCAAGGTTTGAGTTTTCAGTATGCAATATTATTTTGCCACCCTTTGGCATTTTCGTTCCAGCCTCTGGTATTTGTGAAATTACAACTTCTCCACTGCCTGAAACAACCGGACTAAATCCTAAACTTATTAATTTACTCTTTGCCTGTTCCACTTTTGAGCCTACTACAAATGGAGTTGACACTTCTAATTTTTTCATTTCTTCTTCAGTATATTTGCATTCAAGCCCTAAATATGGCAGTGCATCTTGCATGACTTTAGCAAATGTTGGCGCTGCTACGGCTCCTCCATAATATGCAGGACCTTTTGGAGTATCGTAATAAATAAGCAAAATATATCTTGGATCATCAGCTGGAGCGATTCCGCAAAAAGACGATATATAGTCCATTCCGTTCGGTCCACTTTGACCTATTTTCTGAGATGTACCGGTTTTTCCTCCTATTCTATAACCTGGTACATATCCAGCTTTTGCTCCTCCATCTATAGCATTTTGCCCCAGAAGTGCACAAATCCTTTTTGAAGTCTCTTTAGATATTACTTGACGTTTCACTTTTCTCTCAAAATTCTTTATGACATTCCCATTTGAATCTAAAATTTGTTTCGCTACATGCGGCGTAACTAAATATCCACCATTAGCTATTGCTGCAGCTGCTGTTATCATCTGAATCGGAGTTATACTAAAATTTTGTCCGAACGACGAAACAACTAAATCCATTGGCGCCATGCTTCCATCTTTACTAAAGAATATTCCTTGTGCTTCCCCAGGTAGATCAATCCCTGTTTTTTCCGTAAAACCAAATGCCTCATAGTATTGATAGAATTTCTGGCTGCCTATTATTTGGCCTAAGTTTACAAACGCCGGGTTACATGAATTGCAAAAAGCTCTCGCAAAAACTTGTGCTCCGTGTCCTCCAGCCTTATGGCATTTTACAGGTTTTGCGCCCTTAAATGGAACTACACTACCTGAACAGAAAAAGTTTGTATTTTCATTTACTACATTTTCTTCAAATCCCATAGCTGTAGTTATCATCTTGAATACAGAACCCGGCATATAAGTATCACTTACAGCTTTGTTTCGCCACTGTCTTTCAAGTGCTTCCGCTTTTGCCTTTGACTTTTCTTCTTCCGGTAAAGAATCTATTCTCTTTTGTTCTTCTTCATCTAAAAGCTCAAAAGGCTTGTTTAAATCATACCCTCCTCTTACTGCCATGCCCAAAATTCCGCCATCATTTACGTCCATCATGATAGCTACTGCTCTATTTTGAACTAAATTGTTTTTGATTCCTTCATCTAGACCTCGTTCCAGAAAATGCTGGATTGCTTCGTCTATGCACAAAACTAAATCATTTCCATTTTTCGCAAGAACCATTTTCTCATAGTCAAACGGCATATCTGTTCCCAGGGCATTTCTCGCTGTTAAAAGTACTCCGCTCTCGCCCTTTAATTCTGAATTATAATAATTTTCAACACCGGATAAACCTTGACTGTCCGTTCCAACAAATCCTAAAACTGCTGAAGCAAAATCGTTATTTGGATAGTATCTCTTATAGTCTTCAACTAACCTTACTCCAGATTTTATTTTATTTTCTTTCAGGAAAGATACAACTTTGTCCTTAACGTCTGTATCGATTTTTCTCTTTAAAACAGAATAATATGTTTTTTTCTTCGCTTTTTCTAAGACTTCATTTTTATCTAGTTCTAGAATCTCTGAAAGTCCACTTGCTACTAGCTCTTTAGATTTATCGTCTTCTAAAAAATTTGGCTCTAGTACAACTGTCCAAACCGTTGCACTTTGCGCTAACGGTTTCATGTTGCAGTCATAAATTGTACCTCTTTTTGCATTTAATTTAGTGTCTTTTAATTGTTGTTCTGTAGCCATTTGCTTTAGACTTTCACCCTGAGCTAATTGTAAATATGCTAATCTTGCTATGCTTACACCGAACCCTAGAAACACTAGCATTGCCAAAACAAACAGTGATCTCCTCCACATCCTAATCGTGGTTCCTTTTGACATAATTTTGTCCCCTTTAAAATAAGAGTCAAGATAAACTTATCTTAACTCTTGCCAAATTTTCTTCAATAACATGTATATTCTTTTTAATAATAAATTATTTCTTAAGTTAAAATAATATTTTCTTTGTTGTGATTATATGTAGCATTTTTGTTTGTATAATTAATTTTTTGAACTATCTCTATTACTTAACTTATTAAATTTTTCTTCCTATATCTCCTTTTGATAAATTAATATACTCTATTTGAGATGGATCTGTCTTTACCATTCCTAAATCATTTTTTGCAACCTCTTCGATTTTCGCAAGCGGAAAATTCGATTCATTTTTTACCTCTAATTGCACTTTTACGCTTTCGCTTTCGCCTAAGCTTTTTTCTACAGTTTGTATTTTTGAGGTTAATTCTGTTAACTTTATTTGATTGTTTACTATTGTAAATGTTACAAGTAAGCTTACAAATGACGCAACTGATATTGCTACAACTAAAAGCATTTTGGCTCTTTTGTGCTGATATGCCCTCTTTTCTCTTATCTTCTTCTGAGGTAAGTTCACAATATTTTCTTTTTCACGCTTTGGGGATACCTCTTCAAATACCGATAAATCATATGCTAAATTTCTGTTTTCTAAAGACACTTTTTCCACTCCTCTTTTTAATTTCCATTTTTTCCTTGTCTTTTATCTTTAATTTTTATTTATAGCTTTATGCAAACTCTAAGCTTTGCACTTCGGCTTCTTTTATTTTCCTCAATCTCAAGTTCTGTTGGTTCTATTGGTTTTTTCATATATAACTTAGCTTTTGGCTTATTGTTACAAACACAAACCGGAAAATCTTTCGGACAAATGCAACCTTGAGTCCACGATTTCATTTTATTTTTGACAATTCTGTCTTCCAGTGAATGAAATGAGATTACTGCTAATCGTCCACATGGTTTTAAAACATCGAACGCTTCATCTAAACCTTTTTCTAAAACTTCCAGCTCCCGATTTACATAAATCCTTATCGCTTGAAATGTTTTTTTAGCTGGGTGCTTATTTTCTCTTCGAACTTTTGCCGGCACCGATCTTTTTATTATCTCAGCTAACTGTAATGTCGTTGAAATTTTTTCTTTTTCTCTTTCTTTTACAATAGCTCTTGCTATTTGCTTTGAAAATTTCTCTTCACCATAAGAACTTATTATCCTACTTAACTCACTCTCATCAAAATCATTCACTACTTCATATGCGGAAATTCCACTTTTGCTCATCCGCATATCAAGTGGTGCATCATTGTGATATGAAAAACCTCTTTCTCTTGTATCCAATTGATATGACGATACTCCTAAATCAAGTAAAACTCCATCTATCCCTCCTATTGATAAATCCTTTAAAACCTTCCTTATCTCAGAAAAATTAGAATTAACTACTATGGAATTTTTATACTTTGATAGTCTTTCCCTTAAAAAGGAAATTGCATCTGGATCTTGGTCTGTCGATATCAATGTGCCATTTTTGAGCTTTTTTAATATCTCTTCAGAATGTCCTCCACCCCCTGCTGTCCCATCTACGTATATTCCATTCGGATCAATGTTTAGGGATTCTATAGATTCATTTAATAAAACTGATTTATGATAAAATTCCAATCTATAATTATCCCCTTTCTTTTCGCACTCAGCTTCTCACGCAAGGCTTATACAGCAAAAATTTGCTGTATAAAATACCTCTGGTATTTTTGCACATTGATTTATCAATGTGCGAGCCTTGCGCGAAGACAGCACTCAGCTAATTTTAAAGTTCTAAGAAATCCATAGCCTCTTCAATACTCTCCTCTGTAATTTCAGAATTAAAGCTTGTCCACTTAGCACTATCCCAAATTTCAACACGGTTAGCAGTTCCTATAAAAGTTACTTCTTTATTTAGCGAAGCGTGTTCCCTTAGAGGCTGTGGTATCAGAATTCTTCCTTGCTTGTCAGGTTGTACTTCTGCAGCTCCCGAAAAGAAAAATCTTTGTATTGTTCTTGCCTTCGATATCGGCATTTGACGGATTTTGTCTTCAAGTTTTTCCCATTCGCTTTGCTGCAACACAAACAAACAACCATCTAAGCCTTTGGTGATGTAAAAGCGCATACCAAGGTCATCACGGAACTTTGTTGGTACCGCAACTCTACCTTTTGCATCGATATTATGTTGATATTCTCCTATTAACATAATCTGCACCTTTCTGGGCTAAGCGTGTAAATTTGATCCACTATACACTACTTTACCCCACCTTTCACCACCAATTAATCATATTATATACCATATTTTTTATTTGTCAAGAGGTAAACAAAAATTTTTTTGAAAAAAATAAAAAATATTGTCTAAAATGCTTATTCCTTATTTTTCTAATAAAATCCCATTTTGAAGATCGCACTATTAAAAACGCCCAAAATTAAGCCTTTATATTTATTCTATCGACTATATATTTCGTAAATTTACAAAGCTTTTAACAAACGCAATTAACGTTTTCTAATATTTTGTACAAAGTAGATAATTATGATACATTAAATAGAAGAACATAATAGTTGATTGTGTTTCTCTATCATCTATGCAATATTAGTGCTCCCCAAAAATATCCCCCTCTTGACTTTTTTGTTTATTTATTGTTATAATATTTAAAATTGAAATTAATCTATTAATTACTCAGCATCGCGCCTTTATAATGTTTCTTGTAATTATATCCGTTTAAAATTAATTGTATTTTGGAGGAATCTTTATGAAAACATGTAGTTTTTGTGGAGCAAGCGTGCAGGACGAAGATAAGGTTTGTCCTATTTGTAAGAGATCTTTGGAGTTTGAAGCTGAAGACATTAAGAAAAATAAGCTTATGGCAGTGCTTTCTTATTTTGGTCTGCTGGTATTTATTCCAATTATCTCAGCACCAAAATCAAAGTACGTTAGGTTCCATGCAAATCAAGGCCTTTGTTTATTAATTTTAGATGCAGTTTATTACGTAATAAATACTCTTTCAGGTTTCATTAAGGTAACACAACGATCCTCTTGGGGCTATACCTACAAAATTACCCCGTGGTATGTAAGTGTACTCGTTGGAGCTATTGGTGTGTTTGTTTTAGTTTTGTCAATTATAGGTATTGTAAATGCAGCTACAGGAAAGGCAAAAAAATTACCGGTTATTGGAAATTTTGAAATTTTAAAAAATAAAGACAATAATGTAGATTAGTTGCAAATTTTTTGCTGTGTGTTTATAATTTACAACAAAGGAAAAAGAAGTCCCCTAAGCATTAGCTTTTCTAATGTTTAGGGGACAATTTTATTTAAAAAGTTTCAATTCTTTTCATTTTTTACATAATTATAAGCTTTGATAATTCCAATTTGAGTTTTTGCATCACTTATCTCGTTATTTAATACCATAGCATAAGCTTTTTCTATTGGAATTTTTATAACCTCTAAAAATTCATCTTCGTCAGGACACGTATCACCATACTTTTCAACTTTGCATAAATATATAAATACCTCCTCTGAAGAATATCCTGAACTTGTATACAATTTGCCTAAGCTTACATAATCTTTTCCTATAACGCCAGTTTCTTCTTTAAGTTCTCTCTTAGCTTCCAAGAGCACTTCGTCTTTACCTTTTTCTAGCTTTCCAGCAGGCAATTCTAAAATAACTTTTCCTAGAGGATACCTGAACTGCTTTACAAATATGAGTTCGTTATTTTCGGTCAAAGCTGCAACGCAAACGGCACCTTTGTGTATAACAGTCTCTCTTGTTGACTTTTTACCATTTGGTAATTCTACTTCCGCTTTTTCGATTTTTAACACTTGTCCATCATATTTTAATTCTTTTTTTATGGTTTTTTCAATTAAGTTCAATTTATAAACGCCTCCAAAGTTAAATGAATTAAAGTATATTTTTAAACTTCTTTCATTATAATTAAAAAGTTAAAAGACTTCAATATATAATTTTATTTTGGGAGGATTATATAAAGTGAATGATTTTATAGTGGATCTTAAATATTTCGATCAAGAAGCAAGAGAAAAATTAATATTCGATATTAAGAGAAAATACGATTTTATTTCTGTTGAGACATTGGGACAAAGTTATTGTAAGAGAGAAATTTTTTCAGCAAAAATCGGTAGCCAAAAGGATGCGTGTCTATTAGTTGGTGGAGTACACGGTATGGAGTGGATAACTTCACTTTTATTGATATTGTTTTTAGATACAATCTGCCAATCAATAAAATATCACTATAAAATTTACGGAATAGATTTAAAAAGTCTATTTATAAAAAAGGAGTTTGTTTCGTACCTTGTTTAAATCCTGATGGCATAGAAATTAGCATTCATAATTTTCTTAGTGCAAAAGATTATGCCCCATTAGTTAAAAAAATTTCAAAAGGTAACACTAAAACTTGGCAAGCTAATGCAAGGGGGGTCGATCTTAATCATAACTTTGATGCGAAATGGCAAGAACTACATAAATTAGAAAAGCAATGTGGGATTTTAGAACCTGCAGCAACAAGATTTGGAGGAGAATATCCTGAAAGTGAAGTGGAAACCCAACTTTTAGTTAAACTTTGTAAGGAAAATAATTATCGGCACGCGATTGCTTTTCATAGCCAAGGAGAAGAGATTTATTGGAATTTCGGAAAAAATCAACCTAAAAATTCATTGTTACTAGCTAATTTGTTTTCTAGTCTTAGCGGATATAAATTATCTCAGCCGGAAGGTCTAGCGGCAGGAGGTGGATTTAAAGATTGGTTTATAGAAAAATTTAATAGACCTGCTTTTACGATCGAAATAGGCAAAGGGAAAAATCCTCTGCCTATTCGTGATATATATAAAATTTACTCAAATCTTGAGAAAATGCTCGTTTTCAGTATATTATTTTAACGCTAAGCTTTTTAATTTCAATTTAAAAAATACTCTTAATTTAATAGATCTTTATTCATTCGAGTATAGTGATAAATATATTGCTGAGCAATGCCTGCAAATTTTCCAAACTTGTAAGAATCATATTTCGGAAATAATTTTTCCATTGCTTTTTTTATCCACACATCCTCAGGAAAAGCTTCTAGTCGATGCATCCCATAAAGCAATACACACTCAGCTACTTTTTTCCCCACTCCATTTATTTTCATAAGCTCCAGCCTTGCTTTTTCTATAGGCATATCAGATATTAAGTCTAGGTTTATATCTCCATTTGTAACTTTTTTAGCTGCATCCAATATGTACTTATCTCGGAATCCACATCTTAAAAAGGCCAAATCTTCTAGGTTTAACTTTGCTATCACTTTTGCTTCAGGAAACATATAAAAGTTTCCAAATAAATGATTTCCATATTTCTGACAAAGTCTTTCTATTATTCCTTTTATTCTAGGAATGTTGTTATTTTGTGAGATTATAAATGAGCATAAAGTCTCCCATGGCTCTTGCTTTAATATTCTTATTCCGGGAGCAAAATTACAAGCGTTTTTTAAAGTCACGTTTATTTTAGAAAGTTCTAATTTAATCTCATCATAATTTAAATTTAGATCGAAGTAATCCAGCCAAAAACTTTTGAAATCTTCCATTTTTGTATCTTTTAGTATTATTTTATTTGCTATTTTTTCAATCTTCAAAACTTTATCCTTAACAACCCCAATATATTCTTTATTATTTATTTTATTCCACCTAAAGCATTGACCGCATTCAAAAGTTTCATCTAAATCAAAGCTTTTTACATTTTCTATTATTATTTGATTTTTTACTTTTCTGTATTGCAAAATAGTTCCCTTCTTTTACCTCGTATCTTTTTCGATATTATATCATAAAATATTTAAAAATGTAAGTTTTAAATATGCTTGCCTTGTAGCCTAATAGATGAAAATAATTGATTTTAAAAATACAATTTATATCTTTAGCGCTAAGTTCAAAATAATTTTATTTTATTTGTAAAAAAGTATTGACAGCTCAAAAAACTTATTGTACAATTATATCAATCGAAAATTTCGATTGATATTAAAATATTGAGGAGGATGTTATTATGGCAAAAAATGAAAAAAAGCAAAACAATGAGGTTAATTTAGAAAAAATGGATCAAGTGTCTGGAGGATTTTTAGGACATGATAAATATGATCAAGCGACGTATAGCAGATATGGAGTTTCTCATCAAAAAAATGTCTGGTCTAAAGATCAATATTGGATAAACGGACAAAAAGCAACTCAAAAAGAAGCAGAGAATTATGTTGATTCAAGAAAATTTGACGATGCTTATAGAAGATAAACTAAGTAACACACCTTGCTTTTGCTTGGTGTGTTTTGGATAGGCTTCAAAGGAGGATTAAAATGTCAAGAGAAAATATAATCAAATTTTATGAAGCTATAGAAAGTAGCCCTAAATTGCAAAAGAAAATGCAAAAGATCAAGGAGAAAAAAAATAGAAAAGACATAAATGAACAAATAGTAGCGCTTGCAGGTAAAAATAATATATACTTTACTAAAAATGAATTGATAGATTATCTCGAAGCTAAAGATAGTGCTTTGAAAAACAACTCTAATCAAAAGGTTAGTGGCGGACAAAGCTTTTCTAAAGGCGAAATCGCAGCTGCCAAAGTAGCAAGAAAATCTATAGTAAACTCAGCGCAAAACTTAGCAAATATAAATTATAACGACACTTATAAAGGTGAATAATTAGGATAATGAGCTTTCTACAGTAAGTAGAAAACTCATCTTATATGCTCAAGTTCTCTTTAGTTGATGTATATCTGTAATGCATAACACAAGTAATAAATTATTAATCATGCTTAAGCTTTTCTGAACCACGCGTCTAACGCGTGGTTTTCTATATACAATAAAAGAAGTGCAAAAAAGAATATTAAAGACACCGGCCAAACAGCAAACGGATAAAAAGCTAAGTTATGTCAGGTATGCAGATGATTTCTTGATCGCAGTGAATGGAAGTAAAAAAGATTGCGAAAAATAAAGAAAAAATTAAGGCAATTTCTTGAAACTGAATTAAAATTAACTCTAAGTGAAGAAAAAACCTTGATTACACACAGTAGCGAAAAGGTACGATTTTTGGGATATAATCTTAACGTAAGAAGAAATTCTCAAGTAAAAACAGATTCGTTAGGTAGAAAAACTCGCGCATGGAGTGGCACAGTAAACCTTTCGGTGCCATTTGAAAAAATTGAAAAAACTATGTTCGACAAAGGGATAATCAAACAAAAAGAAGCTAAAAAGTTCCATCCCATACATAGAAGTGGTTGGTTATATCTTCCCGACTATGAGATTGTCGAGAGATACAACGCAGAGATAAGAGGAATTTTAAATTATTACTGCTTAGCATCTGACTTCTATAAGCTAGATTACTTCGCATATTTGATGGAATATAGTTGCTATGCTACCTTAGCAGGTAAATATAATAAATCAATCTCAAAGATAATTAAAAAATATAGAAGTGGGAAAAATTTTGTAGTCAAATATAAAACCTCTTCAGGAAAAACTGCAGAAAAACGAATTTTAAAATTTAAGGATTATGAGAATTCTAAGAATATCTATGATATTGATTGGAAGGTTAACTACAAATGGACTTCGAAAGTAAACGGTACATTAATAGCAAGGTTACAAGGAAAAGTTTGCGAATTATGTGGCTGTAAAGATGATGTTAATTATGAAGTTCACCGGATTCCAAGCGTCCAAAAACTATCTGAAGATACTTTTTGGAAACAAGTAATGAAAAAGAAACACAGAAATACTCTCGTTGTTTGCAAGAATTGTCATGAAAAAATTCATGAAGAAGAAAATAAAATACGTTAAGTACTA
>Ga0247609_10002540_pt1 | contig 19208 bp, 6 predicted proteins | sample 172DNAGHGlowgp2_FD_193487 | JGI IMG/M metagenome (GOLD analysis project Ga0247609, IMG submission 193487) | Sheep rumen microbial communities from Palmerston North, Manawatu-Wanganui, New Zealand - 1728 DNA GHGlow gp2 | ecosystem: Host-associated > Mammals > Digestive system > Stomach > Rumen ...
GTAAAGACCATTTGACTGCCATTGGGCATGTTTGTCACAAAATCCTTGCCATTATTTTCGCCGTCCTTAGGGATAATAAATCTTATGTTCCGGCTTCAACCTCTTGACTTTTCATAGCCGGTCTCAAAAAGTTCAACACCGCGTCGAAGACAAATTCGCGCTCCTCGGCAAGCGGCAACAGATGACCGCTGTCGGGCACCGTGATGATTTGCTTTGACTTCGCGCCAACGTTGTCCATGATGTAGCGGGCGGAGCGCGGCTGGGCGGTGTGGTCGTCTTCGCCGTGCATGATAAGTATCGGCGTCGCGATTGTCGGCAAAAGATTTTTCACGTCGTCAATCAAGGCAAGCAACTCGTGGACGCTGACCAGCGGCGTCTTCTTGTAAACGTCATTGGCGGCTTGCGGCACGTTGTCCAACTTCCTGCGCGGCTGAACAATGCACGCGTTCCCGCAAAATTCGCGCGGCGGCAAGTTCTTCAAGCCCAATCCGTCGTCAATGAAAATCGGCGCGGCAAGCGTCACAATCTTTGCAATGTCGCGTTCCGTCGAAAGTTTCAACGTCAACAGCCCGCCCATAGAGTGCCCGACGACGCAAACCGTATCGCAAGCCCCGCGCAGAATCGCAAAGCCGTCGAGCACCGAATTAAACCAATCGTCTTTGGTCGTGCGCATTAAATTGTTTTCGTCGACGCCGTGACCCGCAAGGCGCGGACAAAGCACCGTAAAGCCCGCGCCGTTAAGACTTTCGCCGAGCAAAAAAAGTTCGGCGGGCAAGCCCGTGAAGCCGTGAATCAGCAAAACGCCCTTGCTGCCGCCGCTCATGAAAAAAGGTTCTCCGCCGTCAATCAAAGTATTCGCCTCCGTCACATCGTCAGCTTTGCGATTATCAGCGTTATTATTCCGAACAAAATGGCAAGTATGACCGTAAGCCGTGCAAGCAGGGCGTCCATACCGCGAGCCTTGCCGGAAAAGACCGCGTCAGAGCCGCCGTCCATGCCGCCCATGCCGCCCGACTTCGCCTCTTGACCGAGTATCACCGCTATAAGCGCGATTGAGATTATCGCGTCCAAAATCATTAAAACTGTCAGCATTAAAAAACCTCCTATAAAGGAACAAGGGATAAGGAACAAGTTCCTACTCCTGCGACATGTGGTAGCTCAGGGCACTCAAGCCGACCGATAAATCTTCGTTGACCAAGGGCACCTCGTGCGGCACGCTAAGCTTTGTCGGCGCGAAATTCCAAATGCCCTTGACGCCCGCCGCAACCAAAATATCAGCCACGCCCTGCGCCTCCTCCGCAGGAACCGTGATAACGCCGATGTCCGCCGCCGCCGCCGCAATGACTTTGTTGATGTCCGCCGTGTCGCGAACTTTAATGCCGTTGACTTTACTGCCCACGATTTTTTTGTCCCTGTCAAGCAGAGCCACGACCGAAAAGCCCAACGACGCGAAGTTGACGTAATTGGCAAGCGCGCCGCCCAAATGACCGACGCCGACTATCGCAAGCCGCCAATGATTGTGCAAGCCCAAAATGTTGCTTATTCGCTCCTTGAGTTCGCTCACGTCGTAGCCTATGCCTTTGCGCCCGAATTGTCCGAACGTCGCCAAGTCCTTGCGGATTTGTTCGGGCGTGATGTCCAAACGTCGCCCCAATTCGTCCGAAGAGATTATCGCAATTTCTTCGTCCTCTACAAGCCGCAACGTCCTGAAATACAGCGGCAGTCTGTCAATCGTCGCCTGCGAAATCGTCTTTTTCAAATGTACTGCCCCCTTGTAAATGTATTGACGCGCCCAATGCGCCAAGTTGCCACATAAGCATTGAACTCGGTATGTTGAAAAGCAAATCGTCCGTCAAGCCGTTTAGTGCCATGGACAGGAACGCAAGCCCTATGCCAAGCCTCAAGCCGTCGAGAAATTTTTTGTCGTCGACCGTCGTAACGTCGCTCCAATCAACCAGCGGCGGCTTTTGCGCGGCATCCGAATCGACTTTCACGCTTTTGACGGAAATTTTTTCGCCGCCTACGGCAATTTCGTCAATCGACGTGACTTTTTCCGCAGCGGCGAATTTTTTGCGCGTGTGTTCGCTGAAAGTCATTTCCTCGTTGTGAATCACGTCGTCCTTGCGTTTGCGCGGCTTTTTCAGCTTGAGGCGCGGTTTCCGCCTGCGAAATAAATTTATTACTCCTTCCGCGAATTCGGAAAGCTTTTCGTTGACGACTGCGCCAAGCTCGGCGATGTAACGCCCGAACGCGCTCTTGACGAAAAAATTTTCAACGAACTCAAGCAAAGCCGACGTGCCCTTGATATAACGTTCGTTGCTGTTCAAAGCCAACGACATGAACATAGTCCCGAAGAAGTACCAGAAAAACGCCAACGCCCCGACAATGCCGATTTCCGCCGCGTAATTCAGATACAGATTGTGCGCGTGGTAAATGATTATGTTTTCGTCCGCCACGTAGTAATTGTATTGCGGGTAAACCAGCTTGTACGCGCCCCAGCCTATGCCGGCAAAGGGGTGGTCGCTTATCATGGCGATTGTACTTACCCAAATGCCGATACGCACGAAGACCGACGAATCGGAACCCGTGAACGCCGATAAAATTCTGTTGGTAAAGGTCGCGTCGTTATGGACGATAAAGCCCGTCACCGCCACGAACAGAATCAGTATCCGCCAATCCTTTAGCGCGCCGTAGACTGCGAAAACTACTGCCAACGTAAGGAAGGCTCCGCGCGAATACGTCATCGCCAAGCACGCGACGAACATCACTATCACGCCGATTAAAATCAGTTTCTGCGAACGACGCTCCGCCTTTGCCAACAGCCCCAACGTCAGGCAGATAAACACGTTCAGATAGCCCGCAAGCACGTTCGGATTTTCCAGCGTAGAAAAGACGCGCTTGCGCAATTCGGGGAAGGCTTCGGGGTCTGTCCACTTCACGTCCGCAACGTCCACGCCGAACAGGAACTGGAAAAAGCCACACAGCACTACCAATATTGCCGACGCGCCCAATGCTTGAGCCATTTGCTTGACTTGCTCGGGCGTGCGAATCGTTTGCCCGACGATTAAATACGTCAAGCCGTACATGCCCACCATCGTGCAGTAGTTGTAAATCAGCTCGAACGAACGCGCCGACGACAACATTACGCTTGCCGCGCCGATAAGCAGGAAAAGCGCAACCGGCACATCGAACGGCAGGCTAAGCATTTTGTAGCGCGAATCGATTTGCTTGCGCAGGAACCACGTTATCACGCCGAACATCACTGCCGCCGACGCTATCATAGGCGACAGCGCAAGGAAAAACGATTCGGCTAATATGGCGTAAAGCGTCCATTGCTCCAAGTTTTTTATGCGTTGTCGTCGTGCAAAGACGCTCACTCTGTCCAAGCTCTCGTCCCCCCTTTGCCAAAGCGCGGACTGCGCGGAATCGGCTAAAGTTCTTGCAGTTCGTCGCTTTGATTCGGCTAATCTTAATTTTAAGTTTTAGGGGCTGTTGGTAAATTAGATTCGACGGCTTTGATTCGGCGTTTCAATAACTTTTGTGTTTAGGATCTACTTTCTTTCAGCGGCGAAAGAAAGTAGCAAAGAAAGCCGCCGCTACGCGCGGGGCGAAGGGTCGCAACCCGCGCCGTCTGATAATTTTAAGCCGCTGACGCCGACGGTTTTTGCATCACGCAAAAGCGTCGGCGACGGCCGCCCGTCCATGGGCGGCCTCTAATTCGTCCGTGTGCCTCCAAAATACGCGCAGACTTTACCAACAGACCCTAAGTATCTACTTTCTCTTAAGAAAGCCGCCGCTACGCGCGGGGCGAAGGAACGCAACCCGCGCCGTCTGATAATTTTAAGCCGCTGACGCCGACGGTTTTTGCATCACGCAAAAGCGTCGGCGATGGCCGCCCGTCCATGGGCGGCCTCTAATTTGTTCGCCCAAAGAATATTTTACTTCGCACCGCGCCGATTAAGTACAGCGAACCCGCTATTATCTTAACGTCGCCGCCCGAAGACATAAGCCGCTCCACTGCCGCCGCGTTGTCTGCCACTGCCAAGCACTTTATGCCGCGTTCCTGCAGTGCCGCGCAGATTGTCGTCGTCGACGCCGCCCGCTCGGATTGCGGCGGCGTCACTATTACTAAATCGTCCGCGCGGAACAAAATCTTTATCATCGTCGCAAAGTCTTTGTCCTTAAGCACTCCGAACAGCCAAATTCGCCGTCCTTGCGGAAAGTACGCGTCAAGGCTCGTGCGCAGTGCCGAAGCTCCGTCGGGATTGTGCGCTCCGTCTATAATCACCGTGCCCGCCGAAGTCTCGACGACTTCAAAGCGTCCCGCCCATTGCACTCGCGCCAAGCCCGTCGCTGTCGCCGCGTCGTCAAGCTTAAGCACCCGTGCCGCTTTTATCGCTATTGACGCGTTGATTTTTTGATACTCGCCGCGCAGATTCACTTCGACGTTGGCGGGCTCCGTCACTTCGTACAAAGGCGCATTTTTTTTCTTAGCCGTCGCTCGGATTATCTCCAGAGGCTCGCCGCTCGCGCCCGTAACAACGGGCACGTTCGGCTTAATTATGCCCGCTTTGTTGCGTGCTATGCCGTCCAAGTCGCCCAAAATGTTTTCGTGGTCAAGCGCAACGTTCGTGATTATCGACAGCGCAGGCGTGATTACGTTCGTCGAATCGTACAGCCCGCCAAGTCCGACCTCGATTACCGCAACGTCAACCGCCTGCTCCTTGAAGTACAGGAACGCCGCCGCCGTCAATGCCTCAAAATGCGTACACTCGACGCCGCAAGCCTTCACGCGAAATATCATCTCGGCAAAATCCGCTTCGGGAATGTTCGCGCCGTTGATTCGTATCCGTTCGCAGTAGCTTTCCAAGTGCGGCGACGTGAACAAGCCGACCTTTAAGCCCGAAGCCTTCAACATTTCAGCCAACATCGCGCAGACCGAACCTTTGCCGTTGGTGCCCGCCACGTGAATTGTTCGATAAAAATTCTGCGGCTCGCCAAGCTTAGCCGTCAATGCGCGGATTCGTTCCAAGCCTTCCTTGATTCCGAAAACGCTAAGCCAATCAAGGTATTTTAGCGCGTCGTCATAAGTTTTCAAGCTGTTTAATCCTCTGTTCAAGGGCGGAAACTTTTTCTTCGGCGGCTGTCAATTTCTCGCGTTCAGCCTCGACGACTGCGGCGGGTGCTTTGCTTACAAATCGCTCGTTGCCAAGCTTGCCCGACAGCGACGCCGCGAATTTTTTCAGCTTGTCCAACTCTTTGCCCAGCCGCGCGATTTCCTTGTCCGTGTCGATTAAGCCTTCAAGCGGCAAATATATTTCTAAGCCGTCCGTCACGCCGCTCAAGGCGTGTTCCGGCTTTTCATCGGCAAAGGTTATCGGCTCGGCGAACGCCAAAATGCCGATATAGTGCGCGTGTGCCCGCAACGTATCCGCGTATTCGGGGCGCGTAACCTTAAGCACGACCGCCGACTTTTTGCGCGAATCAATGTCAAGTTCCGATTTCAAATTGCGTATCGTCCGCACCGCGCCGAATATCACGTTCGCGATTTCTTCCACGTCGTCCGTCGCCAAGTCGCCGAATTCCTCGACCGTCGGGTAGGGTGCAAGCATGATTGAACCCTCGGCATTGGGAAGCTTTTGGCGTATCGCCTCGGTAAGGAACGGCATGAACGGATGTAACAGCCTCAACGCCGCCTCAAGCACCGTCGTAAGCATGTACAACGCCGTCGACTTTGCTTGCGCGTCGACGCCGTAAAGCCGCGCTTTCGTCAGCTCTATGTAGTAGTCGCAGAAATTGAACCAGATAAACTCGTAAAGCAGTCGCGCCGCCTCGCCAAGCTCGAATCGCTCAAGGTTGCGCGTGACGCCCGCCGTCGTTTTGCTTAGCCTTTGCAGTATCCAACGGTCTGCAAGTTCAAGGGACCGGGGACGGTTAAGGGACAAGGGATTTTCTTCCAAGTTCATAAGCAGGAAGCGCGACGCATTCCAGATTTTATTCGCGAAGTTCCGCGCAGATTCAACCCGTGACCAGTAAAAGCGCAAATCGTTGCCGGGAGTGTTGCCCGTCACCAGCATAAAGCGCAGACTGTCCGCGCCGTACTTCTCTATCACTTCCACGGGGTCGACGCCGTTGCCAAGCGATTTGCTCATCTTGCGCCCTTGTTCGTCCCTTACAAGCCCGTGAATGAAAACCTTGCGGAAGGGCACTTCGCCACGGAATTTTAAGCCCATCATAACCATGCGCGACACCCAGAAAAAGATTATGTCGTAGCCCGTAACCAATACGCTCGTCGGGTAAAATTTCCTAAGCTCGGCGGTGTCTTGCGGGTAGCCAAGCGTGCTGAACGGCCACAGAGCCGAACTGAACCACGTATCTAAAACATCTTCGTCGCGGCGCAGGTGCTTGCCGTGGCAATGCGGGCAAGTCTCAACGTCCGTCTCGCTTACCGTCATTTCGCCGCAGTCGTCGCAATACCACGCGGGGATTTGGTGCCCCCACCACAGTTGCCGACTTATGCACCAGTCGCGTATATTTTCCAACCAGTTGACGTAGATTTTCGTAAAGCGTTCCGGAACAAATTCCAACGCGCCCGACTTCACAGCCTCGACAGCGGGCTTTGCAAGGCTTTCCATTTTTACAAACCACTGGTCGCTTATAAGCGGCTCAATCGTCGTGTGGCAACGGTGACAATGCCCCACCGCGTGTTCGTGATTCTCAACCTTAACCAGATAACCGCCCGCCTCCAAGTCCGCGACAATCTGCTTGCGGCAGTCGTAGCGGTCAAGTCCCGTGTACTTGCCCGCGTCAACCATTTTGCCAAGGTTGTCGATAACTTTCACCTGCGGCAGGTCGTGGCGCAAGCCCATTTCGTAATCGTTGGGGTCGTGGGCGGGCGTCACTTTGACTGCGCCCGTCCCGAATTCCTTATCGACGTAGGAATCGGCAAACAGCGGTATCTCGCGCCCGACCAGCGGCAATATCAGCCTTTTGCCGACCAACGCTTTGTAGCGTTCGTCGGCAGGGTGCACCGCTACGCCCGTATCGCCCAACATCGTTTCGGGGCGCGTCGTCGCAACTTCAATGTAGCCGCTACCGTCCGCAAACGGGTAGCGCAGATGCCACAGGTGCCCCGCTTCCGTCTCGTGTTCCACTTCAATATCGCTCAATGCCGTGTTGCAATGCGGACACCAATTAGTTATGCGCGTGCCGCGATAAATCAGCCCCTCTTTATAAAGCTGAACGAATACCTTGCGCACTGCCGCACTGCAGCCCGCGTCCATGGTGAAGCGTTCGCGCTCCCAATCGCAACTTGAGCCCAACGTTCGCAACTGGTAGCTGATTCGGTTGCCGTATTGCTCCTTCCACTGCCACACCCGCTTTAGGAATTCTTCGCGTCCCAGCTCGTAGCGATTCTTGCCCTCGCCGCGCAGGTGTTCTTCGACTTTCGCCTGCGTGGCTATGCCCGCGTGGTCTGTGCCGGGCATCCAAAGGGTGTTATCGCCTTTCATGCGGTGCCAACGAATCAGAATATCCTGTAGCGTTTCGTCAAGGGCGTGACCCATGTGCAGTTGACCCGTGACGTTGGGCGGCGGGATTACTATGCAATACGGCTCGCCCTTTGCCTCTGCCGTCGTGTGAAAGTTGCCGTCGCGTTCCCATTGCTCGTAAAGTTCGCGCTCAATTCGTTGCGGCTCGTAAGTCTTGCTTATGTTGCTCAAGTATGTTCATCCCAATCGTGAATTTTTTTTAATAGTAGGGCAGTAGGGTATTAGGGAAGTAGGGAAGTAGGGAAGTAGGGGAGTTAACCTTTTTTTACCCACTGACCCGACGCGTGGTCTGCAATATAGGTGCCGTCCGCCGTCTTGTATTCCACTGCCGCATTGCTCCGAACTTCCAAAACCGAACCGTCCCATAAGCCGACCGCCGCAGTCCCCTCGGTTATCTGCGTGCCCACGATATCCGAAGTCTTTATCGTCGTCAAGTCTATTACGTCGCCGTCGTGCGCGCCTTGAATCACGTCGTTGCCGTTGACCAGCCCGAAGAAGAACGTATTCTGCCCGTTGCCGCCAATCATGACGTCGCTGTCGTAGCCGTAGCCGCCCCATATGCTGTTGGTGCCCGCGCCGCCCGTTACCGTGTTGTCCAAGTCGTTGCCCGTCAAGATGAGCTGTCCCGCCGACTTTGAACCGTCCACGACCGTGATGTCGCCAAGGTAGTAAGTGCCGTGCAAGCCGTTGCCCATGTCGTTCAACCAGACCTGCGCCGCTTCTACCGACGAATCGACCTGCAAAGTGGCATTGGCACTGTCCGCCACGTAGCAATTTGCAAGCCCGTCGAAGTCCAAATGCCGCTCGTCGACCTGCGCAACCAGATTATTAATTCGGAAGTCGTTGCCCTTGCCCTGCGCCAATGTAAGATAATCCGTTTCACTGCCGTTGATGTACAGGATTACGTCGCCGCCGCTCAAACTCACCGTGGTGACTTCGTTGGCAGTGGTGATGTCTATCAAGTCGCCCGCCGCGTCAGCACTCGTTGCGAATTCAAAGTTGCTTACGGTGTCCTGTCCGTCGTTGGCAAGGTATTGGAAGGTCGTCGCGCTAGTCTTGCCGCTTTGACCTATCATTAAGTCGTTGCCGCTGTTTGAACGGATTTGACCGCCGCCAAGTCCCGATTTCAGCGTATTGCTTACGTCAGCCGCGCCCGTCAATGTGGAAAAGCCTGCGCCGCCCGTAAGCTGATTTATGCCTTTGAACTGCGCGGATTGACTGCCGACGTTGCCCGTGCCCGTGTCAAGGTTGACTGCAACCGCGCCTGTGAATTCGCTGAAATTGACGCCGCTGTTTGTGCCCATGAAGACGTTTGCGCCGTCGCCGTCCGCCACATAAATATTTTTGCCTGCGCGGGCTATCGCGGCGTTGTAGGTGCCGTTGGCGTCGCGGAGCTTCAAGCGATAACTGCCGTCGCTTGCCGTAACCGCGTCAGCACTTTCCGCCATATCCGTTACCAAGTCCGCACTGCTTGTACCGAAGCCGTCAAACGTCAAACTTCTGTCGCCCGACTTTAGCACCAAGCCCGCAGTCGCCTCGTACTCAAGGGCATTGAGGTTGCCGATTCTTATCGTGTCGCTCGACGAGCCGTAGCCGCCTTTGAAGTTGTGAACGGTATCGGAGCCCGCGCTCATTATTATCTGCGCGCCCGATTCGCGGAATGCGCCGTCTGTGACATAGATTTGGTCGTTACCCGCGCCGCCGTCGGCAGTGTCGCCCGCGCCGATGAGCAAGGTATCATTGCCCGCGCCGCCCGTGAGATTGGAGCCGCCGCTCTTTTGCGTATCGTTCGGTTTGTCGGCGTAGTTGCCTTTGAGCACCGTGCCCGCGCTTGAGGCAGTAATCGTGCCGCCTGCCGTGTGCGTGAAGCCGATTGCCTGTTCCTTGCCCTGCGCGTTAACCAGTTGCGCTTGCGTGGCACCCCTTGAACCCGCGTTGGCATTGAACGTTATCACCGCGTCGCCCAATGTCATCACGCCGTCTCCGAACTGTATCGCGTTGCTCTTTATCGCGTTTGCTATATTTGTATACTCGAACGAACCGACGCTTGCCGACATGCTGTAATTTTCAAGGGTGACGGAGCCGCTGGTTGCTATTATCAAGGGCTCGCCGCTTGCGTCCGCCGTGACTTGCGCGTCTCGGCGGACTACGACCGTATCATTGCCCGCGCCGACCGTGCCGTTTGTTTCCTGCATTGCCAAGGTACCGTCACTGCGCGCGCGAATGTCGCTTGCGGGCGTCTTTTCGATTATCGGCAGGTAGTCGGGATTAATCATATAGCCGCCGTCGCGATTAACCGTGAAGACACTTCCTGTGCTTGCTCTGCCGCTTGAGCCGTTTACTCGATGAGTACCTTCCGCTCCCACCGTAAGGCTTGCGTCCTTTGCCACGCCCGTGAACGTTTTGCCGCCTCGGCTTGTTGCGCCGTCTTCGTCGTCTTCCAACGTATACACTCCGCCGTTTATCGTCAAGCGTCCCTGCGGCATGAAGAACGTTGCATTTTCTATGTCCCCGCCTATGCTGTCGCCGTTTTTGAGACCGTCTATCGCCGTGATGTTGTGTCCGTCGCTCGACACCGTGACTGCGGAGTTATTTGTCCCGAAGGCTTTGCCGTTTAGCGTCAAGCTTGTCACTGCGCCGTTGAGCGAGCCCGCGAAGTCTTTTATACCCGTCAAGTTGCTGTTGGCGTCGGTCGTGAACGTTACGGAGTTGTCAAGGGTGTCGTTTAGCGTGTAGCCTTGAGAGCCCACGGTATAGGAGCCGTCGGTGCTCGTGACTATTGCCACTGACGGCGCGCTGTTTATCGTTGCGGGCGCTTTCAAGCCCGTTATACTTACCGCAATGCCCTCGGCAACTATAGCGTTGAAGGTTGTTCCGTTCACGTCAAAGACCTTGCCATTGACTGTCGCCTTGGCAAGGTCATAGACTGTTGCGTTATTTAAGCCGCCGATGAGGCCGTCGACGCCGCGGACTTCGCTGATTGCGCCGCCGTCAACCGAAAGCCTCACGGGCTTTGTATTGCGGTTAAGTGTCAAAGTCTCGCCGTTTACCGCGAAGTCAGTCTCGTTTTGCCCAATAGCAAATATACCGTCATCAGTCGTAACGCCTGTGACGCGCCCGCTACTCATGCCGAACAAAGCGTCGCCGCTCGTCTCGAAGGCATGACCGTTAATCGTGTAAGCATCCGCGTCGCCCGTTTGTACCGCAGTAACGCCGCTTTCGCCTGCCGCTATTGCAACTTCACTTTTCAAAGAGCTGTCGACTTCAAGCGGGTCGCCATTGACCGTCACAACTTCACTGAAGTCACCGGCAATGATGCCGTTCAAATCACTTACTGAAGTTATGGAACCGTTGTCAAGCCCGTAAGTGACGGAGGAATCGCCCGTTGTGGTGAAAGTCTTATCGCCGACAGTAAGGGAACCCGCTTGGTTGGTCTTAATCGTTGCGTCGCTCAGTCCGCCGACGGTTGCGCCGTTGCCGACATTTTCAAGCCCGGTGATTGCGCCGTCCTCGATGTTGACTTGATAGCCGTTGTTGTCGCCCGTCAAAGTAAGTTCGGTGTCGCCTACGTTAAGCCCGTCAGCCTTTGCCGTGACTTCGACAGCTTCAGCCGAGTTGACGGTCTTATCGTCAAGTTGAACGGTGCCGTCGACAGTTATGGCTTTATCGGTAGCGTTCTCAGCAATTGCGCCGCTCGTGAGGGTGATACCGCCGTCGCCGTTAAGTTCGGCGGTTGAGTTTTCGCCGCCCGTCAACGTCATGTCGTCGTGAGTGATCGCGTCGCTGATTCCCAAGTCAAGCTTAACGCCGTTGGAAGTAACGGTCGCCTGCGCGGTGCCGCTCGATTCAAAGTCTGCGCCTTTAACTGTATAGGGAGCGTTGCCAAGCGTAAGCTCAGTGTCGGCGGGCGCGTCAATGACTGCGGAGCCGTCAACACTCATGCCGGTGCTGTCTTCATTTACGCCTACAGTCGCGTCGCCCTGCGCGGCAACGGTCGCTTCACCTTCGGCAGTGAGAGCCTGTCCGTCGTCAAGGTAAACAGTCGCGCCTGCAACAGCCGTCAAATCTTCGGCAGATACACCGTCATCGCTGAAGGTAACGCCTTCGTCCGCGTTGAGGTTTTCAGCCAATGTGTCGCCGTTGGTATCGGTTACTTTAAGCGGGATGTCGCTTTCGTTGGTTATCTTGACGGGGGAGCCGTCGCCCGCGATTTGAATCGTGCCGTCGTCGCCGATTGTCTTGCCGCTTTGAACGACATTGCCGAGCCGAATGCCCGTGTCGACTTTAACGTTGCCGTCGGGGTCAATGACAACGCTGTAAGCGGGCAAAGTATAACCCTCGAAATAGCACGGCTCTTCCTCGAAACTAAGCCTTGCGTCGTCGAAGGGCGCGGTATAGGTCACGTCGGCATAGATAACGTAGGCGTCCTTGGGCATGCTGTAAACGGAATTGATGTTGCCGTCGCCGTTGATTTCGATGTCGACGGTTTCGTTGTCCGCCAGCCCGCCGATTGTTATCGTCTTGTCGCCGATGGTGTAGGTGCCGTTGCCGTAGCTTAGCGTTATCGGCTGCGTCGGGTCGGCAGGTATGACGATTTGTCCGGGCAACGGGAAGACTTTGCCGCTTATCAAATCAATCTCGTCTACGCCGTAAATCTTGGTGCTGTTGCCCGTCGCGTCGACGCGGAAGGTTTCGACGCCCGCGCTCGGCTTGACGGTGAAGACCGATTGCGAATGGTCGGCGTTAATCGTCGTAATGGGCACGTCGGCAAGTTCAACGTCGATGTCAATAATCGTGCCCTGCACCGATATGGCGGCAAGTTTGTCGTCGGCAGTGTCGTCCTTCATGAGCAGATAGATGCCGTCGGTCTTTGTCAACTTGCCGTAAGTCGTCGTCGGGTCGGTCGTGTTGTCGACAAGGACAGCCGCGCCGCCGTCCTCAAGCGTCGCGCCGTCAACCGCAACGGATGAGTAAGTTGCGCTTAACATGTTCGTCCAGTTGGCGTCGTCGGCGAGTGCCGCAGTCGTCGTGCCATTGTAAGCACCGCCCGTCCACAGCTTGCCTTCGCTTATCAAACTCAACGCGCCAACCGTGTAAGTCTTGCCTTCAACGGTGAAGGTGTCGCCCTTGTTGAGCCCGTTTATTGTGACAGTGTCACTGCTTGCTGTGACAGTCAAGCCGTCGCCCGCCGTCGCCACAATCGTATTGCCAGCAGTGGTTTCTACCGAGCCGCCGTTGGCAAGCGCAACCGTGCCTGTGCTCAGCGTGGAGGTTGTACCGTCGCTTTGGAGCGTGACAGCGGTCGTCGCGTTGTAAGTTTTGCCGTTGATCGTGACGGTGCCGCTCGGTGCGCTTACCTGCGCGGCAAAGTCGACAGTCAAGTCGGAGCCCGCCGCAACATTGACGTTTTGAATCAGTGCGGCGTCATCCGTGCCGTTAAGCGTGAATTTGTTGCCTTCAACAGTGAGAGATGCGATCTGCTTGTCGGGGTCGGTCGCGCTGTCGTAAATCAGGACGTTGGAATCGGCGCGCGTCAAGTCAATCGTTCCGTTGCTTACTCCAACGAACGGTGTCAAGGCAATGTCGTTGGCTGTCAAGGTGCCCGCGGTGTATCCGTTCGTGACGATAGCCGAATCAGTCAAGTTAATCAGCCCGACGGGAGCCGCATGATAAGTGTCGCCGTCAAGAGTGAAATCAGCGGTAAAATCGGAGATGACAACGCCGTCGCCGTCAAGAGCGACGAGCGCATTGCCGGAAATAATGTGTCCGCCGGCAGTGACGTACTGCGCGGACTTGGCAATAACGGAGCCCGCCAGCAGGGTAAAAGATTTAACGTTGGAGAAGGTCGGCAAAGCGGTCGCGTCAAGGGTGAAGTTGGTTGCGCCGCTAAGCAAAGAGACATGTGAGAAAAGGGAAGAGCCGGCCCTCAGCGGCACGGAAGCAAAAGCGGCATCGGCAGTAAGGCTAAAGCCGTCAAGGCGAATGGCGTCGAGAGCGGCATTGACGTTGGAGGGAGCAGTCAAGGTGCAGTTGCGATTGGAAGCAGTCAAGTAGCCGTAAAGCTTGGTCAAATCGTCGTCAAGCAAAAAGCCCGCGGCAGGTTCGGTCGGCAGATTAAGTGCGCCGTCAATGAAAATCGCCTGCCGCCAATCGTCGGAAGTGAGCGCGCCGACAGAGACATTGCCGGAAGAAAGAACGCCCGCCGAGTGCAGATAAATGAGTTCGCCGCGCAAAAGCCCGACGGGACGCAAGCTGTAATCAACGCCGTCAAGAGAGAAATCGTCGCCGGAATTGAGATTGCCGACGGAAATCGAAGAGGAGTTGGCAGTAACGGTTAGCCCGTCGCCCGCATTGGCAGAGAGGTTGTAGCCGCTAGAAGTGGTAACAGATTGCCCGTTGTCAAGGGCAACGGAGCCCTTGGCAAGCGTGGCAGAAGTATCGGTAGCGTCGAGAGTAACGGCAGAAGTCGCGCGGAAAGAAACGCCGTTAACGACGGGATTGCCCGCAGGAGCTTCAACTTGCGCGGCAAAGTCAATGGTAAGGGACGCGTCCTTGGCGAGTTTGACGGTATCGATGTCGGAAGCGTGGCGGGTGCCCGTCAGCGTGAAAGAATTGCCGTCAAAAGTAAGGTCGGCGAGCTTGTTAACGGGCGCGGAAGTGCTGTCGAAAACGATTTTGTTTGACGTGATGCTTGAGATGTCCAAAGTGCCGTTACGTGGCGCGATGAAAGTAAGCCATTGAGCGTCGGCAAGCGTGGTAAGGTCTACAAATGAACCAGTCAAATCCTGCGCAATGGTGTCGCCGCTAAGCAAGCCGAGATTGGTTTGAGTGTAAGTATTGCCCTTGAAAGTGAAGCTGTCGCCCGAATCAACGTCGTTTAGTGCGACGAAGGTACCGAGGGTGGCATTGGCATTGACAGAGCCGCTGTTTACGCCCAGAGCAACGGAATCATTAGTAGCCTTGACAGACTTGCCCGCGTCGATGGTGACGGTGCCCGAATAGAGCGAGGACGAATTTGCCTTTGCGTCGATAAGAAGGTCGGTCGTTCCGTTGTAAGTGGTGCCGTTAACCGTGGCAGAGCCCGCGCTTACTTGCGTGGCAAAGTCGACGGTCAAATTGTCGCCGCTGTTTAGCAAGACGGTTTGAATCGCCTTGGACGCGCCGCTTGCCCCCTTAAGGATTTTCCTGCCGTTTATGATATTGAGGTCAGCAACCTTTTTGGTCGGGTTGGTGAAGTCGTCGAAGACTGCGGCATTGACGCTTGCAGATGTCAGGTCGAGGATTTTATTGGAATCGGGCGCAAGGAATTCGTTCCAGACGGCAGTATCAAGCGCGCTTAGGTTAAGAGTAGAGCCGGCAAGGCTTTCGCAGATATTCCCGCCCTGCAGTAAGCCGTATTTCGATTGGGTATAGGTGGTGCCGTTGTAAGTGAATTGGTCGCCCGCGTCGAGGTTGCTTAGCGTGGTGTAACGACCGTTTTCGGCGGTTGCGTCGATTTCGCCCGCATTGACGGCGAGAGTAGCGGAATCGTTTACGGCATAGGGAGCGGCGGCGGCAGGCGTCAAAGTAATGGTGCCGCCGTAGAGCCGCGAAGTCGTTTCGTCGGAATAGATAATGAGGTCGCCTTTGCCGTTGTAAGTCACGTCATTGACAACGACCGAGCCTGAAGCGTTGACGGTCGCGGCGAAGTCAATATCGAGTTCGGAGCCCGCCTTGATGTCGACGGAGCGGATTATGTTGTCGTCGGTTTCGGCGAGCGTGTATTTGGAGCCCGTGACGCTTAGCGTGGCAAGCAAAGTGTTGGGATTAGTCGCGTCGTCGTAAACCAATGCGCTTTGCGTTTCGTTTGTGAGGTCTAAGTTGTTTCCGTCGGCAGTGATGATACGGGTAAGGGCGGCGTCGTCGATTGTGAAGGTATCGCCGCTGAAGCCGGAAGTAACGATTGAAGAATCGGTTACGGCAAAGAGTTCGCCCGCCTCGGTTACGCGGTAGGCTTTTTTGTCGACGGTGAAGGCGTCGCCGGGATTGAGCCCCGCAACACTTACCGCTTGCCCCCTTACCACTTGAATAATACCGCTCGTCGCGGTGATTTTACGAGAGCCGACATTGACGGTGATATCAAGTTCGGGCTGAACGGAACCAGCCGTAAGCATGATTGAATCTGCGTCGAATACAGCGGGAACGGAGCCCGTATCGTCGACGGTGAAGGTGTCGCCGCTTACCGTTACGGAGAATGTCGAATCGCCCGCCGCAAACGTCGCACCCGCGCAGGTTTGCGGCAGTGTCAAAGCCACGCCGTCCAATGTGATGCTTTGCAAGTCTTGATTGCCGCCGTGCGTGTAGGTGTAGTTGGTGCCGTCCTTTCTGAGCGTGCCGTATTCCACTACGCTTGAAGGATTGGAAATGTCTACGACTGCCGATAAAGGCGGCGTATCGTTGTCGACGGACAGCGCGCCGCTTGGAGCGTTCAGGATTGCCCGCCAGCCGTCGGGTTGATTGAGTTCGTCAAGCGTCACGTCAGCATTGTCGATTGGCAAAATGCGGTTGCCGTCGCTAATCCCTATGGAAGTCATGAGATAAGCATTATCGTCGACGGTGAATTGGTCGCCCGCCGCCAGTTCGCCGATTGTGACGTCGGAGCCGCTTACGGTTACGGTGACGGTGCCCGCCGTCGCGGTTATCGTCTTGCCGCCCGCAGTCACGACGTCCTTGCCGCTTGAAAGTGCAACGGTGCCTTCGGCGAGCGTCGCGCCGCTTGAATCGGCATTAATCAGCAATTCGGTTCGCGCCGTGAAGTCTTTTTCGTTTATGTGATAAGTGCCGCTTGAGGCGGTTTTGACTGTTACGGGCAAAGCGGTATCGAAGGTCGTAACGACGTTAAGCAAGACGTGATTGAGTTCGCTGAAGTACGCGCCGCGAGTATTGAGTGCGTAGCCCGTGCCGTCATAAACGAGAGTGGCAACGCGCTTTGAATTGTCGCCTTTCGCCACGACAAAGGCTGTGTAAGCGGCGGCGGGTCTGCTCCTCAAGTCAAGGTTGTCGTTTTCGTCCAGTTCCTCAAAAGTTCCGAAGCCCGCTTGGTCGACGATAAAGGTATCGCCCTCAAAGCCGTCGGTTACGAATCTGCCGTTGGTTATGTCATAAAGTTCGCCGTTGGCGTTCATTTGATATTCGATTTGATATTCGGTGGTATCGTCGACGATGAAGGTATCGCCCGCACTGAGCCCGCTTACTACGACTTTTTTATCGGCATTAAGGCCTACGGTCACGCCGTCGCCGCCCTCTTTGGCGGTGACGGTATGTGTACCGACATTGACGGGAATATCCGTAGGAGCGTTAATAAGGTTGGCAATGACGGTGATTGAGGTCGCGCCTTCGATTGTGGGAACGGTCGCGCTTTTTACGGTGAAAGTTCCTTCGGCGGTAAAAGTGGCGTCGCCCGCAGTGACGGGTACGCTTGTCGTCAAGGTCGCGTTTATGTCGTTGGCGACGGTTATGCCGTCAAGCTTATGGTCGCCGTCGGTGAAGGTGTAGCCCGTCGAAGTTTTGGTTATCGTGCCGTAATTGCGGGTCGGCGATTCGAGGGAATTAACGACAATGCCCGAAGCGGTTGCTGTGTCGATTGTAAAGGTTCCGTCGCTTGCGGCAATCATGTTCAGCCAGCCGCTTGAAAGTGCGTCGATATCCGCCGCCGTGTTGTTATTGTCCAAGCTGTGCCATTGATTGTCGGCGTTGGTCAAGCCGATTGCAGTAGCGGTATAAGTTTCGTCGTCGACTTTGAAAGCCTTGCCGCTTGCCAGATTTTTTACGGTAACGGCGTCGGCGTCTGCGGTTACGTTGATTGTGCCGTTGGTCGCGGTGATTGTGCCCTGCGCGGTCGGAACGCTGTCATCAGTCGCCAAGCGTACAGTGCCGCTTGTGAGCGTGGAATTTGTTCCGTCGCTGTGAATGGTAAGCGTGCCCGTGCCGTTGTAATATTGCCTGTTTACGGTGCCGCGCGTGGTTGTAACGTCGGTGACAAAGCCGACAGTCCAATCGGAGCCGGGAGCGATGTTGATTTGGGTTATGAGGTTGGCGGCGGTCGAATCGGTATCGTCGATTGTCAATCCGCCGTCGGTCGAGACTTTGGCGAGTTTTAAGGTCGGATTGCTTGTGTCGTCGTAAACTTCGGCTCTGTCAGTGACGTTGGTAAGGTTAAGTATGTGTTCTGATGACGGAGCGAGGATATCGATTTCGCCCGTTTTGCTCAAATCCCAAGTGCCGCTTGCTTCCTCGACGCGTTTGGGGCTGTTTGCGGAAGTCGTATTGATTAAGCCGATTGCCGTCATTTCGTAAGACTTGCCGTTGACGGTGAAAGTGTCGTCGATGTTGAGCCCGCCGATTGAAACGTTGTCGCCTGCGCGGGTTATCGTCATGCCGTCGCCGCCTGTCCGTTCAATGACGTAATCATCGCCCGCCGTAACGGAAACATTTTCGGGAGCGTTAATCGTGCCGCTTTCGAGCGTGATTGAGCTTGCGCCGCTTATCGTCGGCACGGTCGCTGATTCCACGGTAAAGTTTCCTTCGGCAGTGAAAGTAGCCGAGCCCGCAGTAACGGGCGCGGCGGTAGTTAGTTTCGCCTTGAGCCCGTTGTTTACGGTTATGCCGCTTAGGGTTTCGTCGCCGTCTTCAAAGGTGTAAGAGCCGTCCGCGTCCTTTGAAAGCTTGCCGTAATTAATGGTCGGTGCGTCGACGGAATCAACTGCAATCCATTCGGTGCCCGTCCTGTTGCTTATGGTAAAGTTGCCGTCGGTCGCCGCTATGATTGTCGAGCCGCCCTTTAGGTCGTCGACGTCTATGGAATTGTTTGTTACAGTCAAAAGTTTGCTGTCGTAGCGCAAGCCGAGGTTCGTTTTGATGTAAGTTGCGCCGTCGTAAGTGAATTGGTCGCCGTCTTCGAGCAAGCCGATTGTCCCGGAATCGTTTTTGTCGGTTACGGTTACGGTAATGGCATTGGCAGTGGCGGTTATCGTCTTGCCGCCCGTGGGCGTGACGGAATTGTTTTCGTTCAAAGTGACGGTGCCCTTGCTTAAGGTGGAGCCCGTGCCGTCGGAGCGTATGGTTAGCGTGGAGCCGTCGGTGCTTGCGTAGCTTTGCCCGTTTACGGTGCCGCGCGTCGTTTCCGCGTTTGTGGCAAATTTAATCGTCCAATCGGAGCCGGGAGCAAGGGTGACGGTTGTAATGCTTTTTTCGACGTTGGCGGCAGTGCCGTCGAGCCTCAAACCGCCGTCGGTCGTCGAGACTTTGGCGAGCTTTGTCGTTAATGTGCTGTCGTAAACTTCGGGTCCGTCAGTGACGTTGGTAAGGGTGACGTTGGTAAGGTTAAGCGTGTCGCCGTCGGTCGTGAGGATGTCGACTTCGTTTGTGTCGCTTAGGTTCCAAGTGCCGTTGCTTGCTTCCTTGACGCGTTTGGGGCTGTCTGCGGAAGTCGTATTGATTAAGCCGATTGCCGTCATTTTGTAAGACTTGCCGTTGACGGTGAAAGTGTCGCTGATGTTGAGCCCGCCGATTGAAACGTTGTCGCCTGCGCGGGTTATCGTCATGCCGTCGCCGCCTGTCCGTTCAATGACGTAATCATCGCCCGCCGTAACGGAAACATTTTCGGGAGCGTTAATCGTG
>Ga0247609_10002541_pt1 | contig 19205 bp, 17 predicted proteins | sample 172DNAGHGlowgp2_FD_193487 | JGI IMG/M metagenome (GOLD analysis project Ga0247609, IMG submission 193487) | Sheep rumen microbial communities from Palmerston North, Manawatu-Wanganui, New Zealand - 1728 DNA GHGlow gp2 | ecosystem: Host-associated > Mammals > Digestive system > Stomach > Rumen ...
TTCAAATGATGCCGACAGAAGAAGATATACGGATTTTACCGAAAGACTTAAAGAGGTAATGGATTGACAGGATCGCTTTTGTTCCCGCGAAGATGTCCGATTTGCGACGAGATAATCGACAAGGGAAAATTAATCTGCGACAAGTGCATACGCATTCCGAGGCGTGTCACGGGAGAAAGGTGTTTTAAATGCTCCAAGCATCTTGATTCACCCTTTTTAGAATATTGTCCGGACTGCGAAAAGCACAAAAAGAGTTTTTTAAGAGGGATAGCTCTTTACGAATACGACTCCGTAAAAGATTCAATCAACAGTTTCAAAAACAATGCGCGCCCCGAATTCGCCGTTTTTTATGCGGACGCGATTGAGAGGCATCTGTCGGATATAATAAAGAGTTTTAACGGGGATGTCCTCGTTCCGATTCCGCTTCATCCAAGCAAGCTTAAAAAGCGCGGATACAATCAGTCCGAACTTCTTGCGAACGAACTTTCAAAGCGCTTGGGTCTGCCTGTGGATGCGCATCTGCTTGAGAGAACAAAAAAGACAAAAGAGCAGAAAAAACTGACGGGAAACCAACGTCTAAAGAATACCGTTGGGGCTTTTCATATGCCCCAAAATGGTGTAAAATATAATAATATTATATTGGTTGATGATGTCTATACCACGGGTGCTACTCTCGATGAAGCGAGCAGAACCCTTATTTCGGGCGGTTTAAAGAATGTTTACTTCGTTACCGTCGCGATAGGTTCGGGCAGTTAAAGAGATTATGATTAACGATCAGGGAAAAAAGAAAATACGTCTTATGACGAGAATCGCCATATACGAAAAGACGGAGGGCAGAAAGAACGAGCCCGTAGCGAGATATTTCAGATCCGATTACATCGGTCTTAAGATTCTCGGTTCGGTCATCTGTGCTACCGTTGTTTTCATGATGATTATCGGACTTTACGTTCTCTGTAATTCCGAATCTCTTATGGTTGATTTTTACAGAATAGATTTACTCGGCCAGGCGCGTAAACTGATACTCGCCTATATTGCTTTTGTCAGCGCCTATGTAACGATAGTTGCGATTGCTTTCTTTGTGAAATACAACAAAGCAGTCAGATATAAAAGAATTTTTTCGAGAAATCTGAAAAAACTTTTGTCTCATTACGGCAAGAAAGAGGACTTTGAGGAAGAAGACGATGATGACTAAGTTGAGAGAAATCAGACTTCAGGTAGTTACTTTTTTAAGCAAGTTTGAAGCATATCTGGTTCCTGCAGGAAAATTCATAACGGCAATGGTTGTATTTTGCATTATCAATGCAAAATTCGGATACATGAAGAGTATCACCAAATTCCCTTTGGTGGTTATTCTTGCACTCTTCTGTTCGTTCATGCCGATGAGCATGATTATTATAATAGGCGCACTTTTAACCCTGGCCCATGCCTACGCGATAGGCATTGAATTTGCGATAGTGCTGGCCGTGGTTTATGTGGTAATGTTTCTTCTGTTTTTCAGGTTTTCCCCGAAAGATTCATTTGCGGTTATACTCACACCGATCTGCTTTTTGCTGAAGATTCCGTACGTAATACCGATGTCGTTCGGTCTGGTCGGATCTGCATCCAGCTCGGTATCCGTAGCATGCGGAACAATAGTTTTCTATGTTTTAAGCTACATGACCAAAGCCGCAAAGGCATTTGAGGAAAACGGCGAAACCGATTTACTCACAAGACTTCGTGCGCTGCTTGAAGGCGTTATCAAGTACAAGGAAATGATAGTTTGTGCAGCTGCATTTGCCCTCATAGTCATCGTTGTTTATTTTGTCAGAAGAATGTCGATTAACTACGCATGGACGATTGCGATGATTACCGGTGCACTTACCGGAATCCTCACCATCCTCGTAGGCGATATTTTATACAAGACCGACATTTCCATCGTGGGACTTATCTTCGGTACCATTCTTGCATGCGGTGTCGTGAAAGTAATTCAGTTCCTTGTATTCGACGTCGATTATTCGAGAGCCGAAAAGGTTCAGTTCGAAGACGACGATTATTACTACTACGTTAAAGCGGTTCCCAAGATTACCGCAGGCAATATAAGAGACAACGCCGATTCATCGGACGCTCCTAAAAGAGCAAAGCCTAAAAAAGCTCCCAAAGTATTCGCCAAAAAAGAAATGAGCGATGAGGAGAGAAGAGAAAAAGCACAGGCTGCTGTAAGAGAAAGAAGAAAAGCCGAAGCGTTTGAAGAGAAGAAGGCGGAAAGCCCTAAGGAAGAAGTAAAAGTTCAAAGAAGCACCACACCTCAGAAGAGAACGCAGAATCGTCAGAAGATGATTGACGTGGATAAAGAGTTCTCAAAAGAAAGAGCCGCATACGAAGCAAGACAGGCAGAGATAGCCAGAAGAAGAGAAGCGGCCAGGGCCAAAGAAAGACTTCGCGTTAACTTAAGCGATGACGAGCCCACCAGAGTAGTACCCGAAGCGAGTGCCGAAGAGGATTCGGAACTTGCCATGAGCCAGAGAATGGCATATCAGAGAAGAAAACTTGAGGAAAGACTAAACAGAAACGACGAGTAACGTAAATGGCAGTATTTCAGAGAATGTTTGATTTCATAAGTAAATATCTTACGGTATTCAGACTCCCCAGAGTAGGCGTTCTGGATGTTCTCGAAATAATCATTCTTGCATTTCTTTTATACCAGGTAATGAAATGGATGAAGAATACCAGAGCTTGGGCGGTTGTAAAAGGACTGGCCGTTATTTTGGTATTTATGGCTATCGCCGAAATCCTTGATATGACCACTATTATCTGGATTGGCAAGAGCCTCTTTACTCTCGGTGCGGTTGCGATTATCGTCGCTCTTCAGCCCGAGATCAGAAGACTCATCGAAGACCTCGGCAAGAACAATCTTTTAACCACTCTTATTTTACTCGGAGACAAGCAGAACGAAGGAAGATTTACGGATAAGACTTTAAACGAGATTATTTCCGCGAGCTTCGAGATGGGACGTGCCAAGACGGGTGCCCTCATCGTAATCGAAGGAGACTCTCCGCTTGAAGAATACGAAAGAACCGGTATCACGGTTGACGGATTAGTATCCAGTCAGCTTCTTGTTAATATATTTGAACACAATACTCCTCTGCATGACGGTGCGGTTATCATTCGCGGCAACAGAATTCAGTCCGCCACATGTTATCTTCCGCTTTCCGACAACAGGAGTTTAAGCAAGGAACTCGGTACCAGACATCGTGCGGGTGTGGGTATTTCCGAAGTGACCGATGCTCTTGTTATTATAGTATCCGAAGAAACAGGCAAAGTCTCCGTTGCTCAGAACGGAGAGCTTTTCAGATGTCTTGATGTCATAGACTTAAGAAGAAAGCTCGAGGCTATTCAGGACAAGAAGGAAGGCAAGAGCAAAAAGAACGGAAAAAAGAAGGAGGAGAAGAAAGATGAAGCAAAAGCTGACGCATAATCTCAATCTTAAAGTCCTCGCCGTACTTTTTTCCATTATTATATGGATAGTTGTCGTAAATATTGACGATCCTATTAAAAGTGTGCAGTTTAACGATGTGACCATAGATGTTTTAAACAAACAGCTCTTAACGGAGAAAAATCTTGTAGGTGATATAGTTTCCGGACAGGAAACCGTTGACGTTACCGTAAGCGGAAGAAGATCCGTTATAGAGGACCTTTCCAAAGACAATATCAGCGTGAGTGTTGACTGCAAGGAATTAAACGAAAGCAATACACTTGCGTTAAAGGTTTCATCCAACAAATATTCGGGAGACATCGATTCGATGAAACCCGAATTCGACAAGGTTGAACTTAATGTAGAAGAATTAAAGAAAATCCAGAAGGCCATTCAGGTTGAACCCGTGGGCTTTCCTGCGGACGGATACATACTGGGAGATTATACCATCAGCCTTAACCGTGTAAACATCGAAGGACCGAAGTCCATTATCGACAAGGTTCAGTCGGCAAAGGTTCAGGTGGATGTTGACGGGGCCTCGGGCAATATTTCCGCATCTACTCCCATTATTCTTTACGATGCACTCGGAGAGAGACTGGATTCATCCAGACTTAAAATGAATCTTGACAATATCAATGTTAACCAGGAAATTCTTTATACCAAGACGGTAGACGTTGTATGCAATGTTTCCGGAGAGCCCGAAGAAGGCTACAAAGCCAACGGCAATGTTCAGGTAGTACCTTCCAGAGTTACAATAGCCGGTATAAAGTCCGTTCTTGACAATATCAGCCAGGTGACCATACCCGCAACGGCTGTTAATATCAACAACCAGGATTCGGATTACAAGACCAGCGTAAACATCTTCAACTATCTTCCTTCGGGAGTCGAATCCGCCGAGGATTCCTTCAAGGGCGCGGTAAGCGTAACGGTTGGAATAGAAAAAGAAATAGAAAAAACTTACAATATATATTTTAACAAGATATCTTTCGACGGCCTGCCCGAGGGCTTAAGTGCCGAGATAATAGGCGGTACCGAATCCGCACTCGACAACAGAGTGGAGATAGTCGCATACGGACTTGCGGACGAGTTTGAAAACGTAGTGGCTTCCGATATTAAGGTCGAAGCCGATTTTGATAAATATATGGAAGAAAACAATATCGGTCAGATCAATCAGGGATATATGACGGTTCCCTTAAAGGTTACACTTCCTTCGGGACTAAGAATAAGCGATAATCTTAAAATAAGAATCCGTGTTAAGGCGGACGAAACTTGAGTTTAGACTGAAAAAGTTGTATAATATTTAAAATAATTATTGGGGTAAAAATACGGGGGGAAAACGTATGCTTACTAAGACTGTGGTTATTAAAAACCCTACCGGGCTGCATTTAAGACCGGCAGGCAATTTATGCAAAGAAGCAGTAAAGTACAAATCAAAGATTACATTTAATTACAGAAACAACAATACCAATGCCAAGAGTGTGCTTTCCGTACTGGCAGCCTGCGTAAAGCAGGGCGAGTCCATCGAACTGGTAATTGAGGGCGATGACGAAGAAGAAGCAATGGAAAACATGGTAAGGGTAATCGAGGAAGGCCTCGGAGAGACCGAGGACATGAAGCCTTTGGTATAACAAATCAAAAAAGACCAAAAAGTTGTTGACGTAGACAAAACGTTATGTTATTCTACATAAGCAAGATTGCTTTTTAGGTCTTTTTTTTATGCACTCAAAAATCAGTCAGACAGCAAAAATAACTGTGAACATACGGTTACGGAGGTAATAAATAATGCGTACAAGAATTACATTGGCATGCACTGAATGCAAGCAGAGAAATTACAATACCACAAAGGAAAAAAAGAACCATCCCGACAGAATGGAAACCAAGAAGTACTGCAGATTCTGCAAGAAGCATACTTTACATAAGGAAACAAAGTAATCGGGTATTCGGCTTGATCCGGAAAGGGATAAAACATGGCAGATACACAGAAGAAGTCCAAGAGAAGTTTTTTCAAGGGCATTAGATCTGAATTCAAGAAGATTACATGGCCGACTAAAGATGATGTATTAAAGCAGACTCTTGTAGTAACCGTTATTACGGTTGTAGTTGCCGCTTTGATTGCCGCTATCGATTTGGGCGTTCAGTACGGAATCAACTTTTTAACAGGTCTGTAGGATTGACAAACCGGCAGATTTGTTTTGATGCCGGCACGGAGGTTTAAATGGAAGAATTCATCGAAGAAGAGTATGACATTGGTCAGAGTGACAATAAATCCGGCAAAGGTATGGGATGGTATGTTGTTCATACTTACTCGGGATACGAGAACAAGGTAAAGACAAACATTGAAAAGGCCATCGAAAACAGACCCGAGCTTCGCGAGACCATTCTTGAGGTAAAAGTTCCCATGCAGGAAGTTACCGAAGTCAAGAACGGTGTCAGAAAAACATCGGAAAAGAAGATGTTCCCCGGATATGTACTTATTCATATGGATGCTGACGACAATGCAGCATGGTATGTGGTAAGAAATACAAGAGGCGTTACAGGATTCGTAGGACCCGGAAGTAAGCCTGTTCCTTTAACAGAGGACGAAATGAAGGCATTAAGCTTCGAAGGACCCGAAAAGATCCGCATCGATGTTGCCGAAGGAGATACCGTTGATGTTATCGCAGGTGTCTGGGTCGGAACAGTCGGTGTCGTTAAGAGAGTCGACGCCAACAAGCAGGTTGTTACAATTAACGTCGAGTTGTTCGGTCGTGAAACACCTGTTGAAATCAGCTTTGCTGATATTAAGAAAATTTAAGTTGTTTGTTCATAGGATTTCCTATATTTTATAGATGTTCTTGAACAGTGGGAGCCGAAGAGGTTTCGGCGCCGAACCACATTTTATTAGGAGGTAGCCAAAATGGCAAAGAAAGTTTCAGGTTATATCAAGTTACAGATTCCTGCCGGCAAAGCAACACCGGCACCCCCTGTTGGTCCCGCTTTAGGCCAGCATGGTGTTAACATCGTTGAATTCACAAAACAGTTCAACGCAAGAACAGCAGATAAGGGTGACGTAATCATTCCTGTTGTTATCACAGTTTACGCAGACAAGAGTTTCAGTTTTATTACAAAGACTCCTCCCGCTGCAGTACTTTTAAAGAAGGCTTGTAATTTAAAGAGCGCTTCCGCAAGACCTAACAAGGATAAGGTTGCTACAATTTCAAAGGCTAAGATCAGAGAAATCGCAGAGACCAAGATGGAAGACTTAAATGCAGCAAGCATTGAAGCAGCAATGAGCATGATCGCAGGTACAGCCCGTTCAATGGGTATCGTAGTAGAAGATTAATCTAAGTAAGTGGGAGCATTAATTGCATTGACCACAAGGAGGTAATTTAAATGAAACACGGAAAAAAATACAATGAAGCTGCAAAGCAGGTTGACAGAGCAACTCTCTACGATCCCGCTGACGCAGTTGCACTCGTAAAGAAAACAGCAACAGCTAAGTTTGACGAAACAGTTGAACTTCATATCAGAACAGGTTGTGACGGACGTCATGCAGAAGAGCAGATTCGTGGCGCTGTAGTTCTTCCTCACGGAACAGGTAAGACAGTAAGAGTACTTGTTTTCGCTAAGGGTGACAAGGTTAACGAAGCTGAAGCAGCAGGCGCAGATTTCGTAGGCGGAGATGAACTCATTCCCAAGATTCAGAATGAAGGATGGCTTGATTTCGATGTTGTAGTTGCAACTCCCGACATGATGGGTGTTGTAGGTCGTCTCGGTAAGGTACTCGGACCTAAAGGTCTTATGCCCAACCCCAAGGCCGGCACAGTTACAATGGATGTAACAAAGGCAATCAATGATATCAAAGCAGGTAAGATTGAGTACAGACTCGACAAGTCTAACATTGTTCACTGCCCTATCGGAAAGGTATCTTTCAGCGAGGAACAGCTCACTGAGAACCTTAAGGCTATCATGGATGCTATCGTTAAGGCTAAACCCGCTTCACTTAAGGGTACATACTTAAAGAGCATTACAATTTCTTCAACCATGGGCCCCGGTGTCAAGGTTAACACAATTAAGTATCTGTAAGACAATTTAGGTGCCGGACACCCTGCGGGAGTCAGGCACCTTTTTTGATTCAAATCGGTGCCTGGCTCGCAGAGCGTGCCTGGCTCCGAAAAAAATTCTTGACATTTAATATTCGTAATGTTAAATTAGAAAAGGTCGTCAGACCATGCCGAAGACAGTAGGTGTCGAAAGACGTAAGTGTAATCGCCTACCGAGGAGAAAAGTTTTGGATTAAATTTTGCTCTCTCGCTTTGTCGGCGGGAGATTTTTTATTCAATAAACTCTTTCGGCAATCAAATAAATGAAGGAGGAAAAGAAAATGGCAAAGATTGAATTAAAGAAACCCATTATCGAAGAGATTCAATCAAGCATCAAAGATGCAAAGTCAGTTGTTGTAGTTGACTACCGCGGACTTACCGTTGAGCAGGACACAAGACTTCGTAAGACACTTCGTGAAAGCAATATTACTTACAAAGTATACAAGAACACAATGATCAACTTTGCAATTCAGGGAACAGAGTTCGAAGGCCTTGCTCCTTATCTTGAAGGACCTACAGCTATCGCAATCTCTACTGAAGATGCTACAGCACCTGCAAGAGCTATCTGCAAATTCGCAAAAGAGGCTCCCAAGCTTGAAGTTAAAGCAGGTATCGTAGAAGGAACAGCATATGATGCAGCCGGCATCGCTCAGATCGCCAGCGTACCTTCAAGAGAAGAACTTCTCGCAAAGCTGCTCGGCAGCATGAAGTCACCCATTTCCAACTTTGCTCGTGTTATCAATCAGATCGCAGAGCAGCAGCAGGGTGCATAATTAACTGTAAATTTGTATTATTTTATCAATATGGAGGAAAATTAAAATGGCTAAATTAACAACAGAAGAATTTATCGCTGCTATTAAAGAGCTCAGCGTACTTGAATTAAACGATCTTGTAAAGGCATGTGAGGAAGAATTCGGCGTATCTGCAGCAGCAGGCGTTGTAGTTGCAGCAGCAGGTGCAGGTGATGCAGGCGCAGCAGCAGAAGAGAAGACTGAGTTCGATGTAGAACTTACAGAAGTAGGACCTAACAAGGTTAAGGTTATCAAAGTAGTTCGTGAAGCTACAGGCTTAGGACTTAAGGAAGCTAAGGATCTCGTAGATGCAGCTCCTAAGATGGTTAAGGAAGGCGCTTCTAAGGAAGAAGCTGACGACATCAAGGCTAAACTTGAAGCTGAAGGCGCTAAGGTTACTTTAAAGTAATTTAAAATCTTTAGAAAAATATTCAAAACAACCGGAAAAAGTATTTGACTTCCGGTTGTTTTTTTGTTATGATGGAAAATGCGCTAATGTGGGAGATGTGGCCCATTTGTCTTTTTATTGCCTAAAAAAAGGTTCAAAAAAAGGCCGATTTTCTCCAAAAAATTAGTGATTATATAAAGATTGGAGCAGAATGTCAATGGAAAAGAAAAGAATTCGTCCGGTGTACAACGGTAAAAGTTTACGAATCAGCTATTCAAGACAGGAAGAAGTGCTCGAAATTCCCGACCTGATTGAAGTGCAGAAAAAATCGTACGAATGGTTCCTCAAGGAAGGCCTTAAGGAAGCTTTCGCGGATATTTGTCCCATCACCAATTTCGGCGGCGACATGCGTCTTGATTTTGTTGATTTTACTCTTGCCGAGGATGAGGCAAAGCATACAATCGAAGAGTGCAAGGAAAGAGACCTTACCTATGAAGCACCTTTGAGAGTGAAGGCACGTCTGTACGTACCGGAGAAAGACAAGAACGGCAACAAGACTGGTCAGTTTGAGATTAAGGAATCCGACATTTTTATGGGGAATTTCCCTCTCATGACAGAAACCGGTACCTTCGTAATCAACGGTGCCGAGCGTGTAATCGTCTCGCAGCTCGTTCGTTCACCCGGCATCTACTATGATTATACACATGATAAATTAGGAAAGAAGCTCTTTGCATCCACAGTTATCCCTAACCGTGGTGCATGGCTTGAATATGAAACAGACTCTAATGATGTAGCCAGTGTGCATGTTGACAGAAACAAGAAAATGCCCATGACTGCTTTTATTCGTGCGCTCGGAATCAGCAGCGACGAAGACATCATCTCTGTTTTCGGCGATGATCCCAAGATTCTTGCCACAATCGCCAAAGACCCTTCCAAGAACTATCAGGAAGGCTTAAGAGAACTCTATGCAAGACTTCGTCCCGGCGAGCCTTTCAGCGTAGAGAACGCAGAGAACTTCATGAACTCCATGTTCTTTGATCCCAGACGTTACGACCTCGCAAAGGTTGGACGTTATACATATAATAAGAAACTCAATTTCAACAAGAGAATCGTAGGTCATACTTTGGCCGAAGATGTTGTAAGCGAGTTTACAGGTGACGTACTTGCTAAAGCAGGCGATGTTGTAGATAAGGAAACTGCTACAAAGATTCAGAACGCCGCTGTTCCTTCTGTTTTAATTCAGACGGAAGAAAGAAACGTAAAAGTACTCTCCAACATGATGGTTGATATTTCCGAGTGGGTTGACTGCGACAAGGAAGAGCTTGGTATTACCGAACTCGTTTACTTCCCCGTACTTCAGACCATCCTCGGCGAATATGCTGACAGACCCGAAGAACTCGGCGATGCAATCAAAAATAATATCTCCGATCTTATTCCCAAGCACATTACCAAGGAAGATATCCTTGCAAGTATCAACTACTGCTTACATCTTGAGTACGGTATCGGCAATAAGGACGATATCGACCACTTGGGCAACAGACGTATCCGTGCTGTCGGAGAACTCCTCCAGAACCAGTACAGAATCGGTCTTTCAAGAATGGAAAGAGTTGTTCGTGAAAGAATGACCACTCATGATGCAGATGATGTTTCGGCTTCCAGCCTTGTTAACATCAAGCCCGTACAGGCAGCCATGAAGGAATTTGTAGGTTCATCACAGCTTTCACAGTTCATGGACCAGAATAACCCTCTCGGCGAACTTACACATAAGAGACGTTTATCAGCTTTGGGACCCGGCGGTCTTTCCAGAGATCGTGCCGGATTCGAAGTTCGAGACGTTCACTATACACATTACGGAAGAATGTGTCCTATCGAGACACCCGAAGGTCCCAACATCGGTCTTATCAACTCACTTGCTTCCTATGCAAGAATAAATGAGTACGGATTTATCGAGGCTCCTTACAGAAAAATTGACAAAACGGATCCCGAAAATCCCAGAGTAACAGACGAAGTTGTTTACATGGCAGCAGACGAAGAAGACAACTATCATGTAGCACAGGCTAACGAAAAGCTCGATGCAGAAGGCCATTTCGTAAGAAAGATGGTTACCGGCCGTTTCAAAGAAGAAACACATGAATATCCCAAGGCTATGTTCGATTACATGGACGTATCCCCCAAGATGGTATTCTCGGTAGCTACCGCGCTTATTCCTTTCCTTGAGAACGACGATGCTAACCGTGCCCTTATGGGTTCGAACATGCAGCGTCAGGCAGTTCCCCTTCTCTTCACCGAGGCACCCGTTGTAGGTACAGGTATGGAAGCCAAGGCTGCTGTTGACTCAGGCGTATGTAAGGTAGCCAAGAAAGCCGGTACAATCGACTATGTCGCATCGGATCTTATCAAGATTTCATATGATGACGGCACAAAAGAAGATATCAAGCTTGCCAAGTTCTCCAGAAGTAACCAGAGCAACTGCTACAACCAGAAGCCCATCGTATTCCAGGGCGACCATGTTGAAGCAGGTCAGGTTATCGCAGACGGTCCTTCAACCGCCAACGGCGAATTAGGTTTAGGAAAGAACCCTCTCATCGGTTTCATGACCTGGGAAGGTTACAACTACGAGGATGCGGTTCTTTTATCAGAAAGACTCGTAAAAGAAGATGTATACACATCCGTTCATATTGAAGAATACGAAACAGAAGCAAGAGATACAAAGCTCGGACCCGAAGAAATCACCAGAGATCTTCCCGGTGTCGGCGAAGATGCACGTAAAGACCTTGACGAAAACGGTATCATCCGTATCGGTGCTGAGGTTCGTGCGGGTGATATCCTTGTAGGTAAAGTTACTCCCAAGGGAGAAACAGAATTAACACCCGAAGAAAGACTTTTAAGAGCAATCTTCGGTGAGAAGGCAAGAGAAGTAAGAGACACATCTCTTAAGGTACCTCACGGCGAATACGGTGTAGTAGTTGATGCCAAGGTATTCTCTCGTGCTCAGGGCGATAGCGAACTTTCACCCGGAGTTAATCAGAAGGTCAGAATTTACATCGCACAGAAGAGAAAGATTTCTGTAGGTGATAAGATGGCCGGACGTCACGGTAACAAGGGTGTTGTTTCAAGAGTGCTTCCTGTAGAAGATATGCCTTATCTTCCTAACGGACGTCCTCTTGATATCGTGCTTAACCCTCTTGGCGTTCCTTCCCGTATGAATATCGGTCAGGTGCTTGAAATCCACCTTTCACTTGCTGCTAAGGCTCTCGGATTTAACATTGCAACCCCCGTATTCGACGGAGCAAACGAAAATGACATCATGGATACGCTTGACATGGCAAATGACTATGTAAACGGTTCATGGGAAGATTTTGAAAAGAAATATAAAGACGTTCTTCTTCCTGAAATTCTCGAGTATCTGTATGAAAACAGAGACCACAGAGAACTCTGGAAAGGCGTTCCTATTTCAAGAGACGGTAAAGTAAGACTTCGTGACGGACGTACCGGCGAATACTTCGACGGACCCGTTACCATCGGACACATGCATTATCTTAAGCTCCATCACCTTGTTGATGATAAGATCCATGCTCGTTCGACAGGACCGTACTCACTCGTAACTCAGCAGCCTCTCGGCGGTAAAGCTCAGTTCGGTGGACAGCGTTTCGGTGAAATGGAAGTTTGGGCACTTGAAGCTTACGGTGCATCCTATACACTTCAGGAAATCCTTACTGTTAAGTCCGATGACGTTGTAGGTCGTGTAAAGACATACGAGGCAATTATCAAGGGCGAGAACATTCCTACACCCGGTATACCCGAATCATTCAAGGTATTACTTAAGGAACTTCAGTCACTTTGTCTTGATGTCAAGGTTCTCGACGAAGACGGCAACGAAGTAGTGCTTCTTGAAAATACGGAAGTTAATACAAATACATACCGTGCGGAAATGGGCGACGATTCCGACACCGCAGATTATGAAGGCATGAAACTGACCGAGATGGGCTTCACGGAGCACACAATCGGTGAGGAAGAAAACGATGACAGATTCGATGACGATTACTCCGAAGAGTACGTTTACGAAGAGGATTCGGCAAATGATTTTGCAGGTGAAGACGAATAGTTGAACATTTAACACATTATTTTAAAAAGGAGAGCCAGGAAATGTCTGATATAAAAAGAGATGGATATGAACCGATAACATTTGATTCAATCAAAATCGGTTTGGCATCACCGGAGAAAATTCTTGAATGGTCCAGAGGCGAAGTTGAAAAGCCCGAGACCATCAACTACAGAACATTAAAGCCCGAAAAAGAAGGTTTGTTCTGCGAAAAGATTTTCGGACCGAGCAAAGACTGGGAATGTCATTGCGGTAAATATAAAAAGATTCGTTACAAAGGCGTTGTCTGCGATCGCTGCGGTGTAGAAGTTACAAAGGCAAGCGTTCGTAGAGAGAGAATGGGACACATTAAACTGTCTGCTCCCGTTTCACACATCTGGTATTTTAAGGGCATTCCTTCAAGAATGGGTCTCATTCTTGATTTAAGCCCCAAGGCACTTGAAAAGATTCTTTACTTCGTGTCTTATGTTGTACTCGATCCCGCAGATTCGGGACTTGAGTTCAAGCAGGTTCTTTCTGAGAAAGAGTACCAGACCGCAAGAGAGCAGTACGGCGATTCTTTCCGCGTAGGAATGGGCGCTGAGGCAGTTAAAGAACTTCTCATGGGTGTAGATCTTGAGACAGAGTACGCAGCCATCAAGGAAGAACTTGATTCCGACAGCTCCAAGGGCCAGAAGAAATCCAAACTCATGAAGAGACTCGAGGCTATCGAGGCATTCCGTGAGTCAGGCAACAAGCCCGAATGGATGATTCTTGATGTTATCCCTGTTATTCCGCCCGATATTCGTCCTATGGTACAGCTTGACGGCGGACGTTTCGCTACCAGCGACTTAAATGACTTATACAGAAGAATTATCAACAGAAACAACAGACTTGCAAAGCTTCTTACACTCGGTGCGCCCGATATCATCGTACGTAACGAGAAGAGAATGCTTCAGGAAGCTGTAGACGCACTTATAGATAACGGAAGAAGAGGACGCCCCGTTACCGGACCTTCCAACAGAGCACTTAAGTCACTTTCCGACATGCTCAAAGGTAAATCCGGACGTTTCCGTCAGAACCTCTTGGGTAAGCGTGTTGACTACTCAGGACGTTCCGTTATCGTTGTAGGACCCGAACTTAAGATTTATCAGTGCGGTCTTCCCAAAGAAATGGCTATCGAACTCTTCAAGCCTTTCGTTATGAAAGAACTTGTAGGCAGAGGATTAAGCCCTAACATTAAACATGCTAAGAAAATGGTTGAAAGACTCGATGTAAGAGTATGGGACGTTCTTGAAGACGTCATCTGCGAACATCCTGTTATGTTAAACCGTGCTCCGACACTTCACAGACTCGGTATTCAGGCATTTGAACCGATCCTTGTAGAAGGTAAGGCTATCAAGCTTCATCCGCTCGTATGTACAGCGTTCAACGCAGACTTCGACGGTGACCAGATGGCTGTTCACCTTCCTTTAAGTGTGGAAGCTCAGGCAGAATGTCGTTTCTTGCTTCTTTCACCCAATAACCTTCTTAAACCTTCTGACGGTGCACCCGTTGCCGTTCCTTCACAGGATATGGTACTCGGTATCTACTACCTCACACAGGAGAGACCGGGCTCAAGAGGAGAAGGCAAATACTTCAAGAGTGTTAACGAAGCAATCCTTGCTTACGAAAACGATATCATCACTCTTCATGCAAGAATCAAAGTCAGAATCGAAAAGAAGATGGCTGATGACGAATTTGTAACGGGAGTTGTTGAAACTACACTCGGAAGACTTTTATTCAACGAAATCCTTCCTCAGGATTTAGGTTATGTGGACAGAAGCATTCCCGAGAATGCGGTTCTTCCCGAAATCGACTTCCTCGTAGGAAAGAAACAGTTAAAGCAGATCCTTGAAAAAGTTATCAATACACACGGAGCTACAAAGACAGCCGAAGTACTTGACCTCGTAAAAGCAATCGGTTACAAGTACTCAACACGTGCTGCACTTACCGTATCAATTTCCGATATGGTTGTTCCCGAAAAGAAGAAAGAACTTCTTGAGGAAGCACAGGAGAAGGTAGACGTACTCCAGCTTAAATATCGTCGTGGTCAGTGTACCGAAGAAGAAAGATACAAAGGCGTATGTAAGGTTTGGGAAGATATCGATGCCAGACTTACAAAAGAGCTGATGAACGGTCTTGATCAGTACAACAACATCAAGATGATGGCTGACTCCGGTGCCCGTGGTAGTGAACAGCAGATGAAACAGCTTGCCGGCATGCGTGGACTTATGGCCGATACAACAGGTCGTACAATCGAACTTCCCATCAAGTCCAACTTCCGTGAAGGTCTTGACGTACTCGAGTACTTCATGTCAGCTCACGGTGCTCGTAAAGGTCTTTCCGATACGGCTCTTCGTACAGCCGACTCCGGTTACCTTACACGTCGAATGGTTGACGTTTGTCAGGAACTCATTATCAGAGAAGTTGACTGCTGCGAAGGAAAAGATTTCATTCCCGGCAGAACAGTTTCCGCATTCGTTGACGGCAAGAAGACAATCGAAAGCCTTCAGGACAGAATCAAAGGAAGATTTTCCTGCGAAGACGTTTATGATAAAGATGGTAACATTATCGTAAAAGCAAACCACATGATTACACCTTCACGTGCAGAGAAGATTTGCAAGATCGGTGTAAACAAGGACGGAAATCCCATTGAGGAAGTTAAGATAAGAAGCATCTTAACATGTAAGTCCAAGAACGGTATCTGTGCTAAATGCTACGGTGCAAACATGGCAACCGGTGAAGCGGTTCAGGTCGGTGAAGCAGTAGGTATCATCGCTGCTCAGTCAATCGGTGAACCCGGTACACAGCTTACCATGCGTACATTCCATACCGGTGGTGTTGCAGGTAACGATATTACTCAGGGTCTTCCCAGAGTTGAAGAGCTTTTCGAAGCAAGAAAACCTAAGGGACTTGCAATTATCTCTGAGTTTGGCGGTACGGTATCCATTACCGAGACCAACAACAAGAGAGAAATCGTTGTTGCAAACGACGAGCAGTCCAAGACATATCTCATTCCTTACGGTTCGAGAATCAAAGTTCAGGAAGGCGACGTTATCGAAGCCGGCGACGAACTTACCGAAGGTAGTGTAAATCCTCATGATTTACTTGAGATTAAGAAGATAGATGCGGTTGAGAATTACCTTATCTGCGAAGTACAGAAGGTTTACGGTCTCCAGGGTGTTGATCTTTCCGATAAGCACATCGAGGTTATCGTTCGCCAGATGTTAAAGAAGCAGAGAGTAGAGAGCGCCGGAGATACAGATTTACTTCCCGGAAGCCTTGTAGACAGACTTGACCTTGAAGATATCAACAACGAGCTTCTTGCAAACAATCCCGATGCGGAGCCTGCAGTAGCAAGCGATATCATTCTCGGTATTACCAAGGCTGCTCTTGCAACCAACTCATTCCTTTCGGCAGCTTCCTTCCAGGAGACCACAAAGGTTCTTACCGATGCCGCTATCAAGGGTAAGGTCGATCCTCTTATCGGTCTTAAGGAAAATGTTATCATCGGTAAACTTATTCCTGCAGGTACAGGTATGAAGAGATACCGTGACGTAGAACTTGATGTTCCCAATCTTTACAGAAGAACCATCGAGGACTACAACGAAGAAATCGTTGAAGATAACGAAGAAGCAGAAACCATCAATACCGATGAAGAATAAAATCTAAAAAACCAGGTGCCCGGCGCTTACAGAGTGTCGGGTACCTTTATGTCTTGCTTAATTCACAAAAAACAATTGACATTGACAGTTTGCATTAGTATAATAATAAGGCGCGCTTTTTGTGCGTCTTTTATACTGCGCAAAAAACAGCGTAAAATAATATAAGGAGGAAAATCTAATGCCGACAATTAATCAGTTAGTACGTAAGGGAAGAAAGACATCCGAAAAGAAGTCTAAGGCACCTGCTTTGCAGTCAAGCTTTAACTCTTTACACAAAAAGGCTGTCGAAGCACCTTCTCCTCAGAAGAGAGGCGTATGTACCGCTGTTAAAACTGCAACACCTAAGAAGCCTAACTCAGCTCTTCGTAAGATCGCCAGAGTTCGTCTTTCAAACGGTATTGAAGTAACCAGCTACATTCCCGGTGAAGGCCACAACCTTCAGGAACACAGCGTAGTATTGATCCGTGGCGGTAGAGTAAAGGACCTTCCCGGTACCAGATACCACATTATCCGTGGTACACTTGATACCGCAGGTGTTGCTAACCGCAAGCAGGCTCGTTCAAAATACGGCGCTAAGAGACCTAAAGCAGGTAAGTAATTTTTAGGTTTGTACCACAAACAGAACTAATTTAAGTGTTGGGATTCAGATTTTGGCTTAGTGCTATAGATTGAACACAGCACGAACACATTAGAGGACACATGTGAGTACCGAAGATTTAATTTCCGCAAATTAGCCGGATTATGCTTTCTTCTTTTATGAAGTAATTCGGATGAGCGGAGAAGTGAGAGCATAAGCTCTTAATTCCATTAATAATTAAGGAGGGAAGAATCGTGCCACGTAAAGGACATATTCAGAAAAGAGATGTATTGGCAGATCCCTTATACAATGACAAGGTAGTTACCAAGCTTATCAACAACATTATGCTTGATGGTAAGAAGGGCGTAGCTCAGAAGATTGTATACGGTGCATTTGCTCAAGTAGAAGAAAAAGCCGGTAAACCTGCCCTTGAAGTATTCCAGGAAGCTATGAACAACATCATGCCCATGCTGGAAGTTAAGGCTCGTCGTATCGGTGGTGCCACATATCAGGTACCTATCGAGGTTCGCCCTGACAGACGTCAGGCACTCGGCTTACGTTGGCTTACCACATACGCAAGAAAGCGCGGTGAGAAGACAATGGAAGACAGATTAGCTAACGAAATTTTAGATGCTGCAAACAATACCGGTGCAGCCGTAAAGAAGAAAGAAGATGTGCATAAGATGGCTGAGTCCAACAAGGCTTTCGCACATTATCGCTTCTAGTAACAGGAGGAAAAGACATTGGCTGGAAGAGAATATCCGCTTGAGCGGACCAGAAATATCGGTATCATGGCTCATATCGATGCAGGTAAGACTACACCGACTGAGCGTATCCTTTACTATACCGGTATTAACCATAAGATTGGTGAGACTCATGACGGTACTGCTACCATGGACTGGATGGAGCAGGAACAGGAGAGAGGTATTACCATTACTTCTGCGGCTACAACATGTCACTGGACACTGCAGGATCACTGCAAGCCCAAGGCAGGCGCTTTAGAGCATCGTATTAACATCATCGACACACCGGGTCACGTTGACTTTACCGTAGAAGTAGAGCGTTCACTTCGTGTACTTGACGGTGCAGTTGGTGTATTTTGTGCAAAGGGTGGCGTTGAGCCCCAGTCTGAAAACGTTTGGAGACAGGCTGATACATACAACGTTCCCAGAATGGCATTCATCAACAAGATGGATATCTTAGGCGCAAACTTTTATGCAGCTGTAGATCAGATTAAAAATCGTCTCGGAAAGAATGCTATTGTCATTCAGTTACCTATCGGTAAAGAAGACGAATTTAAGGGAATCATTGACTTATTTGAAATGCAGGCTTACATCTACAACGATGATAAGGGCGAAGACATTTCAATCGTAGATATCCCTGAAGATATGAAGGATGAAGCAGAAATTTATCATTCAGACCTTATCGAAAAGTGCGTAGAGCTTGATGAGGACCTTATGATGGAGTGGATGGACGATCCCGATTCCATTACCGTAGATCAGCTTAAGGCAGCTTTAAGAAAAGGTACATGCGAATGTACGGCAGTTCCCGTTTGTTGTGGTACAGCTTACAGAAACAAGGGCGTACAGAAGCTTCTTGATGCAGTTATCGAATACATGCCTTCACCCCTTGACATCCCTTCAATTAAGGGTGTTGACCTTGAAGGAAACGAAGTTGAGAGACATTCATCTGATGATGAACCTTTCTCTGCACTTGCATTCAAGATTATGGCCGATCCTTTCGTAGGAAAGCTTGCATTCTTCAGAGTTTACTCAGGAACAATGAACTCCGGTTCTTATGTTCTTAATGCATCAAAGAATAAGAAAGAGCGTGTTGGTCGTATCTTACAGATGCACGCTAACAAGAGAGCGGAACTCGAAAAGGTTTATTCGGGCGACATCGCTGCAGCAGTCGGATTCAAGTTCACCTCTACAGGTGATACAATCTGTGACGAGCAGCATCCCGTAATCCTTGAGAGTATGGAATTCCCCGAGCCCGTTATTGAGCTTGCTATTGAGCCTAAGACCAAAGCAGGTCAGGGCAAACTCGGTGAAGCTTTGGCTAAACTTGCCGAAGAAGATCCTACATTCCGTGCTCATACAGATCAGGAAACTGGTCAGACAATTAT
>Ga0247609_10002543_pt1 | contig 19192 bp, 12 predicted proteins | sample 172DNAGHGlowgp2_FD_193487 | JGI IMG/M metagenome (GOLD analysis project Ga0247609, IMG submission 193487) | Sheep rumen microbial communities from Palmerston North, Manawatu-Wanganui, New Zealand - 1728 DNA GHGlow gp2 | ecosystem: Host-associated > Mammals > Digestive system > Stomach > Rumen ...
TGTCCTAAAGCAAAATACTCATCATAACCAACTTGTAAGAAGAATCTACCTGTTTCTTTAATAGAAGCAGCGTCTGGTCTCTTAATCATTTCTTGACTATCTGATCTATCTTGAACTTTTAAACATACTTTAAATTTAGAGTTTGACCAAATCTGATCGTTAACAACACCACTTGGTTTTTGTGTAGCAAGAATTAAGTGAACACCAAGTGAACGTCCAATACGAGCTGTTGAAATTAACTCATCCATAAAATCAGGTTGTTGAGCTTTTAACTCAGCGAACTCATCTGAAATTATAAATAAGTGAGAAATAGGTTTTTCAACTCTACCTTCTCTAAATAATCTTTGATACTTATAAATATCAATAGTTGATTCTCCAACTTTATCTCTTGCTTTATTAAATTCAGCTTGACGTCTTTTTAATTCACTTTGTAATGAAGCTAAACTACGATTAATTTCACTCTTATCCAAGTTTGTAATTGTACCAGCTAAATGTGGTAATTTTAAACCAGTTTCTCTATTTTCAAATGCACCAGCTAAACCTCCACCTTTGTAGTCGATTAATACAAATTGAACTTCATATGGATGGTAATTAATAGCCATAGACAAAATATAAGTAATAATGAATTCTGATTTACCAGAACCAGTCATACCAGCTATTAAACCATGTGGTCCATGAGCTTTTTCATGTAAATCTAATTTAAATATATCACCATATTCATTTAAACCAATTGGAGCAGAAAGAGAATTAATCGGATCACTTTCTTTCCACTTAGCTAAAGCATTTAATTGATTAACATTAGAAACATTATACATTTCTAAGAATGAATATGTTGTTGGTAATACGAACTTACCTCCATTTAAAGCAATTGGTATATTACTAATTACATAAGCATATTTTTCCAATGATCCAAACATAAAGTCTGGAACAAAATTAATTTTCTTACTATCAGTAAGTACTCTTTCAAATACTCCACCACTACGTTCATCTACACTAATAAAGTGTTCAACTTCATTTGGTAATGAATTCAATTTCTCAGTTAAAATTATAAAACTAATACCAATATATTCAGTTGACTCTAAAACAGATCTAACAACTGATACATTTCTAACTAAATCAATATCATCTGTAATAATAACAAATCTAACTGGTAATTTAATTGATTCTTTACCTCTATTATCAGCAGCCATATCTTTAACAGCTGTTACCATTTCTTCTAAATAAGAACTTATTTGACTTATTTCATCATTATTACTACCGAAGAATCTTAAAGTTCTTTCATTATTCCAAAAATATGGTGAATCTTTAATGTCTTCCCAAAATTTAGAATTATTTGAATTAGTAAATACACATATCTTTAAAGTATCATATCCATGATATGCAAACATTTGAAGCAATAATCCTCTTAAGAAAGGATCAGTTACATTCTTTTGACCAATGATACCTGTAATATATTTATCTTGGAATGAATATGAAACTGGTACATTATCTAAGTGATCAGTTTCTTTTTCCAATTCTCTTAAATAACCCATTAAGTTATCTTCATCTTCCATAGAGAAATGTTCATCAGGATAATTAATCTTAAAGAATGGTGGAATTGTTCCAATACCTAATCTTAAAGACAAATAATCATAATCATCAGTATTCTTTTCCCATAGATTTCTTTTTCTATAAAGAATAATATCTCCAACTTCTTTCAAAGGAATATACTTTTCAATTAATATTTGTTGTTCCTTTTTCATTTCAGTTAAGAATTCTTCTCTTTTTTTACTTACATATATACTATATGTTTCTTGTCTTTTTCTTTCATATTGAACTTTTTTATGTTTATTATACAACTTAGTAACTGTAGGTAATACTAACATACAAGTAAGCATTGCTGCGGCAGTTAATAAAGATGGCCATGCATCACTTATAGGAGTTGAACCATTAAACACTTGAGTTAATGTAATAACTCCTGTCATCATTGAACTCATTCCCATCATCATCATTGAGCCCATTGTTAAAATAGCTGGCATTTCTTCTTGCTTTTGAGCTTGTGGTGGTGGATCTATAACTAAAGTTTTTTCTTCTATCTTTTCATCGAACCTTGGTGGCTTTAAGAAATAATCCTCTTTTTTATACATCTCTATAACAGGATCTGGTTCATTTGGAATAATAGAATAATCTAATGTAGGTATTTGTCTTGTTACAAATGTATTAGCATCAAATTTAACTAATTTATTAGGATTATTCATATAGAATATATCTTTAACCATTGATAATTTAAATCCTAATATAAAAATTGTATCTCCATATCTTAAATCAGTACTTTCAGTACATAATCCATTAACATATAAAGGAATTGAAGGATTTAAATTAACAATAGAATATTGACCATTCACAATTGTAATTTTAAGTTGATTTCTAGCAATACCATTTTGTTCATAAGAAACAATATTAGCCATAGGATTACCTTCTGGAGTTGCATTATTATTTCCTATATACCAAGATGCACTAGTGTCATTACCTTTTAAATATATATTTAATTGAAGAGCGTTAGGATCATAAACTAAACATGTATAAATAACGTATGACTTAGAATTCATATTATCTCTTAAAGTATAGAATTTTTCTGGTTCTAGAATAACCTCATCAACCATTTGTCCATTTCTTAATACTTTAACTTCACTATTACTTTTAAGAACCCAGCTATTATCTCTGCCTTCTACTCCTACTAAGTTCTCTTTTTCTGAATTAACAACCCAGTAGTTTCCAAATACTTCCGTAGGCAAAACGAGATTAACTAACTTATCAGTATCCATTAACATTATTTTCATGCAAGCCACACTCCCATATTCTCTTTAAATTATATCTTAAAAGAATATGAAATACAATATTAAAAACAAAAAAGATTAAGTATAAAAACTTAATCTTATTTATCATATCTAGTCTTATTATCTATATCATTTTTTAATAATTTTAAGAACTCTTCCATAGATACTGTTGTAGTTTCTTCACTACCAGCTCTTCTATAAGAAATAGTTTTATTATCAACTTCTTTTTGACCTAAAACTAACATATATGGAATCTTTTTCAATACAGCTTCTCTCATCTTATAACCTAGTTTTTCATTTCTATCATCTAGATGTACTCTATATCCTGCCTTTTTAAGTTCACTAAATACAGATTCAGCATATTCTAAATGATATTCATTATTAACTGGCAATATTTCAATTTGCATTGGAGCTAACCATAAAGGTAAATATCCTTTAGTTTCTTCTAGATAGAAAGCAATAGTTCTATCTATAGATCCAAATATAGCTCTATGTATAACAACTGGAGTTTTCTTTTCTCCATCACTATCAATATAGCTTAAATCAAATCTAGCTGGTAAACAGAAATCTAATTGACAAGTTGACAAAGTAAATTCATTACCAACAGCTGGCTTTAATTGAACATCTAATTTAGGTCCATAGAATGCTGCTTCACCAATCTTTTCAACATATGGATATCCTAAGTCTTTCATTATCTTTCTTAAAGCATCTTCTGCTTTATTCCACATTTCATCATCATCATAATACTTAACTTTATCTTCTGGATCACGAAGTGATAATTCAAATCTAAAATCAGTAATACCCATTTCTTTATATACTTCAAGAATTAAATCTACTACACCTTTAAATTCTTGTTCAATTTGATCAGGTGTACAGAAAATATGTGAATCATTTTGGCAGAAAGTTCTAACTCTTTCAATACCTTTTAATGAACCACTTGTTTCATATCTACAATCTCTAGCTATTTCAGCAATACGAATTGGTAGATCTCTATATGAATGAATATCATTACCATATATAACCATATGATGAGGGCAATTCATTGGACGTAATACATATTGTTCATCTTCAACATCCATTATTGGGAACATTGCATCTTTATAATGAGCTAAATGTCCAGATGTTTTATATAAATTAACATTACCTAGTGGAGGAGTTTGAACATGTAAATAACCTCTATCTAACTCTTTACCACGAATATAAGATTCTAGTATATTCCATAAAGTAAATCCATTTGGTAAATACATTGGAAGTCCTCTTCCAACTAAATCACTCATCATAAATATTCCTAAATCTTTACCAATCTTACGATGATCTCTTTGTGCTCTTTCTTCTAATTCTTTTAAATGAGCTTCTAATTCCTCTTCAGTTGGAAAACATACACCATATATTCTTTGTAGCATCTTATTGTTAGCATCACCCTTCCAATAAGCTCCACTAAACTTAGTTAATTTAAAATATTTGCATAGCTTAGTATTTTCAACATGTGGTCCTCTACAAAGATCAGTAAAATCACCTTGAGTATACATAGTAATAACTGTTTCTTCAGGATCCATTCTACTGATTAAATCTACTTTATAAGGATCATCTTTAAATTGTTCTAATGCTTCTTCTTTGCTAATCTCCTTACGAATTATATTCTTAGCATCTTTAGAACACTTTTTCATTTCTTTTTCAATTTTTGCTAAATCTTCTTCAGTAATCTTTTGATCTCCTAAATCAATATCATAGTAGAACCCTTCTTCTACAACTGGTCCTACCCAAAATTTAGCATCTGGATATAAATGTTTAACTGCTTGTGCAAGTAGATGTGCACAACTATGATTTAATACATTTAATTTTTCATCTTCTTTAAAATTTACCATAATTATTTTCCTTTCTTAACTTCTTCTCTTTTTTCTTCATTATAATCAAACATAGCTTTAGCTATTTTTCTTTTGATTTCTTTTACCTTACTTTTAGCTGAACTAAATTCTTCTTCTGTTTTAGCAACTTCTAATTCATATCTTGCTCTAAATAACTCAGCTCTTAAATCGGTATAACCTGGAACATCTTCGTGTTTCACCCTATCACTCCTTTAAATAAAAAAACCACAAAATTGCAAGGAGCAATTCTGCGGTACCATCCTTTATTTTACTTAATTATAGATAACGGCTTGTTATACCGGGTATTATTATACCTCTCTGGAAATAGTAATCATTAAGTCTTCTATTAGTTCTCACCAACCACTAACTCTCTTAAGCAAGTTTCTTAATAATCGTGTTTTCCTTCATCGAACTACCTAAATAATAAGACTAAAATAGCTTTTTGTCAACAATTGACTTACTTTATAAATAATATATAATAATATTTTAGAAAGAAGAGTATATATGCAACAATTACTAGAAGAGATAATATTTGAACTCCTTAATTGTGATAAATTAAAATATAAATACATCGGTATGCAACTAGCTCATGAATTTACTAAAAGAAGTATCAATCATGATAAAAGAGATTTAAAAATAGATAGTATTAAAGAGAGACTATATAAAATACTATTAGAAAATGTTGATAATAATACCGCTGCTAAAATTCAAAATAACAATGTTTTAATAAAAGCTTTATCTTCCAGAATAAGTAAATCAAGTACATGGCATATGGATTCAAAAGGTAATTTTGTTTCTAAAGATAATAAATATACTTATACTGTTTTTAAAAATGAAGAAGGTTATTATGCTCATCCTAGAAAGAATTATGAATTAGGTAAAGTTGAAGCAGACTTTGTTACTAAATTTCAACCTGAACTAAGAATCATTCACTCAGCCTTAACGGAAAATGAAAACTTATTAAATAATATAGTTTGTTTCTCTAACGGATTAGTTAGTGATAAATTACTCTCATTAATAGTAGAATTTATGAACCATAAAGAAGAAATAAAAGAAGTAAGAAAAATATATAAAAAATAGAAATACCAAGTATTTCTATTTTATTTTGTATCACTAATAACTAATTCTTTGATTCCTTTATTATTTTTTAATATTTCAACTATTTCATCATTTACTAATTCTTTATCAATATATAAATATACTGTTTCTATTTTAGAACAAACCTTCATTAAACAATCTCTAATCTCTTCTTTATGATTATTAAAATACTCTCCATTAATACCAAAATAGTTTTTAAATACATAATCATAACCTATAGAAAAAGGCCTCTCTAAATCTGTAAATTCAAGTATACCCTCTTCTATTTCTAGTTTAGGATCATACAAAATAGTATTAAATTTTAAAACATCTATATTGTTTATAACATAGTCTAAATCAACAGGATATATAGTAAAATATTCTGATTTACAATTATATGCACATAATTTATTCATAATATCACCATATTTATTTTACCATATTTATTTCATTGTCTTTCTTAAAACTCTTATATCCTTATTAAAATCTGCTTTAGCTTTTTCAATATCTATTTTATCTCTTAAATCTAAATGACTAAGAACTGCTTCAAAATCTTTACCTATATCTTTACCATGTATTCCCATTTCTCTAGGTTGATCAAAGAATATATCGTTATCATCAAACTTTTTAGCTTTTCTTACAAAATTCTCACTACATGTTTGACCATATCCACTACCCCAATCATTTTTTACATCTAAAGATTCTAATACTCTGAATAATATTCTTCTTAAAAATTCTACATAACATAATGATTTATATAAAGATGCTTTATTGAATGTTTCATTATTATTTTTTATATTCACATCAATATCTACAATTTCATCATCTTCTCTAGATAATTCAAAAGTATTAATTTCAACAACATATCCTTCTTGTTCAAAAGCATTAACTAGCGCTGCAATAATAAGTGCTCTATTCATAACCTGGTCTTTAGATGTTCCCCAATAATATGATAAAGCAATATTTATTCTTATAAACTTTGGAGTATATATACTTCTAGAAATTCTATAACATAAAGGATCTCCTGCTGCAAAAGATGGTATATCTAAATAACCTCCTCCAGGAGATTTTACTGTCATAAACTCTTGAACATATCCCATAGCATCTTCATTTAATCGTTCACTTAATCTTAAAAATTCTCCATATCCTGTTCTAGGAGGATTTTCTAAATCTTCTAAAGCCTCATCAAATGGTATTCCTGCAAAATCATAATCGTTTTCTACACTATGAAGCTTTCTAAAAACAGTTCTATTTAATTTAGGTTCACTTTTTAAATACTCATATAAATCATGTAAACTATTAAATCTTGCTCTATATCTAGTATACTCGTCATCATCAATAATAACTTTATCCTCTTCATATATATTAAAAGGATATTCAATATGATTATGTGGATATTCTCTCATAGAACTCCTCCCTATTATTTCTTCTACTTTCTCTTCGTCATAACCAAATGGATTATTATAGAATAATAATAATTTTATTTTTTCTTTTAACTTTTTTAAATATTCCTTAACTAATTTTATATAATTCAAGGAGTCACCTCCTATCTTCTCTTACCTAACTTTTTAACTTTATCCATTGCTTCTTTAGCTTCATATACAAATACTTCTGCTATTTGTTTAGCTGTTAATTCACGAAGTGATGAACTATTATAATTCATAACTTTTTCTAAACTAACATTTGAAATATCATATTTAGAACTAATACTTTTTACTAAAAAAGCTAAATAATCAGTTTCTTTTGTTTGAACAAATATACCATTTATTAACATTGATACTGGCATAGACTCTTCTTTAATACATTCCACAATTGTAGAAGCATCACCTGTAGTAACGTTTCCTTCAGCAGCATCAAGCGACGAATTAATCGCCCAGTTATTACATTGTTCTCTAAAAAACTTAAAGAACTCATACCATGATTTATTTTTATTAAATATCTTACTTTCTACTTGATCACTATATCCTACATAAATAGGTACTAATCTTTCTTGAGAAGATTCATCCATCTTACCACGAGCTACATATTCTCTATTTCTACCTTTACCAGTTGTATTACCAGCTGCAATAATTCTAGCATTAGCATTTACAGGTACAAATCTTCTCTTAGCAAATTGAGCTAACACTTCTTTATTAGGATTATCAATCTTATTAACTAACTTAGATGCAAAAGTACCAAGTACTACTAAGTTATCAGGATTACCATTATCTAATTCATCATAAAATATTGTCTTACCATAATATAATGCATAGAATAATGGGTTCTCATCAAACATACCTCTTACATCATTATAAGAAGTAATTGAGTGTTCCTCAGTAATCTTTCCACCATCTAATAATTCACTCTCAACTACTCTTGCAAGTATCTCTGCAACAGTTGTTTTACCAGACTGAGTTGGTCCATAAAAATATACAATCTTCTTACCCATTAAATACCAAGGTAATGCCTCTTTTAATGCTTCTGGAATAATAACTCCTTGTCCTTCTAAAAATTGTATCTTTAATTCTATTCTTTTCATTCTTTCTGAGAAAGGAATACTTCTATCAAATGAAGGTAATACTCCCTCAGTCATAGTATATTTAGGAACTAAGAAGTCTTCTCCAGGTAATACTATTTCTGTATTAGGAGTTATTTTTTGAGGAATTACTATTCCTGCTTCTGCTCCATTTAATTCTCCTTGAGCTGCACTAAATTGAAGTAAAGCTTTCATAACTTCTTCTGAATCTGTAGCTACTTTTAAAGATGCTTGTAACTGAGGATTACTTTCTACATAACTTTTTAATGTTTCTAAACTACTTTGTGTTTCTTGTTGTATTCTAAGTAATTCTCTAGTTGTAGTACCAGATAAACTACTAGCAACTACTCTTATTTGTTCTACTTTTTCCCTAGCATCAATAAGCATTTGATTAAATACTTGATCACTATTAGCTTTCATAGTATCTTCTAAACTTACCAAATATTTATTTAATTCATCTAATAATTCTTTTTTAGATGTAGCTAAATCTTCTTGCATCTTCTTTATAGAATCATTAGCATATGTTTCTATATCTTTTTTTCCTTCTAAAACAGTATCTGTAATTGTTTGAATTCCAATTCTCGTTTTAGCATCTACTTTTTCAACATAGCTATCTACCTTTTTTTCAAGTACATCTAATTTTTTTAATATACCTCTAGCCTTTTCTACTTCTCTAGAAATACTAGCTATTGTCTTTTCGTTTATACCAGGATATACACCATATCTCATCCTAGCTTCATTTACTCTTTTTTCTAAATAAGCTTCATCATCCGATAAGATACTTCCATATAAATGTAAATAAGATATTATTTCTCTTTTAAGTAAACCTTGATCATCAATTTCTTTACCTAAAGTAGTTGCAAATCTAACTATATTATCAAAATTACTTACTAAATTATCATCTTTTAAAATAATATCCATTACTTGTAAATAATCTAATCTATTATCAAATAAACTATATAATTCTTCACTAAATAAATTATTTCTAATAATTCCATTATTACCACAATAATGATTTAGTATCTCTCTTTTTATTACTTCATAACCTTCAGTTTTATCTCCTTGTGGTAATAAAAATTTTACTTTATTTATTAACTCATTAAAGAAATCTACTAGTTCATCTTCATCATCAAAAGTAGAAGTACCTATTTCAATCATTACTCCTTGTAAAAAATCAAAATCATAAAAATCATTTAATCTTTTACCATCTCTTACTTCTGATAAATATTTAACTAAAAAATCTATATTTTCATAACTTAATTCAGAACCCTTGATTGCTTTAATTAACTCTTTATATTTTCTTTCTAATTCTGTTTCGTTAAAAAATCCCATATCTACTCACCTTTCACTAATCTTTTTATATCTTCTTTAACTAATAAATCAGCACTACATACAATATTATTATCTGTACTGATTGTTACTAAATTATTTTTATTTAAACTTAATAAACCATCTTTACTTTGTGTTAAATGATAAAAATATCTATCATTTAAATATGTATCATAATACCCATTTCCTCTTAACATATCAGCAAAATAAGTTTCTAACACATATACTTTTTCTTTGCTATCCAAGAGTATTCCAAATACTCTTTTATTTACTTCATCCATTATCATCCTGTTAGCATTTGCATCAAATGTTTTTTTTCGTCTATATTCCTTAGATGCATATTCTCGTAACATAAATTCCTCACCAGATATTGCTAAATACTTATTATGAGTCATAACAATCTGATCTACTTCACTTAAATGTTCAACAACATCATTAACTCCATAAATAGCATTCCATGGTAATCTATACCATACCATTTCTTCATTACCTGTAATATTTGGTAAGGCATTATTACATTTTTCTAAAGCTTGATTTTTATAAATAATAGGTAAACCATTCTTTGTTACTCTAAAAACCTGCACCAAAGTGTTATCACTTTTAACTCTATATATATTTGAACTATGCAACATATAATCTTCAAAATGAATATCTGTTTCGATACTATTCTTTTTAAAACCTATAGTCATTCTTAATGGTTTAAATTTTCTATCTCTGCTTCTAATATATAAACTCATCTCATTACCATTACTAACATAATTAATAAGTAATAAATCATCAATACCATCAATCTTATAATCTAAAGTATAATTACTTCTATAACCATTTATATTATTACTATCTAAAGTAATAACTCTATCTGTACAATCAAATAATTGTTTTAAATGATACTTTATAATAGGAAGTAAGATCCTAAATTCATCTTCTTGAAATAATAGATTATTCTCATAACTTTTTTTATTATCATAAAATCTATAAATTTCATTTATTAATGTTAATTCTCCAGATTCTAAAATACTCTTAGAATAATCATCAATTCTAATCTTAGTTCTTGTACCAAATGGATTGAATCTTGGATCAACTATTTCTCTATCTTTTTCTAAGTTATAAACTTGAAATACTTTTCTAACAAAGACATCAAAATATTTATCTTGACTACATAAACTTAAATATTTACCTCCATCATACATAATAAATAAACTAGGCAATACATCTAATTTACCTTCTCTAGAAGAAGGAACTAAATCCGTAATATGTATTTCTTCAATATCTTTAATACCATAAATTTTAATTAGTAATGAGTCCATTACTTCAATTGCCATCTCATTATTTTTCATATTAATTCCTCCTTTTTTAGGTATGAAAAAAAGACCTTTATATTTCTATAAAAGTCTTGCTCTATTAAGTTTAACCCGGTAAATCGTCTTGACGTTATTAAACCATCATATGATGAGAACTACTCCCTCTTAAGTGACTAGATTATACCATATTTTCGTCTTTTTTTCAAGTAGTTAAAAACACTAAGCAGCCAGTCTTCTACCCTCTTCTAAATCAAATTTATTTACTTCATTTAAAACAGGTATCTTTGTTCCATCATCCAATACACTATATCTTGTAGGGAAAGCTTTTTGTTGTCTTTCTCTATTATATTCAATTACTTCATTTACCTTCATCTCTAATTCTTCGCCCTCTAATCCAGAAGCTCTATATACTTCTGTAATTGCAGCTTTAAACTGTTCTCCAGTAACAGTTTTATTTACTTTAGAAAGAAGATATTCTCCAAAGTCCAATAGAAAATGTTGCATATATTCTGTTGATGGAATGAATCTATATTCTTGTAATTCTTTATATTTATTAAAGAAATAATCATATTTTTCTGGATCAATAAGTTTAATAGAATCTATTAAACTAGTTAATAATTTTTTATTAGTCTCCAATGGAATACTAGACATTTTATTTTTATTATAACAACAACTATCATATGCTCTATCTAGTGATTCAAATGCATCAGCAAGTGTTTTATCAGTATTAACGTCTTCTTTAATATTACTAATTTTATTCTTAGATTCAACTGTTCCTATATGCCTTGTAATATAAGCTAATGATTTTTTATATTCTTCAAACTTCTCTGGCTTATTTATTTGAACAACAGCTAAGAACTCTATTATATTTTCTTTTAACTTAGCCATATTATTTGTAAACAATTTTCTATTACTTGCTGAATCTCTAGAAATACCCTTATCAATCCATATATTTACTTTTTGATAAAACTCATCTAAAGAATGAATAAAGAATAACTCTTCCACATCATAAAAGAATAAGAAATTATATCTATTAATACCATTATATTCATCTTGCGTCATTAAAGAATAATTATAAGTATCATGTTCCATGTCATTATCCCATGTAGGATCAGCTAGATATATTCCATCAATTCCATACTTAGGATCTACTAAATGAACTTCTAATCTTGCATGTCCAGCATCTTGTGTTAACACATCATCTGGTAATACCAAAGCATCATTGGCAACTTTATCTAGTCCTATTTCCACAGAAACACTATAATGCTTACTATCAATACCTAATTTATTTAATAAATCTCTTAGTAATGTAGCATAACCAACACAAACCATATAATCGCCATCTAATACTTCATATAAATGTCTTGACTGATCCTTATTTTCTTCATTTTCTTTATACTTTTTATACTTTTTAACTATATTATAAGCAAATAAGTATTTTTCAAAAGGGCTCATATTAAGCGCTGGCCTTACCATTTCTATTAATCTCTTTTCATAAGTAATATAATCTTTTAAAGAATATTCTTCATTTATACCAACAATTATTGTAATATCTTTATCTAATAAATCTACATGACTAAATAGATACTCATTAAACCTATTTTTATTATCATAATTCTTTTCACTTTGGACTCTAATTGTAAAAGAATTCTTTTTACCTAATCCATCTAATCTATTAATTATTTTAAAAATATTATCAAAATCATCATATTTTTCAAACTTAAAAGAAGCTCCTTCTTTTGAATACTTCAAATTTTCTATTTCTTCATCACTAAGTGGTTTCTCTAATGTCCATTCATCTTTAGAAGAAATAGAATCATAAGTTAAATTACCAATTAAATATCTATCATCATTATTTTTTATCTTTTGACCGAATATATTTTTTAATTCATCAGAAACAGCAAATGCTTCAATACTTTCTATTGTAGAATTCTTTAATACTTCATAATGAGCAGGTGTTAATGTATAACCATTTTCTTCTTTTCCTAATCTTAAATATTTAATATGAGTATTTTGACTTAGTGCTTCAATTACTTCATCGCTTATAAATTCACTATTTAAAGAAAAATATGAAGAATCAATATTTCTACAAATAGTTACTATTCTACTTTGAATATCATTTTTATTATCTTCATAATATTTGCTATCAAATCCCAAAAATTTACCAGAAAAAATATCATCTCCAATAGTAACTGGATTATTTGAATCAGTCATAGTTAATATTAAATCTCTATCAGATAAAGATAATCTAGGATCCATAATTATTTTAGAAAAAGAGATCTCATCTAAATGTGCAACAACATATTCTAAATCTACACTTTTTATATCAAATGAAGGATTTCCAACTACACTAACTTCTTTCATCATACTCACCTATTGTAAGTATATCAAAAAAAAGATGATTATTCATCATCTTCTACATCATCTTTACTACCTCTATTCTTAAATTGTAATTGAATAGGTGTACCTGTAAAGTCAAAATTATTTCTAATAGTATTTTCCAAATATCTTTCATAACTAAAATGTACCAATCCTTTATCATTACATCTAAATGTAAACTTAGGAGGACATATACCAGTTTGACTAGTGAAATATATTTTTAATTTTCTACCTTTATAACCAGGTGCTTCATGTAACTTAGTAGCATCATGTATAACATTGTTAAGCAGTGATGTTTTAACTTCTCTTCTATTATTCTCATATGCACTAATTATTTCAGGCATTAATGTATGTACTCTTTTCTTAGTTAATGCAGATAAGAATACTACTTTAGCATATGTCATAAATTGGAATTCAGCTTTTAAAAGTTCTTTCCATTCTTTTATACCTTTATCTCTATCTTCAATAACATCCCATTTATTAACAACAAGAACTAATCCTTTACCAGCTTCAATAGCATATGAAGCAATATGTTTATCATGTTCAATTATACCTGTTGATGCATCAATTACTAACACACATACATCTGATCTATCAATCGCTTTTAAACTTCTAAGTAAACTATATTTTTCTACATTTTCATATATTCTACCTTGTTTTCTCATACCAGCAGTATCTATAACAATATAATCTTCATTATTATATCTAAACTTAGTATCTGTAGCATCTCTTGTTGTACCAGCAACATCAGATACAATAGCTCTTTCTTCATTTAGTATGGCATTAACCAAACTACTCTTACCTACATTAGGTCTTCCAATAATACAGAATTTTAATGTATCATCAACTATTTCTTCACTATCATTAAAATCAACTGTTATTTCATCAAGTAATTCTCCAAATCCTAAATTATGAGCAGCAGATACAGGTATTACATGTTCAAAACCTAATTCATAATAGTAGTATATTCTCTCTTCTTGCATTTTTACATTATCTAACTTATTAAGAGCTACTATTACTTTTTTACTTGTTTTCATTAACATATCTCTAACTGCTAAATCATTACTAGTAATATCTTCTCTACCATCTAAAACAAATACTATGACATCACTTTCTTCAATAGCAATTTCAGCTTGAGCTTTAATATCTTTATTAAAATCTCCTTGTCCTAAATCAATACCACCAGTATCAATTAGTAAAAATTTTTTATCACCATATGTTACATCTCCATATATTCTATCTCTTGTAACACCAGGAGTATCAAGTATTATAGACTTCTGTTCCTTAATTAATTTATTGAATATAGTACTTTTACCTACATTAGGTCTTCCAACCAAACAAACAGTTTTCTTCATAATAACCCCTCCATTTCAAACGTATTTTATCATATGTTTCAAAATTAGTAAAATTAAAAAAGATAGCTAAGCTACCTTTTTAACAATTTCCTCTTCAGATTGTAATACTCTAGGTTTACCATTTAGTTCATTAATTACATCTTGATTCTCTAAGTATTTTCTCATTGATTTTCTTATATCTTCAGGATATTGGAATTCACCTTTAGTAAAACTAACCATTCTATCATGACAGAAATTACGTACATCTTCTTCAGTAACTAATTCCCTAGTTCCTTTTTTTCTTTTAACTTCAGCAAGTAAACATTCTTTAAATACAACCATATCATTATGGCTTATTTCTTTTGTTGTCTCCACAGAAGGTTCCTCTTCAACAGTTGTAACTTCTTGAACTTCTGGTTCTACTTCTTCAACAGGCTGTTCACCTACTCCATTTATAGAAGATAAATCTAAATCATGGTTTACTTCTTCAATTGGAGCAATATCTTCTATTTTTTCATCAACAGAGGAAACAACAGCATCTCCTACTTCGCTCATTGCTTTAGAAAACACATCATGTCCTTCACTAATAATATTACTATGTTCAACTGGAACAGGTGATGCTAAGTCTTCAAAATTAACTACTTCTTGACCTTCAACATCAACTTTTTTATCAGTACTTTTTTTCCAAAAATCAAATAGTCCCATGTTATCTACCTTCTAACTATAATAATTATACAAAAATATCAATAAAAACACAAATTATTTAAACCCAAAACATAAAAACATAATAGAAACTATACTTTAATAGAGGATTATTTAGAAATAAATAATAACTAGATATATAAGTTAATGAATTCATAAACATTGAATGAATAATAAAGAATACTAATAGTTTACAGAATAATTTACTTTTTCCATATTTATTTAATAATGCTGCCAAAATAATAATTGTATTTAATATTATTAACCAACTAAAATCTAAAAAATATCTTCCCAATATTCCTGCTATTTGAGTATCAGCAAATATTACAACTAAAGCAATAAACATCGATAAATAAATAACCCAATTCAATTCTTTATCTTTAATATATTCTTTAAATAAAGAAGGAATTATAGAACAAGCACAAATAAGATTTATAAAGAAAAATCCTCCATGCATTCCCTCAAATACATTAACACCTTTATAAACTGTTGTTATATTAAATGTTTCTAAGAAAGGAAATTCAGCAATTATTCTATTAGGTTGAAATAAAAATGAATAATATCCTAAAATAGTCCTATCTAATTTAATTCCTCTACGAGTCATATCGTTCGTAGTTAAATTATACTTTGCTCCAAATTCAAAAACAGAATCAAATCTTACATAATTATATGTCATTACTAAAGCAGCAATAATAATAACTGGTAAAAAGAATGCAATTAATTCTTTTCTAGTATGTTTTTTTATTGATATTTTATTTTTCTTAATATCCAAAAAGAAAAATGGAATACAAAATAAACACGATAATAATAATTGTGGTCTACAACCAGCTAATAAAGATATAAACAATGATCCTAAAGCAATATTCAAAATCTTATGTTTATCATTCATTGTATATTTAATCCAACAAGATATTCCCAAATGAGCAAATGCTAAACCCATAATAATTGGTATTGGATAGAAACCTGCTTCTGCTAAAGAAAATAATATACCAGAAGCAAATATTGCAAATAAACAGAATAACAAATAATATGGCAACGAAATATTCTTATAATACTTCTTAAATAATTGATAATAAAAATAAAATACAGAAAAGCAAAAAAATGATACAGTAATACTTAAAGCAATAAAATTTCTCAAATGACTTCCTGTTATAACACGATATGGAAGATATAGCAATAAACAAGGAACAATACCAAAATAAGAATAATACTTACCATTATAATAGGCATAATCCCACCATGTTTTTCCTTCAACTTTCTTATTACGAACTAAAGTGTCATAAGGATTATCTAAATTTTTTAATTCTTCAGCAACAGGCAAATCCAAATAAACATGTCCTTTTAAAAGAGCTTCCGTTAATGTTTGATATTGATATTGATTATGCTTTGGTATTTCATCTGAATTAGACGATAAACTACATGAAGATAAATAAAAAGCACAAGAAGAAAGTAGTAATATTATAAATAACACAATATTTTTAGTTATTTTACAATCAAACGGTATTTTATGAAAAACAGATTTATGATAAACAAACAATACTAAAAATAGTAATATAAATACAATAAATATTCTTGAATTACTATAATACATAGGAACTTTTACATTTATTAATATTTTATTAATTTTTATATTGCTTATTTTATGCCTATTTTCTATTAACTTGTCATGATATTCTTTATCGTTAGAATTATCTTCTATATTAACTTCCTCATTAGTTATTTTAATTTTTATACTTTTTATCTTACCAGTTGCATTTAATCTATAATAATAACTCCTATCAATTAAAGGAGAAATACTAACATCACCTATACTATAATAACGACCTGCACCTTCATCAATAACAGATAAATTAGCATAGTTTACTAAATCATCAGAAGTAATATCTAAATAAATGTTTTTAGCTTCCTTATCAATATCTAGAATTTCAAAATATGCAACATCTCCTACAATATCACAAACTTCATCAACGCATTCTACACCTTCAGTATTAGATATTTTTAACTCTGTTTCATTTTTAGAAAAAAATATTGATTCATAATGTCTAAAATTAAAAATAGTAACTTCTAATAAACAAGCCCCAAAAAGAGATATAGATAAATATTTACACAAACTATTTATATAAACATTTTTAATAATATTTATCTTATATATAATAAATAAAATAATGCTTAAGACAAATAATGAAATAACTACTATCATATTGTCACTCCTATCTTGTTGTTAAATAATATCCCATATAATTATTATAAAAGACTAAATATGAAAACACAAATAAAAAAGCACTATTCAGTGCTTATTGCTTTTTCTATTATAGAATAAATTTCTTCCTTACCTTTTTTAGTAACTGAAGAGAACAATACAATATCATCATTTTCTTGTAAATCAAAAGCTTCATTTAATAATCTATCACACTTAGCTCTTTCCTTTTGACCTACTTTATCATACTTAGTAGCTACAATAGTTACTGGTAATTTATAATACTTCATAAAATTATACATTAATTGATCATCTTCTGTTGGTTTATGTCTATAATCAACTAGTAAGAATACTCTTTTTAAATTGTCTCTCTCTTTTAAATATTCTTCTATCATTAATCCAAATTTCTTTTGTGTTTCTTTATTAACTGATGCATATCCATATCCTGGTACATCAATAAAATATAAAGCATCATTAATTATATAAAAGTTTAGTGTTTGTGTTTTACCTGGTGTTGCACTTGTCCTAGCAAAATTCTTTCTTCCAATTATTGTATTAATAAAAGAACTTTTACCAACATTACTTCTTCCAACTAATAAAAACTCTGGTTTATTATCAGTAGGATATTGACTAGCTCTAACAGCCATAGTTTTTAATTCAACGGATTCTACTTTCATGTATCTCACCTGTGCTTAAATTATAAACTAAAAAAAATTATAATGCAAATAACTATGTGTCAATATAAAAAAAGCTGATAAATATATCAGCTCTTTTTATTACTCTACTGTAACACTCTTAGCTAAATTTCTTGGTTTATCTATATCACAACCATTATATTTAGCCACATAATATGCTATTAATTGGCATTTAATAATTACTAACATACTTTCAATTAAATCAATTCTATCAGGTATTATTATTTGCTCTTTATATAGTTCTTTATCTTCTACTTCTTTATTAGTAATGATAATACTCATAGCTCCACGAGATACTACTTCTTTAACATTACTAACAGTCTTAAGATAAATATCTTCATCAGTAATAATACTTAATACAGGTGTATCTTCTTCTACTAAACTAATAGTACCATGTTTTAATTCTCCCGCAGCATAAGCTTCACTATGTAAATAACTTACTTCTTTTAATTTTAAAGAAGCTTCCATACATAATGCATAATCTACTTTTCTACCAATATAGAAAACATCATTATGTTCATGCATCATATCTGCTATCTTTTGACAATCTTTATCATTACTAATTAGTTCAGTCATCAATGAACTTAGTTCTTTATAATCATCCAAAACATTCTTTTTTAAAATATGATTCTTAATACCCATATAACAAGCCATAATTGAAAGTACAGCAAGTTGACACATATATGCTTTTGTAGTAGCAACTGCTATTTCAGGACCAGCTTTAATATAAATAACATTATCAGCTTCTCTAGCAATAGATGAACCAACTACATTAACAATTGCCAAAGTATCAATTCTATCTTCTTTTGCTTTTCTTAGTACTGCTAATGTATCAGCAGTTTCTCCACTTTGACTTATTAATATTATTAATTCTTTTTTACCATAAATATGTTCTGTATATCTATATTCAGATGCTATATCTACATCTACATTTATACGTCCATACTTCATTAATAAACTTTTACCTACTAGTCCAACATGG
>Ga0247609_10002544_pt1 | contig 19192 bp, 28 predicted proteins | sample 172DNAGHGlowgp2_FD_193487 | JGI IMG/M metagenome (GOLD analysis project Ga0247609, IMG submission 193487) | Sheep rumen microbial communities from Palmerston North, Manawatu-Wanganui, New Zealand - 1728 DNA GHGlow gp2 | ecosystem: Host-associated > Mammals > Digestive system > Stomach > Rumen ...
AACCGGTAACTCTACAGTAAGTTTTGACGTATCCAAAACAGATATCTCCTTTCTTTTTGTCCGCGCCGCCATAGGGTGCTGCAAGGTGCCGCGAAGCGGCCCAAAAGTTTTTTTTGTCTATTATATTACAGAACGTCTTTCTGTGTCAAACAGTTTTTATTCTTAAACACAACGGTAATGATATCATAGAAAATCATTTTGTGCAAGAAAGGGGGCAGCTTGTATGGCTATAGCTTGGACACAGATCGAAGGCGGCGTTCAACTTAGAGAGAAAATAGAAGCTTACGCAAAGCCTCGTTTCTTAAAGATAGAAAAGTATAATCCCGTAGCCAAACAGACTAACTTTATCTTAAGCTTCTATCCCACTGACGAAGCTGTAAGGCTTAGCATAAACGGCCTGACCTATTACGAGAACGTTCACTTTTCAGTTAACAGAAAGTCAATACCTCCTACCTTTACTTGGCTTGCTACAGCAAGAAATAACGGCTTTGACCTTGCGCCTACAGATGAAGTGTACGTTGAGTATTGGTCATTCTCACGCTTTTAAAGGCGGTGATATCTTTTGTACAGTATCCTTGAATTCGAAAATGGCGCTGACCTTTTAGATAACATAGACAATCCTATTAACTTGTACAAGAACTGTGCACGACTTACAGTAACAGCTGACGGACTGTCTGTCTTTGATACAAAAATGCTTGACATACCGCCTACTACTGTGGACTGGAGACAGGTTAAAATGACCGTTAACGGACTGTCTTACTATGAACAGACAAGCTTTATCAGATATGACGACGGCCAACTTATTTGGACTAATCCTACTTACAAACTTCAGGCAGGCGACATTGTTTTCATAGAATGGTTGACAATGACTGTTGATTATCCCGGTGACATTAACGAAAAATTCCTTGAGATAGACGACTCTGTCCTGCTTACGAAATATGGTTCTGTAATTTATCCTGTAACAGCAAAAGAAGACGACACGTAATGCCGTGTCGTCTTCTTTAAACTTCTTCAAGTCTGTCGTAAACTTCGTTGACTACATTGAAGATTCTAACCAGTAAGTTACTGACGTTTGTATCGTATACTTTCACTTCAACAATGGCACTTTCTGCAAGTTCGGGTGTATCTTTAAATGACCCGAACTTTTTCTTTGCGCTTTTAACAATAGTCTCAAATCTTTCGTCAGAAAACGGGCCGCTTACCGAATTCAATTTTGTGAAAATATACAGCCAAGTTGCAGCATTACAATCGCTTGTACTTTCAACTTTAAAGGGTTCAGGAATGACCAAGTACAGTTGTTCTAAAAGTTTGTTGAGTATTACGGTGTCTATTATTTTGTCATTATAAGCATGTACAAGTTCCGCCATCAGTTTAAAACCCATCCTTAGAACAGGGGCTGCCCCCTGCCTTCTTCTGTTTCTCCTTCAGTTACGAGTCTGTTAACAATAATGTTTCCTGCAGTTGCAAGTTCTTGAAAAGTGTTAGCAGCTCTTAGTGCGTCATTGTCTAAAATAATTTTATATTCTGTAGCATCAAAGTGTCTTATGGTCGCTTTGGCAGCCAGCAGGTTAGTGAAGCCGCCAAGGTAGTTTTGACACTTAAGGGTATCACTGTAAACATAAAGTTTCCAAAGTGTCACGCCGGTGTCGCCTCGCTCTCTTCCACCAAAGCTTTTGCTTTACGGAAGAGTTCCTTGAGATCTGTGTCAGGTGTTAACATTGCGTACACCATCTTTCTAACATGACCAGGTTTTGCTAAGGCAAACGCAGTCACCTTCTTCTGTGGTTTACCCTTTTTCTTTTGATAAACAAAGATAATGTCAGGTTTTTGTTCCTCAAGTTCAAAAAGCTTTTGAACTTGTTTAACTTCAGGGATACTTTTAATGTCATTAGAAATGGTGATTCCGGCTTCGTTGGCCATACGCATTACCTCAACAGGTGTTCTCAAAGAGACTCTCCTCCTTAATGTTCTTTAAAACTGCTTACATCTTCCAGCAAGATATCTTCTTCTTCGCAAGAGAAGATACCAAGTTCTTCGTTGAACTGTGTGCTTTCCAAAATACTGCCGTCATATAGCATAATATCATACACTATTTCGTCTTGCAAGCTTTCTTTGTCGTCATACCACCCTGACGAAATTACAGGTTGCCATTCGTCTTCAGGATAATCAGGACAAATTTCGTATGACACAACAGCAAACAACAGGTTATAATCTTTATTGTAATATACGCCTGTTTCTATGGTTTCTTTTGCTGACATCGTTGACCACATTAGGCTGTGATCAAGGGCATATCTGACAAAAAAGCTGTTAATGATTTGCGGCAGACTTTTTGTTGCCTGTACTCTTGTAGGATATACACCAAAAAACAAAGTGCCTGTTTCAAAATTCTTGACTCTCCATACTGTTATCACGAAATGTCCAACGTCCTTTTAGCTTGCAGTATCCATGTCCTCCGGCAGTGTTGCACTGTCACCATGTACAAAGAAGACCTTGCAATTATAATCTTCATGACTGATATTGTGTAGCAATATACTGTTGGCGCCCATGGCTACAGTTACCAAACCTACTGAACTTATATACTTGTCTTTCGTTCTGCTGCCAACAACTTCGTCCTTAACAAGAACCAGTGGAGGCCGTCTTGTAAGATTGTTTGTTCTGTTCAAAGTAACAAAAGTGTTGGTGGGAATCATAATGTTCAAACAATCTGCAGCTATATTGGGACGTTGAACCTTAAAAGCCAAAATTTGGTCAGTGTCATTATATATTGTGTAATTACTTTCAGTTTGTGCAACAGTAAACAACGGTGAGTGATCCAAGTAACGTCCTGAAACTTTGTCTACACTGTAATGGGTATCTTCAACAAGAACAGTGACAGGAAGATAACTGAAGTTACCTATTCTTTCGTAAGTCATACTTTGGTAAGCACCGTAAACGTAACTGTATGTGTCAACGGTAGTTGTACTGTTACGATCTACAATGATATAGTCAACGACTTCGTCATATTCGTTAGCTATAGTGACGTCATTTTCTCTATACCCTACTTCAAGAATACCGTCACTGTTAATATACCACTCTTTCGTAGGACTGTCTGTTTCTCTGTCAAGACAAAAGACGTAAGGTGTAAGTCTTGTAAACGAATTCTCACGTCTTGAGATAACGGATCTGTTTGCCTCAATGATTTTAATATCAATGCTTTCAGGAAGCGGTGTTTCAACAAGGTTAACACCATCTCTGGTGTCAAGGTAAGCTATGCGTTCACATAAAGTTCTTGCTGCGTCAAGGTTTTTATTTTCAACGGCGACACAAAGTTGGTGAAACAAACCTTCTTGATAAGTGCCAAGCTGTGACTTCATGTAACAGGTATCGGCCTCCCACCCTACAAGCGGACAGTAAGCGCAACGTTCTCTCTTTTCAGGTGTTGAACTTTTAGACCTGACAACGTCCCAAGCATATTGGCAAGCAAAACAGTAAAAAATAGGGTGATTTTCATACTTGCTGTCGTCAAGACCAAGGTCGCCTTTTTCGTATACATCTTGCTTAAGATCATCAACGGTAGTTTCGGCATCGTAAAAGGTAGGAATATACTTGTCAACAATATATGTTTGTATCCGATCGCGCATTAAAAGCCACATTTCCTGGTGTCTCTGTTGATCAAATTTAATTGCCATTTTGTACTCTCCTTTCTTCAGGTTTTCTTTAAACACATTACCGTTACAAACAGTCTTAAGGTGCTGCTCGCCAGGAACAGCACCCGCAGACTTTTGACCGGAAAAACGCCGCGCAAGCTCCCGCCTTTAGGCGTGGGGAGAAGTCAATTTTAGAAGCTGAACGTAGTACCAAACATTTTGGACAAGAATTGGGTATTGACAGCAGGCATTTTAATATCTTCTTTCTTTGTAATCTCTATCTCTTCTTCAGTCGTTTCTTGTGCGACAGTTACTGTTACAACAGCGGTTTTGGTTAACGGCTTTTGTTGTTTGAAAAGGCTGCCAAGGCAACCCGTTACGTTAAAGTTAACATTACCCAAGTGTTGTGTTGATTGTTTCTTATACTCTTCTATCTTATTACCTGTGATAACTGGTGCTTCAACAGTCTTGACATCTTTCATAAGAACAATGGCAACCTGTCCCACCGTATCATTCTGCTGTGACGTCATAACCTTGTATACAGTGCCTTGTTTATACTTGTACATATTAGTAACCGCTTCAGGATTAACAGGTTTACCGCCTATAGCGTAAGAACAACGGAAGCTGCCGACAACGCAACCGTTAATGACGATAGCGTCATGGATATCTTTTCCCTTGATAAAAGGAACAAGAGTAACTTTGGCACCTTCTTCGGTCATAAGTTTGGTTATCTCTGCAAGATGTGTTGATGTCCAAGGATCCTTGCCGCCGCCCGGTTTTGTGATAAACAGCAGCGTGTTCTCTTCAATAGCAGGTGCAACAATATTGTCAGATATCTTTTGACTTGCGACAAGTTTGCCGTTCTTGTTCTTTCTGATCAGAAATTCACCTTCAAGCGGTACAGTTGCGTAAGCGATTTTGCCACTGTCGTTGGTGCCTTTTCCTGCAGCAAAGGATACAATATCTCCTTCGTTAAAGTCACAACGCACAAGTTTGTCTTCCGTATACTGTACAGTGTTTTCGTCGTCAGCCATGATATTAAGGACTGTTTTGAAGAACTCTTCTTGCAACACACAATGAGAGTAAGCAGCGTTAGTTCCTTGTACAAGGACATGATGCATAAGGACGTAAATCATGTCAGTATCTGATAATCCAAGACGTTTAAACTCAATTCTGAACTGGTTAGCAAGTGCAGATATCATATACTGTGCTTCATTCTTTGCACCTGCTATGTATTCCTCAAGCGCAAAGCTGTTATTGGGATAGTTATTGCGTGCAGCAGCTATTGACGCAGTTCTGTAACTTTGAATTGTTCTGAGTACGTCATGAAAGAATTGTACTATTTCGTAAGCTTTCTTCATGGCAGGACGTTTCATTGCACTCGCTATTTGAAGTTTGACGTCAAGGCCGAGATCTTGTTCTTCTTGCATCATTCTGTCAGCAAACTCAAGCCCCTTTGTCATAAGAATGAGACGCAATTCCTGGTAGAAGTCTGCGACAGTCCTAACAAACACGTACTTGTCACCGCGTTTCTTGTATTCTGTTTTGCTGCCGTTAGTGTTAATAACGTAATCGACATTCTTAAACTTCTTGTGTATTGGTTTCTTTGAAGACACACTGGCAGCAACAGCTTTAGCAGTCTGAAGTTTCTTCTCTTCCTCAGTGCTGTTGGCATATTTCCAGTCACACTTGGCGTTAAAGAAATCTTCGTCTCTGTCCCTGCTGAGCAGCTTAACGTGAGTCATGTCTTCGCCGTAAGGAATGTCAACCTTTAACATTGTCTTGGTTGCGTCAATGGTTAACTCTTGAAACATACGTCCTGCTATCTGTAAGTCAGTGCACGCAGCCAAGACGTTAGCTTCGTTAAGTTCCATACGCTTAACTTCTTCAATTACGAGATCAACAAGACGCGGTGATATCTTAACACACTGAATTCCAAATTCGTCAGTATAGTAACCGTCTTTGAGAGGGCTTTCGTATACTTTTTTGCCCTTGCCTTCTTTGACAGTATGTTTGTTGCCAAAACAAAGCTTAAAGACTTCGACGGCGTCGTCAAGACCGCGACAGCTTCTTACCTGTACTATTAACTCTGAAAAGATAAGGTGTCTCACAGTAACGGCACCAACGTCGAGATTAGAATTCTCAACGTACAACCGAAGGGCAGTTAAACCTACATTCTTATCTATAATAGCAGACATGGTGATATCTCCTTCCTTAATTCTCTTCTGTTTGTTGTTTTTGCTGAGACTGTCGCAGATATCTTTGCATATGACGTCTCACCTTAGTATCAGGTACGTTGGCGTAAAGCGGTAAGCCCAAAATTGCAAGCTGTTTTTGTTCTTTGCCTTTTTCTTTCTTCTTTCTGTTCAACAAGTCAACAAGTTCGACCATAAGAATTCCTCCCAAGAACACAAAAAGAGACAGTTCCCTAAAAGAGAACTGTCTCTGTGTTTTTTCTGTTATGTTACCGTTTCTTTGCCCTTTGTGGGTCCTTGTAGTTAACTGCTTTCATGAACGTAGGCATCGGAGGGCCCGATACCCGTGCTTCATTACCATTAATCTTCCATCCGTAGCCTTTATTTCCCATACCACGACCTTGGGCACAAGTAGCTTGGTGATGCAAACAGTCTGTTGCTTTAGCTTTCATAAAGGCAGGCATGGCTACTTGTTCTGTAATTCTTCCAAGCGGACGGCTTGGTACCTTACCTAAGGTCTTGTTGCCTGCACCGCCGCCATTGTCTGTCATGCGTGTTGACTTTCCTGAACCTATGCTAGCCATCTTACTTTCCTCCTTTCGTAATAAAGTCCTTGAGATACACGGCCAAGATCTCAAAGAAAGTATGGTCTTGTGGAAGCTGCAGACGCTTAAACACTGTGTAAGGTATTATAGCTTCGTCCTGATACATCTTTGTCTCGCCTCTGTCTACTTCCTTTACAAGATAGAGAAAGAGATTGTTGCTGACACAGAAAGCTGAAGCAAGGACTCTTAAAGCTATGTAAGTTTTTCCTTTGTAGTTTACTGTTTCGTAGTAGCGCACAATCTTTTCTCTTCCTTCTCTATCCTTATTACCAAAAGGGGGTTCGTTATTTTATTCTTCTTCCTTGACAGGTTCAATGTCAGCTTCAACAACAATATCTTCCTTTTCTGCAGCTTTTTCCTTGTCTTTAGCCGCAGCTTCTTCTCTTGCTGCACGGAAAGTCGCAATCTTTACTTCGTTAGCTTTAGCCTCGGCAACAATGGCGTCAGATAAGTCAATATCAGGAACACTTGTATTTTCCAAGTCGTCCCAAGGTTCAAGTTTGATAGCAGGAATGCCTGCAATAACACAGAAACTTTGAAGAATGAAGTACAGTGTTCCTATGGGAATATTGCCGCTGTGATATTGTATACCTTCAAACATGGGCAGGTCACTGTACTTTTGACACAAGACAACCTTGACGGCACCTTCGATAAACTCAAAAGTCAAGATAACGTTATTGTGATGCCATACAAGTTGTGCGTTATTGTAGTCAGAGATCCGTAAGACAGGTACAGTTTGAAAGAATCGTGCAACGTTAACTGCTTGCTGTATACTTGTTTGGTTAGCACCCGGTACATTCCAAAGTTCCTTGGCTGACCGGTAAATGTCAACGATGGTTCCGCCATATTGCATTGACAAGTTCTCCTCCTTTATTTCTTCTCTTAGCTTGATCTTTTTTCTCACGTTCAATAATGGTTTTTTTAATATCAGCAGCCATAAGCATGGTGCGTTCGTATATGTTAGGTGCGAGTTCTGCAAAAATCTTGTTCTGTTCCTGCATTCCTTTGACTGTCTGCGTTATCGTGGCCAAAAAGATCACCTGCCTTTTTGTTTTTTTATCATAACAAAAAGGCAGGTGAATGTCAACCCAATGCTTCGTCATAGGCGTCATGTACAGTAACGTCATTTTCGTCGATAATGACGGCGCGAGGGATTATATTCCAAACGATCTCGACAAGTTCTTCGTCAAAGAATCCTGAGAGACCGTCACCGTCAAAGTCAAGGCCTGCCAACATATTCTTGATAGTTTCGATAGCGGGTATCATAAGAATACCGCCTGACAAGTGATAGACGTGATCAGATATCAATTTCTTTTGAACAGGTGTAAGTTCAGGATGTGCAGTTACTCTTGTAATGTATTCTGCTTTGGTAATGACTCTTGCACGCAGATACTCAAAAGCACCTTGCTTCGGATACTTAACGCCTACAAATCTCTCAATACCGTTTTGTTCTGCGACGTCTGCAACTACTTCAATTTCGTAGTTCTTGTTAACGCCCAAGATTCTTACGCCAAAGTCAGCAGCTGTGTCAGGTACTATCTTAAAGTAACTGCCCTTTGTAGGAATGTTAAGGTTGCCAATGCCTGTAACGTAACCCTTGAACATTCCGTCTACTACACTGTGCCAAAGCGGCGCGTAATGTTTGTGTGCAAAGGCAGGTGATATTGAAGATATCATTTGTTGACAGTCATACTTGCTTTGGAAGTCCATCCAAGACGGTGCACGTCCTACGTCAGAAGTCAGTTGTTCTTCTTTCTGTGCAATCCAGTTATCTGCTATTCTTTCTACAAATGCCATAGTAGCTGAAGGATCTGCAATCATAAGGGTCTGCAACAATTGCGTTGACGTTCTGCTGCCTTGTTCTATTTCGTGCTCAGTATGTGACACGTCAAGGGCTTCAAGGTCACTCTCTGTGTTAGGATCAAACGGTGCCTTTAATCCGTTAAGGTCAGTAAATAAGTCAATGGCCCATGCATCTTCTGTCTTGTCACAGATAACAACTACCTTGCCTGCAAACTTACCTTTCTTTCCTTTGCTTTTGACACCAAGAATGAAAGCAGCAGCGTCTTCAGCAGATATCTTTCCGCGTTCAAGGATAACTGTTTGCAACAGCCAGTGAGATATCACTTCGTTAATATACGCACGTCTTGTAACCTCAGCCATGATTTTGTTAAGCCAAGGTCTGCACTGTACTGCAAGACCGTCGCAGCACCAAGGTGCAAAGTAATAACGATCGGGTTCAAGAGAAGATAAGCCTTCAGCCAAGAATTCTGAGGACAGGAATCCAAAGCCGTCACGATATTCCTTGCCGCCCTTAATCATTTGGAATGTCATTTTACCCATGAAGACAGCAAATGTTTTAACCTTGGCTATGGGGCAACTTGGTGCCCTAAACGCAGACAAACGTGTGTTAGCTTGTGCTATTTCCTTAGGCTTAACAGAAGAACCGTCACATAAGATATCAGCGCAACCGTAAGTAACTTTGTTCCAAACAGCAGCAGCGTCAAAGGAAGGAAGATTGTTTGCTACAAGGGTAATATTATATCTCTTAAGTTGTCCGCTTGTACAAGTCAGGGCACCGTACCCCTTTTTGTTATATTGAATGACGTTATCCTTGATATCTCCTGTAGCAGTAAAAATATCTTCTTTAGCAATGACTTCATCGTTAACAACGTTACGGTAAACGCCTTTGTCGTCTGCTATAGCAAATCTTGTCTCACTACCCTTGCCGACTTTGTAGATTTCTTTGTACAGGTTAGCCAAACTTTCTTCGCCTTCGACTTCAACGTTAAGAAGTTCTTCACAATAACGAGATACGGGACGGCTCCAACCTTCTGTTGTAAGGACCACAGCTTCTTCCTGAATATGAAGTTCAGGATACTGTCTGTTAACAGGCATTGACAAAAGACTGATAAGACATTGACCTCCCTCCGTAAACATGAGATTAGTAATTTGAAACGTAGAATTTCTCTTTTTCAAGATAAAGTCGCGCATGAGTTCAACTTGCCAAAGATCGTCAACGACCATGACATTGTTTTTGCGGGCTTCGTCAGCATTCTTATACATAGTAAAATCCTCCTTAAGATAACACAAAACGGCAGCCGACGATAAAGCCGACTGCCGTTGTTGCGACAAGTTTTATTGTGGCACTGCAGCGTGCTCGTTGCCCCACAACAGATAGTGTACTTCAACAAGTGCGTTAGTCCAAATCCAGACACCTGTAACGATAATCAAGATTGCCTTAATAACTTTGTGCTTATTAAACCAACCAAGGTAACCGTGTGCAAAGATAAAGACCTCACAGAAGTTATACCAAAGACCAAGAGTAATGGCTGCAAAAAGTCCAAGAATACCAAGGGTAATGATATCAGCCATAAGTTCCATGAACTGCACGGTAACCACCGCCTTTCACTGATATCATTACCCAATTCTTTCTTTCCTTTCACAGTTATAGTTAAAACGTTGTCTTAAAAACATTTCCACTTGCAGCCACACCCTTGTGTCGTAACCTTCAGTTTTTCTGTCAGGTTTTCCGATATTGTAATGAACAGTTACTGAGTGAAATCCACCTGACCGATTATAAGAGATCATGTCATTAGGGTTTATTTTACCGTAGAACTGTCCCTTACCTTTCATTTCCTTGAATACGGTATCTATAGTCTTTGTTATCATGAATCACACCTTCTCTGCCGTTTCTTGTTATTGTATCACAAGAACGACAGAGAAGGCAAGCAAGCAGTTGTTTAGAACTGTTGACTATTTTCGGCTACCTTTGTTACCGTAGCTGTTCTGTTAACACGCGGCAACAGTTCAGCAGTTTTGGTACGCAAGATAGCTGCGTTAATGACGTAAACACCGTTTTGATAAGTTGCGTCCCAGTCACTGTTTTCAGGCTTGATAGCGTCAACAACAGTCATTTGCTTTGTTTCTCCTGTCTCAAGATTAGACATGGGAATAACACGCGGAATGTAAAAGTGTGACGTTACCGCACCGTTTCTGTTTCTGACGTTACGACGTTTAACAGGGAACTCACCTGTGACGAAGTTGTTTTCGGTGCAGACGATAAGTCCGTCTTCTGATACGCTTCTGTTAAGCTTAACGATATCACCTTGGTCAATAATGTCTTCAAGCGCAACTTTGTTGTCGTTACTCTTGAGTTCGTAATCATACAGAGTTCTGTGATTGACGAAGTTAAGGCTCCAACCTGAACTCTTGTCCATCATTATTGTAAGGTATTCTGCAATGCCTGCAATAGTAAGTTGCCAAATGTTTACCTTACGTGTGACTGCGCCGTCCTGAACTTCAACTTCGAAGTCCTTATTGTTCATCCAAGGCAGGAACAGTTTGCTTGCAACGTCTTGTTTGTTGTTGACACATTTCTGTGCTTGCCAGAACCTGATAGCTACTGTTTCAGGAACAATAAAGCTGTAACGACCAACAATAGAAGGATCTTGTTGTGCTGCCTCGTGTAACATTTTAAGACAAAACGTAGTCATATTCATAATGGCACATTGTACAGGAACTTCACGTCCGAATTCAGTAGCTTGTACTGTAACGTTAGAAGGGTCATTCCTTCTCATTGAAGCCCTTGCAACAACACCACTGCGTGCTTGAATGTCAAAGATAGCATTAGAATTTTTCACGATAATCTACGACCTTTCTTCTTTTTAACATGTTTTTATTTTTTCTCCCAACCGCCCCAACTCCAGTGCGCCGAAGGCGCCCACTGACCTAAGCGTTATGATCAGTTAACGCCTTCCCGCCCCAAGGTGGTGCAAGGTGCGGCGCAGCCGCCCGCTAACAAAGAACAGTCCGCCACAACAATCAAAGACTGCAGGATTTTTAACTTCTTCGTCAAAGGCGGCAAAGACCGCCCACCTTCTTGGTATGTGAGAAAATGGTAATCTGTCCTTGATGGCTGAAACAAAGTCGTCATATAACAATGACAAGTAATCAAGGAACTTAATCTCAAAAACTCTCTTTGAAAAACGATAAACCTTCTCTTGATAACACAAGACAGGGTCTCTGTTGGCAGCGTAATAGTAGCTGACTGAGAATGACATTGGTAACATTCTTGCCTCAAACAAAAGCCCGTCAGCAAAGAAAAGGGTGTAATAACATTTAACAAGTGCGTAAGTTCTTTTCTTGCGCAGTACTCTTGTCTTGACAAGGTTAAAAATAAATCGTTTCTGTTGATCGTTGAAGGCTTGCACAAGTTTCAAAGGCGTTACTCCCTTTAACACAAAAAGAGAAGATATCTCTTGTGATATCTTCTCTTTGTTTGCGCTGATTATTATTTTACTTGCGATCGAACTTTTCAACTTCGATTACAAGACATACACGGCGTACAGGGTAGTCGCGAATAGGTTCGATAACGTTTCCTGCCTTACCGTGGTAAAGACTGTTACCCGTGATATCACGGATCTCCAGGTTAAGCTGCGGAATTCCTATTTGTGTAGTCAGTCTTGTGACTGTCATGGGTTCAGGATCTGTAGGTATACCTTGCACAATGACTCCACCTTTCTTTTTAACTTTCTTCTATACTATCACAACCTGTCGCGCAGGTCAAGTCTTCTATCATTTCCTGTAGCAAGTCAATTTTCTTTTTTAAAGCTTGATTTTCACGTAAGGCTTCAGCGTACTTTTGTTGTAACAGATTAACACGTTTGTTAGTCTCGGCAAGATCTTGCTTGGCTTCCTGGTACAGCTGCTGAAAGTATGACCTGTGCGTCGAAAAGTTTTTGTGTTTTCCCACACTGTTATAATTCCTCCTTTAACCAAACGACGTCGTAAACACCGTAACTGACAAAGAAAGCAAGTGCACGTTGTTCGGTGTTAACAACAGTATAATGTTTCTCTGTTAAGAGATCCTTATCATTCATTATCTCATACTCTATACCTACGCTAATATCTCCTGTCTTTAATCTCTTAAAAGAGATAAGGGCGACCTTGTGCTTTTCTATGCCCTTGACTTCTCTGTTAACTTTGCAGTTCTTAATGGCAAGTGCAAGACTGCGCGTATCAAGCTTGTAAGGTTTAACTTCTCTTTCGTATAGCATAACAAATATCTCCCTTATTACGTAAAGTACACAGTTTTTTGATTAATCTCTAAGAGACGTAAGCTTAAGGAGGGAAGATATCAGATATCTTCCCTCCCATTACTTGTCAGGACAGTGAATTGATGACATTTCTGAGACGCTGATATCTCTCTGACACAGTAATGACTTGTCTTTGGAACCCAAAGCTTACTGTTTGGTTAGGATCTTGGCAATCGATAAACTTCCAAAGATCCTCAAGCAATATTTTATCTTTGGGTCCCGGAACAGAAGGCAAGTTATTCTTGTGCAGTCCAAGCCACAGCAATGCTTCTCTGTAACGTTCGGCAAGGACAATGGCGCCCATAACGTAATTGCGTGCGTTATTGCTGTCTCTTAAGAGATCTTGAAGTGAACTGTCACTGCCGGCTTTGTTACTGTTACTCTTTTTCTTCTGTTCAAGATCGTCCTTGAGATTGACGCCAAGTGCTTTGGCAAAGCCTGATATCTCCGTTCTGCTTTGGTCGAATAAGTCTTTTGCGAACGCAGTTACGTCAGATACTTTGTGTGCTAACGCCTTAATCAAACCGTAAATGGTAACGTACAATGTTTTACCGTTAAGACCAAGGTAAACAGTAACGTCAGACAGATCAATATCAGTTAGCGGAATGCCGAAGACGCCTGCAGTTTGTTCAAGATTATAATAGATGTTAAGGCCACGTTCCTTGTCTACAGATCCTGCTATTTCAATGCGGTGAGTATCGCCTGTCTTACTGTCGGTGTAAGAGACAAAGTTCTCTATGGTGATAACGTCTTTTACAACATCGAAATTACTCTCTTCTTCCGCAACAGTTTGTGTTGCAGCAGGTTCGGCAGCAACAACTTCTTCCTTTTGTTCTTCAGTTTGTTTTTGTTCTTCCACAGTTGCATTCCTCCTGGTTTCGTACTTTTCTATCATAAAATCGATATCGTCTTTGCGTTCATCGTAAGCTTTATTGACGGCTTCCTTGACAGCAGATATCAGCTTCTCTGCTTCCTGTTCTTTCTTAACGGCACGCAGCATCTGTTCGACACCTTTCATGGTTACTACTCTGATATTGTGTTTCTTGAGTTCGGGCACGCTTGCTTTCATTTTTTCGCTATCGTCTACTTTACGTGCAACTATCGTTGTAGCATCGACAATGTTAAAGGCGTAACCAAGGTGCACAGACCAAAACAAAGGAACGGCTTTTTCATTACGATCTGTTACGTTCTTCTTGGCAAAGCAGCACAGTACGTTATGATTACAAACGTTAATGTCACAGTAATCGATAACGCATAAATCAGTGCTTGTCTTAACCGGTTTAAAATGTCTCGTATCCACAGGTATCTTTGTCTCCTTTTCTTTGTTATCTTGCGGCTTGAAAAGTGCAAGATAACCTTCTGTACTTGTAATGGAAAGACATGTGTCAATGATATCTTTTTGTCTTACGGCTGCTTCAGCGCCTGCACAATAACTGTGATAATCTTTGACATTTTCTAAAATACTCTTAAGGCCTCTGATAGGCAAAAAGATATCTTTGTCTGTAACGAATTTGATATTTTGCCTTTCAGCCTTAGCCATAACTGTCTTAACGTTAGTGCCAAGAGAGACTGCAGCCTTAACTACACTGTACATAGGAACAAAGGTATTTTTGTTGTACCGTAATACGGTAACATTACACTTGTCGTTAACGTGAAACGTAGCGTACCTCAAGATATCTGTGTTCTCTCCGTCAACAGAAAGGCTTGTAACGTTATCAGGCAATGACGTTTTAATGACGCTGCCGTCCTTTAGCAATGCGTCCTTAACTTCTTTCGAGATATCGGGAACCAAGGCGTCAACAATCTGTTTGAGACCATTGCCTGATATACAAAGCTTTGTTTGTTCGTTCTTAAGAGTAACCTCAAGTTTTTCTTCCAAGTTAAGCTTTGATATCTCGTCTTCTACAACAGCAGCTTCTGTGTTAAATAATCTTACTACATCTTGTGCGTTGAACCACTTACGTCCACTGCTTTCCAGATATCTTACGGCTTTCTTCTTGTAATAGGCAAGGGAAAAGTATCCGTTAAAAGATATCTTGGCTATTGTTTTAACGTTTATGACAGGTCCGGGCAGTGACGTCTTTTGTGCTAAAACAAAAGCGTTAACCGACGCCAAGATCTTATCAACGTTATCTTTACTTTCAAGAACTTCCATTGCCTTGGCCAGCCCTGTTGCGTTACAAACCTTGAGTTCGTAATTTGCACTTGTCTTGACGGTATCACAGTTCTCTTTCCCGGCTGCAGCTTCTAACATTTTGGTGTTACAATCAACGCCCTTAGGTGTATAAGTACGGACAAGGTCAAGCAGAGAAAAAAAAGCCTCTGCTTGATTGTCCTTGAAATAAACGCTAAGGTTAACGTCGTGAAGCTTAAACGGTCTTCTATACACATAACCTTCTAACACACAATAGTCACCATCCTCGTTTTAAAAGTGCCCGTTCTTTAAAACATTTTTTATAAATGAAGGACTGTCCTTCTTGATGTCTTTTTTGTTTTGATCATCAGGATCGTTAGTGAAGTTATCGTACTCTTGTAGTGCGTCGTCACAAGCCTTGGCATCAGCGAATATATCTTTGGCCATTTCGTTAAGACCTTTGGCCATATCTTTGTTAAGACGTGCAATAGGACCTATCGCTTCAGCCCTTGCTATCATTGCTAACATCTTGCCCATTAGGCTTTCAAACTCAAGGGACATAATCATTTGTCTTGTGAACAGCGACATAACCGCAGTACGAAACTTATTTTCTTCTTTCTCCATAGCTGTCAAGCGTGACAAAATATCTTCCAGCAGATCAACAGCAAAAGGATCGGTTGCGTTAACCTTGACAGGTTCATCACCATTTGCTGCCTCAGCTATTGCAGCTATCTTTATAGTGCTGTCAAACAATCGCAATACTGTTTCAAGATTGTCGGGTGAATACTTTCTTACAAAGGCCTCGATACCTTCTCTTTTAAGGTAATAAGCGTTAAGTCTTTTTCCTAACGGTACTTTGACTATACTGTCTTCAGGAATACCGTGTCTCAGTAAGTCGCGGCCGTTCTTGTTTCCTATGCCAAGAGCATCCATAAGTTCAGAAAGCTTTACTGTGTAATCATCTTTCCACTTTTTAATGGTAACTGCCTTGTCGTTAAAGATCATACTCTTGTCCATCGCTATTCTACTTTCCTTTCTTCTTGTTACTCTTGAACGGATCTTGTACTTCGTTAAGAACTCTTTCAATCCTTCGTCGCTTATCTTCTTCTGACATAGTTTTTATCCTGATATTTCTGTCACCAAGAAGTTCAAGGATCTTTCTTTGATTCTCAAGGATACATGACTGAACGTATCCTATGCTGCAGATTAATTTGATAATATAGTCACCTTTGTCTTTCAAGACATCAGGGCCATTACTGTCTGCAGATATCACTTCAAGTGACGATAGCAAGTGCTCTTGTAACCGTGTGTCAAAGTCAGAAATAAAAGAAGAAAGCTTTGCAGATATCTGTCCTACCTGAAGTTCAAGATTATCCATCCTGTCTTCAAGTTCAAAACTGTCCAAAAGTTGTCACCACCTTTCAAAATCGTTTTTTTGTCTATTATATCATAGTGTAGTATTGCTTTGCAACTTTCTCAAGGACAGATATCTTCTTTTCAAGATACTTAATCTGTTGTTGTGCAGCAAGCAATTGCTTCTGTTGCTGTATAACGAAATTCAAAGCTTCGTCAAACTTCGCGTCAGATTCTTCGATAACCTCAACGTCAGCTGCACAAGGCATTTCGCCTTTAACTATCCCGTTAGACAATAGCAACTCTTCCAATTGCTTGTTAGGACTGTCGGCAAACAGTTGTCTTACACCTTTAAGCCCTGTGCACAAAGTGCCGTGTTGGCTGCCGCGTTTAACCAAAACGCAAAGTTCAGGCCTAATGTAGTGTGCCATGCTTTCGTTATTAACATAGCGTTTTCTGATAATGCTAAGCAATGTTCTAACAGAAAAAAGGTTGCCGTAATTGGTTTTGAAATACAGCAAGGTTTGTCCTTTAAAGTTAAGCTTATGTCTTATCATACAAAATCTTCCTCCTAAAACAAAAGGAGATGGTCGTAAACCATCTCCTTTCTGACAGTAAAAATGTTAGCACCAGCTACGCAGTATTTCTGCTACAGTTGGGTCATCGTTTTTGTGTTCGTTTGCTGTGATATCTCTCATGGCTTCTTCTTGTGTACGAATATCGATAAGACGATCAGGTGTAACCCTAACCGGCTGTACGTTGTTATCGTTCTTGTAGTAGTTGTTCCACAGAGTAGCAATGACGTCAGCACCGATGTCCAGATATCTGGCTGTCTGAAGCCTGCTTACAATTTTGATTACGTTCCACTTAATAATATCAGCAAAACGCTTAGGGTTATGTTCGTGAGACAACAGTTCAACTATCTTGTCTTTGCTCAGGGTAGGATTATCTTTAACAAACTGAAGTAACGACAGAAAGATTACAGGTGACAGACGTTGTTGATAACCCGGCATTCCTTCGGTAAAGCTGCGGGTTATAATTTCAAGAACATTACGCAGTAACTCTACTGTTTCTTCGTAAGTCTCGTCTTGTGACCACATATGTTTGACTACAAAGGTATTTAGCACAGTCAGTGACGTAAACCTGAGAGGATTAGAGTGTCCTGCGCTTGCAGCCCAAACACCGTTTGCACTGCGAAGGCCAAGACCAAGGCCATATTCCTTAAAGATATCAGTAAGTTCAACAATGACTCCGTCACCGCCGTCGTAACGAACCTTCCACAGTTCAGCAATGTTAAGATGAGCCTGTTGATTGTTGGTGTTTACAAGTGCGCGGTGTTCGTCTTCTTTACCCATGTCTTCGTGCACCCACGCAGGCACTCTAAATTCGGTTATACTTTCTGTCGATAAGTCAGCAGCAAGAAGGCGTAAGATATCTTCTCTTTGTACACCGTCATAGATATAGTAAAACCCGTCTTCTCTTCTTGACAAGTTAACGGGACGAAAGCTGTGTGGATCGTAAACGCCTGTAGTCTTGGCAATAAAATTATTGTTCTTGGTCATGGTCGCCCTGTTGTAGCTGTTGTCAACTCTGATCAGCTTATAAGGCACCATTTCAAAGTGACCTGTTTCTCCGTAAACGTAGTCACCAAGACCCATGAAGTCATGGTGCTGTTCTTCGTAATACTGACGTTCAGGTTTTCTCAAAATAATCAGTCCTCCTTTATAGGCATCAGTGTTTTTGTGTTGCTTGAAAAAAAGAAGTCGTCAAAGGTTTCTTTGGGTAAGGATATCAAGTTTTCAACAAATTTTCTTGCACGTTGACGATCTTCTTTCTGTGACGCAAGTACTTGAATCTTGTTATCTTCTTGTTGTACAATTGCGACGACAGCTTCTAACGGGTAGAACCATATACCGTCACGTTTAACACACAGGTAAGCAAGTTGTGACTCTTCATAGCCCATAACATTATGTTGTTTGGTTACGATGACATTCCAAGCTATCAACGCTCCTTTCTGCAGGACACATGACACAAAGGCAATTTCGTCTTCGTCTGCTTCAAACAAGATATCTGCCTTGTCGCGCCAAATTTTCTTTTCTCTTTTGAGAATGCGGTAAGGTCCTTTTGTGTTTGCAATCTTGAAAACCTTCTGTGCTTGTTCCGCGTTCTCCAAGAAGAAACCGAAGGGTACGTTCTTTTCTGCCATTTTTTCTCCCCCCAAAATGTGCTACAGGGCGCCCGAAGGGCCCGCTAGAAATTTCAAAACGAGATACCCCATTTTCCTGAAAAAGTGATCACCCCTATCAGGCCTTCTGAAAATTTTACAATTTTCAAATCCTTATAGGGAAATTTTACCACAAGGCGAGCAAGTAATAAAGACTTTAGAAGAAAAGGAGGCTGATTTTTCGTGTATCAGGTTAGAGACGCAGAACACAAACTTTTGTTAGAAACCGAAGTTTTGCCTTACGTCAGGTATGACCAAAAATCACAGGCATGGGTCAAGGCCGAAAAAGGTTATGCCCAAGGTTTAGTCATTAATGGTCAAATTTACGCGATTGAGGGTCGTTACCCTACTGACAAATATCCTGCAGCAACGATTTTTGTTAAGACAGAACAGCAACCTGCAGTATCGATTGCAGAACCGCAACAAGAAAAAATTACTGTGAGTGCAGCAGAACATATACACGTTCATAGGTCACTGCACAGAGGAGGGACAGCGCAAGATGTCTTGGAAACCGGTAATTAATCCCAAAGGTACCGTAGCAACAGACGACGACGTTGAGGTACTGATATCTGCAAACTCAATAGTCATGGAAGACACGTCAACAGTGCAAGAACAGCTTGCTTGGTGTCTGTCACAGATTAAACAGCAAAAACAACAGATAGCGTCGCTTAAGCGTATTATTGGTACAAGTCTTTCTGTCCCTATTCAAACAGAACCTTACCCTGTATATAATGGCAGAGTTCAAAAACCTGATCTTGCAGGATACGAAGAAGGCTTCTACGAAATGTCCGGTACCGTATCAGAGGTTAATGCCGGTACTTACACTATTTACCTTACACTGACAGATCCCGGCTACTCTTGGTATGACGGCACTCGCGGTTTTAAAACCGTTTCGTGGACTATAGAGAGAAAACGCCTTGAGAATCTTCCTGAACAAGAAGAACCTTACCCTGTCTT
>Ga0247609_10002546_pt1 | contig 19185 bp, 17 predicted proteins | sample 172DNAGHGlowgp2_FD_193487 | JGI IMG/M metagenome (GOLD analysis project Ga0247609, IMG submission 193487) | Sheep rumen microbial communities from Palmerston North, Manawatu-Wanganui, New Zealand - 1728 DNA GHGlow gp2 | ecosystem: Host-associated > Mammals > Digestive system > Stomach > Rumen ...
CAACCCCGCCCCCCGCGGCACAGCCAAAACAGCCCGCTCCCCCCAAGGCACAACCGGCAAAGCCCACAACACTGAAATCAGCGCCGACGACACCGGCGATAACACAGCCCACGGCGCAGCCAATACCTACTGTTGGAAACAGCGCGCAGCCTGCGATTAAATCTCCGCAACCTACGCCTAAAACACCTATCGCCAAGACCCCGGATTACAGCCAGTGGGAACAACAAGAGCTGGACGAGTCGGGCGATGAGGAAAACACGCAGCAACCCGCGGTACAGTCTGCACCGGCTGCGTCAGCGAAGACACGGACCCCGGTGCAAACCGCCGGTTCACAGAATCCTCCTGAGACCGACTACCCCGAAGGTGACACGGGAGGCAATGATGACACAGACTACTCCTACTCTTCGCAGCAACCGCAAAGCAAACCCGTAACGCCTCCGGTGCCACGATACAAGGATGCGGCTCTGGCGGATGCGCAGGCACGCGGGACTGCCATCAAATCCCGTACCCTGGCTAGTAACAATAAGCAAGGCTTAGGATATACTGCCCACACAGATAATAAGGGTATGCGCCACGTTACAGTGGCAGACCCGAAAAACAATCCGCAAGCGGTGGGGTACGATGCTGCAGTCGAACGCGAGTATCAGTCGTTGAAACCAACTACACCGCAGGCCTACGATACCAATGCAAGAGAGACAGCAGAACGCCGTGTCCAGAGCGCTTATACTCAAGCGCGTAGCCAAAACATGACACCTGAACAGCAGCGTCGAGAGATCGAATACTATCGTGGCCAGCACAACATCGGACGCCACGATATAAATATGCAGGAGGTCAACGAGAACTCGGCAGCTGCGCGTATAGCAGCGGATAAGGACACGCCTGCTTATCTACGAGAAGCGGCTAAGCGCAGATTAACCGATCGCCAGGACAATGCCGCGCAGCTGGAACTGTTCAAACAGCAACAAGCAAGACGAAACGCACAAGCAGAGGCGCAGCGTAAGGCGCGGGAAGACGCCAAGAAACGTAGTTGGCGTCCGCCGCTTTTTGGATAAACACAAATGGCTGATGTAGTTTTACAACAACCTCCCAAACCGGAGTTCTGCCGGGATATCTTTGATGGCATATGCGTGCTCAAGGTGGCTGTTGAGCAATTCTTCAACAACCGAGAGTTCACGCGTGAGGCATTGGCTGACATGTTTCCGTGCAATTATGAGTTGCGAATCGTCAATGCCGAAACCAGCATTCCTTCAGCAGTAGCTACTCCGGAAATTGCTATGGGGCGCTCGGATATTCTGTTCACGCGAATGGCTCTCTATGGCGGTAGGCCGAATGAAACTACCAACCACCCCACGGTGACCATCTACTTCGAGATCAAGACTCCCAACTATCGCATGACGGAGTATATGGCGTTGGAGCTTAGCCAATTCCTGCTCGCATTTACGCCGATATTGCGGAATTACAATCTGTGCCTCTCGAATGTTACTTGTGGTGTGACCAAACAATTCAGGGACACCACAGCCAACTATTTCTTCTCCAAAGTAAGCGTCAATGCGGGAGTACCTTTGACTACATGGAATTACTCCCACACTGATACTATATTAAGAAGTGTATCACTTAATCTTAGAATTCGCGGCGGGGCGGACGGCCCTTATGCGTTAACCTGAGGAACTACAATGGCAACTCGGTCGAAACCCCAAACCCGTTATTATTTGAATTACGGTGCGGTTACTCCGATCAACGGCGCTGATAACCTTACGCCGGTTTTTATCGGGCCGCGTTATATCGTCCACAACGACAAAGCCGGCAACAATATCGTCAGTAGCGGTGCGGTCGTTTACAGCGGTGCTGCGCTCAGTGTTGAATATCCACAACGAAGCATTGTCGAAAGTGCTTACGTGTCCGGAGCAACACTCGTTTCGAGCAGTGTGAAGGTCTACGCCGTTAATCCTATCGTTCAGTTCGCCAGTGATAGTGATACCACTCCGCTTCCGGGCGAGTATTTGATCTCCGGCGGTGTTACGGTGGGTGCCGACAGCGTGACCATTGCTTCCGGAGCCACCTGTGTGTACTCCAGCGGCGGGAACGTGGAGACGCCGGTTATCTCCGGCGCGGCGATCGTGGTCAACTATAACGAACTCCGTACAGATGATGTCAACCACCTTTATGCTGCATCTGCGGCTTCCAGCTGGGTTGGCGAGATGACTGCGGACAACCCGCTTGGCATGGCTTATAAGGCCGGTATCCAAACCGGTTTTGACAATTTCTATCTGATGGCTACCAAGGGCGAGGCTACTTCGGATTTCAAGGCAGCTTTGGGTGTTGCCGGTAAGTATGAAGCGGCTTATGCGCTTGTTCCGCTTATCCAAAACAGTGATATCATCACCGACGCACTTGACATCGTCGCCAAGTACAGCAAACCCGAGATCGCACAGATGAAACGTCTGTGGGTGTTCTCGCAGCTCCAGCAGGGTGCTGGTGAATCTGCCAGCGAGTTTGCTCAGCGTATTGCGGCGGAGGCCACTTCCTACAGAAACCACCGTGTCAACTACGTGTACGCCGAGGCTGGCAACACCGTTGCCGGAGAGGAGTTCCAAGATGCCCAGTACATCGTGCTGGTGCTTGCCGCGATGCGCGGCGCAATGGCTCCGCACGCCCCGCTGACCGATGTTGTTATTCCTGGTGTTTCGATCGGTGATTCCATTGGTTTCACCGAGGAAGACTACGACGTCATGAACAACGGCGGTGTCTGGGTCTGCTACAAGAATAGCGAAGGCGAGACCGTTTCGCGGCATGCCATCACTACCGGCGGCGTTGGAACGATCGCCGAGGAAGACAGCGCAGTCTCCAACGGAGACAACATTCTCCGCTTCGTGCGCAGTCAGATCTCCTTCCTCAAGGGGAACTGCAACGTCACGGCCGCGCTGATCGACAAGATCTACACCAATGTGATGCACGCACTTGATGCGATCCTGCGGAGGACTTATGACCCGCTCATCGGTCCTCAGATCATCTCGATCGAAAGCGTCAATATCGAACAAGACCCGAACAACACCGCCGGAGTTATCGGTGAGATCAACCTCGATCTTCCGGATGTGTATCTGGACGGTAAGTTCACCTTCAACCTTTTCTAAGAGGTGACCAACTATGTCTAATACAATCTTCAACTCCGATCAACTGAGTGTCAAATATGTGTCGACCCCCGGACTTAATGGGGAAGGCACTAGCGGTATCCTTACCTTCAACAGTGATCGCGGTTCAGTCGGCGATGTCGATACCGCGCTGCTGATCGATGGTGTGGGCATCAACTTCGCCCGCAGCGTTGCTCGCCGGTACTTCATCAACATCCCCGGATGTGCCTACATTGTCGGTATCGGCAATGGCACTATGCAGGTCAGCGGGCTTCTTGGCCGCGCCAAGGACTTTGCAGAATTGTTCGGGCCGAATCTTGACAATCCCTGCAAGGCGGTGCGTACTGCCACAATCAAAACCAAGTCTCTGCAGGCTTGTGACGGTAATTCGTTCAACAGTGACAAGATCGTCCTTACCGGTGTTATCCCGGTTGCGGTAGGTATCAATACCCGTATCGAGCAGGACGGTGTGCTCTACTACATCGCCAGCGCCTCCTTCGAGTTTACCGGGATGTCCTTTGACTGATCTCAATAGGTACTAAACAACGCCCCGCGCTGTCTGACAGTGACGGCCGGGGCGTTTTCACTATATGGCCGACTTAAGCTCCATCTTCAATGCCAGCGATCCGGTGTATCACATCGGATTAGGCTTGGTGGCTACTGCCAATCCCTACACCCAGGTTTACGGTGTTACACCGTATCCGGGTGCCAATGCGACAGTACCTACGCCCTGTATTTCTTTAGGGGCGTTGGGAAACACCATTTTTGGTGTGCAGATCCACCATACTTACAGCATCGGTGATATAGTTCTTTACCTCTATCAACTGAATTATGCTTCACACGACCTGACGAGTATCGGATATATCATCGGCAATGCCCCGCTGAATACGATTGCTGTCCAGAAAGTCGAAGATCTTGTTCAGGCTTCGCAGTGGGATGGGGATAATCTGACATATAGAGAGTTTCCGTTGTTCTCCAACATAGAGACCACTGCGCAGCTTACAGCCGGTAGATTGATGTCCGGACATGGGGCATCCGACATGCTTCCCGGGGATGTTGAAGCTGCCGGCAGATTGGTCTCCTTGATGCTCGGAGACTACTTTGCCGGTTTCCGTGGAAATTGCGCGGAAGTGCTGGTGAGCGGGCTTGATCGTCGTATCATCCAAAGAAGCTTTCTTAGAACCGAATCCGCGGTCAACTCCGTTCGCGATATTGCCATCCTCAATCGCTCCACGATCACTACAGAAAAGTCCTGCGGAAATGTAGACGATGCGTGGTATAGCTGTCTACAGGAGGATGAAACCGATATCAGCGCCGTCTCCGAGGATGCTGAGCCTACTTATAGAGAAATTACCCAAAGCGGCGATATTCTCTACGGTAAACACCGCACCATTCTATCTGAAGATAGTGAGAAACCTCTTTACACTGAATACGAGGGATTGGATGGCACCAAGACCATCTACGCAGCTACAAGACTGTCCATAGGACGGTGTCCCGGGCTTAGTGCGACACAATACATTGGACCGCGGCTCAATTCCGAAAAACAATCGGACTACACCCCCACTCCGGAACTCCTTGGGGATCCCCTGTCCGAGCTGGATACGTCTGATCAAGACAACTGGTTGGTGTCGGAAGATGCTGCGCTCTTTGCCTTGAATGGGTATCCTGAATCTTTCTTGGCTTTGGACAAGGGTGAATACGAAGAGGGGAAATCTGTAGAACTGTCCGACAGCCTGATGCCGGGTGAAAAGATTGAAATCAAACCGGGTAAAGCTACGATTGATTGGCTGGACGATGGCGGGATACGTCTTACTGATGCTTGGGGAAGCTACATTCTTTTGTCGCATGGAAACATCGAACTTCATGCGATGAACAATCTGTTCATGGTGTCCGCACGCGATACTATTGAATTAGCCGGAGCAAACCGTACCCTCTACGCCGAGCAAGATACCAGCATCCAAGCCTCTCGTGGTGATCTTCGTCATATTGCCGGAAACAATCTCCGACTTCAGTCCGGTGATAAAGAGCCAACCGGTGAAACCGTCATCGAATCCAAGAACATCCTCCAACTCATGGCAGACAACATCCGGGTGGATGGACTCTATGTTGGTGTGACATGCAGAGATCCCTATACCAATAACAAAGGTACCGCGGGTGTGTTTCAGGTACTCGCCGGTACCGGCAATGTTCGCATCTATGGTGATGACATCAAGATCGATAGCAACAAGCTCAGCCTTACCGGAGAGAACACCGCGCTGCGTTTGGCTTCCGACCTTACTGCCGCGGGTACTCTGACGATTGCCGGCGGTATCTATTCCACTAAAAAGACCGTGAAGCTTCCGGTGATGGACAAGGACGGCCAGATGACCACCAAGAAGTTTACTAATACCGGTTCGTTGGACATCATCAGCGACGCAGGCGGGTTGCATGTCAAAGGACCTATTCTCGGCGACAATCTGCTGTGGGTGACCAATCAGGTAGTCGGTGGTGAGATCTGTGCCCTCCAAAAACAGGACAAGGTGCAGCCCATATCCGCTGCCGACGCGGTGCGGAGAACCTGTGCAAGGTTCTCGGATGCTAAAATACCCGAACCTCAGATCACTGATTTCGAGAATGACAGCACCGAAGAACTGGAATGGCGCAATACTTCCAAGCTCTCGTTTACTTTCGGTACTCCAAGCAAAGGATGTCGTTACAGACTCACTACGACCATGCCCGAAGGCAACAAAGCCAATACCGTCAACGACGGTTACGTTGCCAATGACGGAGAAAAACAGTATATTTACCCCGGTAAGGCGTTCTGGGAAACCTCGGGCGTCTACGATACCGTAAAAAATACCGAGTACGGATTCAATAAAGTGCCGAAAGCAAAACCCAACAATGGGTAGAAAGGATGACTACAATGGCCGAAGAATCTACTGAACAACTTATTGATAATGCGGTTAAGGACGACACCGAGCACAAGTGTAAGCGCTGTGGTTTTGATCAGCGCGAAGAGTACACTCCGGTAGACGACAATCAGCTTCAGGAGTACTTCCGTGCAGCTCTGGCGCAGACCCCGTTCACCAAAACTTATGATCTCTATGGTGGTGTGCTTGTTGTCTCTTTTGAGGAAGCCACCGGAAAGCTTCTCCGTCTGCAGGAGCATGCCATTATCGAACGTGCCAAGCAGGGTAATGCTTCCATTGCGGATGCTGCTGATTTCTCTCTGATTTCGAGCCTTACCAGCGTTGTTCAGCACCCCAAGGAAGGTAGTGCACGGATCATTTATCAGGCTTCTTTGGACGATCGTATCTCCGCTCTGGAAAAGATGGAACTGCCCGATGTGCTGCTGAACATGCCCATCATTCAGCTCCAGGCTCTGCGGAGTACCTACAACGAGTTCTCCAAGCTGTGTGCGGCTCTGATGCTCGCGGCGCAAGATGAAAATTTTTGGAAGGGCGCTGGGCGCAATTAGCGATTGATGCGCACATCGCCCACGCTATAGATTACAGTCGCCCCGTTAAACGATTTATCGAGGAGCTGATATTTGAACGGTTGGAGATGCAGCGCGAGCTGTCGATATTGGCGCTGTATCCAACTGTTGATGATGGTAGAAACGTGTATTTAACGGATAAGTGGGTCGACGGTGCACTCCGTGCCCGTACGCTCCCTTGGCAGCGAAATAAAGCCCCGGTGCAAAGCGCTCGAACGATCCAAGACAAGATAGCCGAACTTAAACAGATCCAGAATGCCAACAGATCTTAATTCCATTCTGCAAATACTCTTGCAGATGCCGGGCATGCGTCAGCGGGTAGAAAGCCTGCTGCAGAGTGCTTTGGGCTCCCCCGGCTTTGGCCTTAATTATCTTGGATATGATCCTACTAAGACCGTTGAGTATAATATTGCCAAAGCTCGGCGGACTAATGTCATCCACGACTATCTCTCCGAAGGCCGCGCTGGGGCTTATAAGCAAATCAGCCAAACCGCAACAGAAAACATGTTGCGGTTCATGGGCTACGATGCCGAGCAGGCCAAAAAGGAAGCAGCCAATCCTAATCAACTGACCGCGTTCCTCACTAACGCACTCATCGAACCTCGGGTGCGCGCCGCTGCAGGCTCGATGACCAGTGCCATCTACGGCAGAAGCGCTCAGTGGGACCCCAATGCTGCCGGACACACCGTCGATGTGGCCGCGCAGGCCGCGTATCTGGGCACAGCAAATGACTGGATATCCTCGACACTGATTGCAGCCGCCAACAAGCAGTTCGGCGGAATGGGCATCGAGGACGTTGGTAAACTTGCAGGTGCATACGCACAGGTAGGTGGCTTTGATGCTGTAGCCGGCATCAAGAGTAAAGAGGGTAAGACCCAGCGCATCAATGAAATCAATAACGAGCTGCAGAAGTACGCTGAATCGGTCAATATGTTGCGCGACGTCATCGATGGCCCGGTGGAGAAGATCCTCAGCTCCTTTGAAAAGCTCACCGGAAGTAAACTGGTTGCTACCGCCACCGGGCGCGTCTCCGATATATCTTCAGCAATGCGGAATGTTCTTATGGATGGGCGTATCGATGAACGCGGGCTCGCCAACATGGTGGCTACACAATATGGATTGATTGCCCCAATGGGTGGTTCACTCATGCAGGCTACGGCAATGGCTACAGCCTCTGCTGCGGCCATGAATTATGGCGTCAAGATAGAAGGTCTTAACGATATCGAGTTTGGGAATGCCCTTGCTCAAGATAACGCCCGTATGATGGCAAATGGCAGTCTTCGCAGTATGGCCGCAGCTTATGTGCATTGGCGGCAAACCAATAAAAAGGAAGACAACGCTGATACTAAAGCTGAATTCATGCGCGCCATGGCGAAAGAATATGGATCTAAAGGCGGCATCGCTGAACAGGCGCAAGCGTATCTTGCAGCGCAAAAAGATATAGACGCCACCTTTATGGGGAGCGCCGCTGTTACACAGGCAATGGCTGACACCACGCTCACCGCGGCAGCGCGTACTCAATACTCCCAACGTTTTGATAAAGCCAAAGAACGGATTTTGAAACGCTTCGGTATAGATACTAATGATGAGAAATTCAAAGCCATTCTCGATGGTAATTACGATATCTCCAATATTCAGGAGAGACTGTCACAGCTGGTAGGGGTCAACAAAGCCAGTCAGATCGGTATGGCGCTTGGTTCTGCCGCTATGGAGATAACAGGCGCTTCTACGTGGCAGACTGCTATGGCTACTATTGGCAGTGCGCAGGGGGCTTATAATACTATTCAACAGAACCTAGCGGGGGACGCCTTCAGAAGAATACGAGGACAAATCCGTCCCGGAGGGTTAACGGGCGTAGTCAACGCATTCATGAGTGAACAAACCTCGGCCATGAGCATTTCCAACATCGTTAAAGCGGCACTGGGGCTGAACAACTTTGAGGTAGGAAACAGTAAAGAAGACCGCGAACAGATGTTTAATAAGATGGCGGATAAAATGAAACTCGGTGAGGGTGGTGCCGAAAGACTGAAGAATCTATTCAATGCCGCAGGTAAACTAGGGGCTGCCGGGGAGGCTATTTTGTTTGCTCAAGCTCCAGGATTGTCTGGAGAGAAACTTCTGGAAGCCCGTGAAAACCTTATGAAGACCGCCCAGAAGGAAGGTGTTACCTACGATGAGTTGAAAAAGGCCTCCAAAGGGATGCTTATCGGATCTGCTACATTAGACAGAATCTACCTCCAGGCCTCCGGTAAGGGTATCGAATATTCCGATGAGGAGGTGGCTGCTTTCGCCAAATATCGTGCACAGTACGAAGCAGACGGGGTTGAAGACGCCGCCGGCACTGCAGCAAAACGCATCCGTGCCGCAAAACAGGCTGATGTGGTTCGCGCACAGCTTCGGCAGAAGGGCGAAAAAGTTACGAGCGAAGCTGTTGCCAAAAAGCTGGCGGAAACGCAAGAGTTCAAAGACTACGCGGATAAAATGGGCAAAACCAAGCCGGAAGAGCGTCTTGAACTTGCTAAAGAACTGTCGGCGCGCGACGGCCTGATGGGCATCCTTCAGGACATCCTAGACGCACTACTCAACCTTGGTGGACAAAAATCCGGTAAAACCAGCAATTAACAGCTATGCCGCAGAATAGTATATTTAGTGTTCCATACATCTATAAGATAAACCTTCCCGGTCTGGATAAGGCATGCCCCGTAGATGTGAAGCTGGGCGCGGAGGCCCGTGTAAGGAAGTACGCTCTCGTAGGGGCTACCGGGGGTGCTCAGCCTTTTCGTACCCAATATGATGTCGCCGTTGATGGTACCGCCTACGCCCTGACTGCGGGAAAAGGCGTAGGCGCCTATCAATTCACGCTTCTTGAGGGTGCAATTCAAGATTGTGACAATAACACAGTCGGCGACTCCTTTATGGAAGATTATAAGAAGCTCAAAGGATATCGCAGTAGAAAGCTGGTCATTGTTACTTATGGGGTGTCTACGCGCGGTACTACTGAAACATCGATGACCTTTACCGGAATTATCGACAACGTGCTGACTACGGTTCTCGTCGATGAGCAAACCGGCCAGAGTTATACACAGATTCAAATTACAGCATCAGGGTTGTGGGAATGACATTACTGAATAGGCTATACGGTATTCTCACAGATGGTGACAATGCTGTGAGAAAAACGACGGTAAACCGCAGTGGACTTACCACTCTGGGAGAAGCCATCGTCAAAGCCATCTTACCTTTGGAAGATTTGAGCGCAAGCGGGCGTAGAGCTCTGGCGGAACTCTATATCAGACTCTGCCAAACTTCTCCGGAAGTTGCTACAAGATTGGAGCACGTAGATCCGCTTAACTCCTATAAGCTCCATAGCTTCACCGAATCCTTTGAGGACGCACTCGACATCAACACGATTGTCAAAGCTATCCGTAAGTTGGGGCTCCCTGACGAAGAGAATAGCTTCCTCCCCTTCGATTACATTTTGAACGCTCTTAATCAGCTTTTGAAGACCCTTGAGACCGATTGATCTAAAAGCACTATATCTCGAAGTAGATTCGCTGAAGCTCCCTGTGCTGTCCGCGGATATGGTGTTTGCTGTCAATGCGCTTCCTACTGTACGCATCGTTGTCAGCGATGCGGAGAACATCACCCGTGAAGAAGACTTGACTGCTATGGATCTCGATCCGATGGAGCGGATGGGAAATCTGGTGATGGAATACACCACCGGGGACGATAGTGTGAAATCGGTGGTGTTGTTCTGCGGATACGTCCTTACAGAGACACCAGCGTTAGCGGTAAGCATCAGCTCCATGCGATCCACTATCAGCTACCAACTTGTCTGTGCAGCCGGGGCTATTAGTGCTATTCCATACGGGGGTTTGGAGTACTACTCGCTCGGTGGGGATAGTACCAATAATCTTCGGAGCACACCATATAGTGCCTTGATTCCGTTCGAGGAGATGCAGAACAAGGGCGCGTGGACCGCGCTCAATAAAGACTTTCAACCGTCGCCTCCGACAGCTCTGGCAAAGATGTTAGACATCCTGCGGAGGAATTTCGCTAAAGATGACAAGAGCATGACACCTTTGCTAGACATCTTTGTGGACGGTTGTGGCGGTCTCTCGATAAAGCCGATAACCGGTTCGATGTTGATGCCCACAATGGCTCACCAATGCATTCCGGCACTCAGAGGATCACCGCCGTTGACGATCTTCCTGTCGCTGCTTAGACAGGTCTATCTTGGATTCTTTCCGCAGACGGTGGGCGAACGCGATACACCCTGTAAGTTGGTGACCGCTCCTTTAAACCCGTGGAGTAATAAGCAGGTCGATAAAGACCACATAATCACGGCTAAGGAAATTCTTAGCGTCCAAGCTCAAACCCAGTATCAGCTGGATCAACGGATCGACTACTGGGTAGTGAAGTCGCAACTGCTGCCTAATTTGATAGCTGCCTATGGTCCGGGCACCGGCGGGGAAACCGGAAAAGCGGTAGTGATGGAGTTGGAGGAATTCCAAAAGAAGATCACCGAGATGTTCAAAGTAGGCAGTATCAATCGTGCTGCCGCCCGTATCATCAGTCTTCCGGGCTGGCTTAGTCTCATGGAGATCAAACAGGAAAACGCGCCCGAAGACAAAGATGCCGGAAACAAGACCGCGCCCACATCTTCGGTAGATGAGGAAACCCTGAAAGACCTTGCACGGAAAGTGGCCCTTACCGGGTTCCTTACCGAAGGCTGCTCGGTTACTGCGGTGGGATTGACCGTGGTGCCGGAGTTTTATTTCCGCAGTCTCTGTCGTCTCGGAGAAATGATGGCGTTGGACATTCCGCAAATGACCGCGGACGGCATGGATGATACACCCCTCAGGTATTATGGGCTTCTCGACAGCATGGGAATGCGTATCAGCGTAGAACGAAAAGATCTGCAGGTGACATGCTCCATGCACCTGTCGAATGTACACGACGAAAACATCCACGAAACGTTTAAGTCTTCACCGCCATTGTATCTCAATGCCGACACATCAAAGGCAGTCAAGGCGGCTCTGGATTTCAAAGAACAACTCAATGTGAAGGACGAGTGACAATGCCTGTAGGAAGCCTTCAAAATTTCGCCAATCAAAATAGCAAAAGTGCCATGAAAGACGGCACCAAGATGGGTTTGGGAAGCTCACAGCCGGAAGACAAGACTCCGGGAATGGTTTTTCGTAATCTCTACGAAACCCGTCAGAGAGCGGAGGACAACAAGGTAGTCGCCCAGCAGAATAACACGGATGTGACTGCCTTGTGGAAGAAATATTCGGCGGGAGACAAATCTGCAGCCAGAGATATTCTTAAAGGTCTTGAACCCACCATCAATGCCGCTATAGCCAATACAGCCGGTGGTGATACCAGGTATCTCACGCGTGCTCGCCTTATGGCTTTACAGGCACTTCCCGGTTACGATCCCAATCAAGGTACGGCACTGCCCACCTACATCTATAACAGACTGCAAGGTCTTCGCAGACTTTCGGCGGATCGGGGTAACTTCATTCATGTTCCGGAGCGCTCCGCGCTTCAGCGTAAACAGTTGGAAGAGATCAAAAAGGATTATGAGTTAGAACATGGGGCTGAACCATCCCTCGCCATGCTTGCCGATCTCAGTGGATATCCGCTTCATAAAGTCAGTAGGTTGATGTCCATCTTCGGCACTACATCCACCAGTGCTACTCGCGGAGAATCGGGAGATTCCTTGGAAGCACAGAAGCGTACCGCCAACGAGCTCTATAACGATACCTTCTATATGGAGCTCCCGGAAATTGACAAAAAAATCTACGAATGGTCTACGGGGTATAAAGGCGCCCCGCAGCTGGACAGGGCTACAATGGCCAAGAAGCTCGGTATCTCCGAGGCCGCAGTATCGCAACATGCCACAAAGATCAACCGAATGGCGGCCAAGTTCGATCAAGAATTGACGCAGACTATCTATGGCTGAACAAGAACAACGATCTAAAGTTCTGGACGACCCGCAAATCAAGGCGTTATTGGAGGTCAATTACGCCTATAATGACTATTTCCGCCAACTTGCCGACCAGGACAACAAAAGCGTAGAACCTCCAGAGATACCGGAACTTACAAAGGAAGCGCTCGGAGAGATTCTGATGAACGTTGTGCCTAAGGACTTTGGCACTTTCGGGGATCTGCAGTACATTAACAACGCGGCTAAAGCCGGATTCGCTCTTATCAAGCTTCGTAAGGGATCTCCGATGTGGGCTAGCGGACGTATCAGAGAGACGAAAAGTGATTCGGGATATTAATTATCAGGAAACCGCGGGTAATCGTACTATCGCGCTGACCACGCTTCAGGACACTCCGGAAATTCTGAAGAGGGCTATCACTTTGATGCTCTTCAGTAAAGACCCGGATATCCGTAACTTCAATGGAAGAAGCGCGGCTACAGCTTTTCCTACCATTACGCAGGCCGGGTTCCCTGCGGTTAATTTTTATCTTACGTTGGCGGCCAAGCGGATACAAACCATTTTGTCCACTATGTACGACAATATCGAGTCTGTATATTTTGAAGCGGTGGACGATGCTCCGCGAATTGCTGTTACGTTGAATGTTAAACTTACGGCTGAGGACTCGCCGTTAACTCAAATGGTATTCTCGGAATGAGCGGTATTTCGACCCTTCTCTTCAAGTTTCTCCAAAAACGTTTCGGCAACTTCGACTGGGGTAACGGTTCGGTTATCCGTACACTGGTGGCTGAACCGGTCGTAGAGCTGTCTGAGCAGGCGGTGTCGGCTGTAAACAACGTTTATAACAGCATCAATATCCAGGCATTGCTGGACTCCCCGGAAGAACACGCCGATGACATCGACAAATTGTTCAAATCTATGGGGCTGTCAACGCCTACGGCAACAGTATCCACCGGACGTGTCCGATTGCTGCTGGATTCGGACGACAGCTTTATTATCCCGGCGGGTGCATCCTTTGAATATAACGATGTCACGCTGATGACTGCCCAGGCATATACAGCGCGAGTCATTGATCCTTTCAACCCGGAAGACGAATCTACCGATACGATATTGGAAATATCCCCAGTAGATCCCGTGGTACTGAGCGGTAATATGACCGCCACCGCCTATGAAGTTATTGTGCCCGTGCGGTCAATAACCACCGGGATAAATCTCTCGGAAGGCACCGAGCTAACATGGAACGGTATTACTGCGGGTATTTATTCCGCTACGGTGTATTCTACTATTACCGGTGGAATCAATGATTACACGGCTTCGCAGAAAATAAACCTCATCCGGCAGCAACTTTTCCCCGCCGCGGTGTCTGCGCAGGAGAGTGTTCTTCATGCGATCAATACTAACACTCCTGACCTGGCTGTAGACTGCGCGTTCGCTCCTACAAGCCCTGTGGGATATACCGATGTTTATGTCAAAACCACTGCCGCACCAGCCACATGGCGGATTAAAGATTGTAGTATCGCCGCTACCGCTGAGGCCGGGGTGTTTTCACTGACAGTTCCGGCTGCGGGTATCGCCTACGTTAAACGCATTGTCATAACTGCTGTGGTTAACGGTGTCCCGCAAGATACCTACTATCCTGTTTTGTCCTTTACCAGAAATGGTCGTGTCGCTACGATTACATTTAATGGCGGTACGGGAACTGGTGCTCCGTCCGGCGGTGACCTTGTGGATGTGGAAGTCTTCGGGCTCAGCACTATGGTCGATGTTCAACAAGCACTGGATGTTTACACAGAGAACACCGGGCTGAATTTAATAGCGTGCACCCCTGAGCTGGCGTCTTTACAACTTTATATTCCCGTTGCTTCCGGGGTTGTCAGCACTGCTGCCGGTACTACAGTAGCCGCCGCAATCAATAGCTCGTTGCTTAATGCTACCGGTATTGGCGACAGCATGCTCCGTCCGATTTTGGCTACCCAAGGTATCAGTATGGCCGGAAACGGGACATACACCGTGAAACGCTACAGGGATGGCGCTATCAAGGTCAATCTCGGTACCGCTGATACAGGGCTTCTCAGCGCGGGGGGTAAACCCTACGCCATCTACAGTCATAACGATCAGGTGACTCTGGACAATGTCCAAACTGTATGATAAACTTTTAGTCCCCGAATGGCGGACTGCAATTTCTCCACGAGGATTTGCGGACAGTGTTCTGCAAGGTATTCGTGGGCTGACGCAGCGAATCGCCGACGTCGTCGGTCTCACCCTCAAGCATACTACACATCGCGTAGGATATCGCACTGTCAACATCGCACTGGACGAGATTGTCTACGTGGCAACACCTGCGGTGGGTGGGCTGTACGCAGGGGATATCATCGCCGGTGTCGTTGACGGCACAGTTGCGGGGGCTTATCCGGAACGATGCAACAAGTATCGTTTCAAATGGAGCGATCCCAATATTGATGTTTTTGGCGCCGGGCTGGAATCCCCGATGGCGATCAGAGGCCGCGATTTCTATGTCCACAGCGGCTATTACTGGTTCAAGAAGCACCCTGCCAAGTTTGGAACGATCGGCGTGTCCGGTAATAAGCACATGCTGTCGATGTTGTGTATCGGTGGAAACCACGTGGTAGACACCGACCCTCTGGGACTGCCCTATCATAGCTCCGCAGAAGCTTCGGTGCGTACTGCGGTAGACGCTGCGGTGTATGGAAATGCTCCTATGGGTGTTTCTACCAAGATTCTACAGGCTGTTGGCGGTTGCGACCTTGGTAATACCAAGATAGCAAATACATGGACCGAAGAGGATCTACTGATAGCAGTAACCGCAGATAACAAGATCAATTATGCTCCTGCAGACGGCGGCGTGGCCCTCCAAGACGGCAGCCTTCCGGATTTGTCGGTCATTACTACACCATCCGATTACTTCGTGCTGAACCTTGAAGATCACACATATGTCATTCCGCTTACCGATGACAATCTGGTAAAAGACTTTCCCGAAGTTCTGGTGAGGTTTCCCGGTATCAGCACCAATGGAACTACTTTCAGTGGTACGGCGCTCCTTGCGCTACTCCAACAGCAAGGTTGCGTTTTCTATCACTGGGGTTATATTGATAACAATCAGAATAAGCAAAAAGTGCTGAGCTCCTATAACATCGGCACCGGTAAAGCCTTGGTCAATGATGTTATCACGGTGCACATGGATCTGTCCGACATAGAGGAGGAAGCAACGCCGACACCCGTATTCTTCAATATGACTGCGCGTTGCTATAATTGTTGCTGATGTACACTATTTCTGGCGCACAAATCAATGGGCTGTATGCTTTCTATACGGCAAATCCTGTTGAGGATATCTCCATCGTCACATCCGGCGGTGTAGTATCCTCGGGCGGTTCGGTAACGGCTCTTAATCTTCCTGAAAAATTGACGGCTATCGTCAACGCAGGCGGCGGGGCTGTTCGTGTGCGCAATCTTTCCTATACAGCCGGGAGCAGCAGCTACACTTTTATGGCCAATACCGCGGATAACAACGTAGACCCCGTCCAAGGGATACCTTTTAAGGCCGGCGTAGTCATTCGTGCGGTTGGTTTGGCCAGTCTTAACGCTCCAGTAAGCTCGTATGACTACGAGAAGCACGTGGTCAATGTCAATTATTCCTCCGATACGCTGTTTTCGTATGCGGAGCTTGATTCCAATCACACAGTACCTGCGAATGGGGCTGTTACGATTATTTGTGAGGTGCCTTAATGTCTTGGAACCCGATAGAAGATGGAGTTACCGGGCTTAATGCTGCGGACCTCAATCCGATATTCAATGATCTGTCCGAACAAATCGGTGCGTTGACAATACTTACCGATGCCAACAAAATAGCCTACAGGGCTGCTGGCTGTGCAGGCTTATCCAAAGGTACGGTGGTTGCCTTTGACGGAACTAAGTTTGTTGCCGCAGAACCGAGCTGGACGATAGAGCCATCCTCCGGGAGAACTATTCCATCTCCGCTGTCCTATGTAGTTGGTATTTTAACCAGCGACGTGGCCGCAGACGGTACTGCTGATCTGCTGGTTTCAGGTATCATCACTATTACCGAAAGCAGCAATGATAATGAAAGCGGTCCCGTTTATCTCACTTCCGGGGGTGGTCTTGCAAAAGGCGTTCCCACGGGCGTTCTTCCGGTGTGCTGCGGATACCGTATCGAAAACGACAAACTGATCTTCAGACCTTGCGCCCCAGACTATACCGGACATAGACACACCGAATACACACTCAGCGGCGGTAGTTGGAGCACCAATGTCTACACATACGCTAACGACACGACTTGCGGCGCCATTCTCGCAGCAGTTCCGACTGATTCTATCGTGTGTATCGTTGATGGTGTCATTCGGAATTTTACGGTAAACACCACAAATCAGACTCTGACCATTTCCGGAATCAGCGCTACTCCGACCGAAGTCAAACTTTTTGCCACTACTTCTCTGGTATCCAATGATGCCGAAGTACGGGCGATAGCTCCGGCGGACGACAACACTATCCTTAAAGTCACCAAAGCCTTCGGCACCGTGTATCTCGATACGGAGCTTACTCCGGTCGCTTCCGGAAACAATAACGGTACGTGCGTGGCGTCAATCACTCGCAGTGGTATTCAGACTGCCGATGTGGTCAACACCCTGACTGCGGGCGGACATATCAGCATCACCGGTACAAACGGCAACTACACAATTTCGGATGAGGCTATCGGAACGTATCTGGACTTCCAGACCATTAACGCCAACAACGTGTTGGTCGGCGCAACCGCAAATGACGCCATTCTGACATTCCCATCCGGGATCGATTCCAGCGTTCTTGGAATCGTGCGTCTTCCGACACTGTCTACTAGTAAGATGTGGTCATTCCGGGTGTTTGTTTGGACTGAGTCCGGAAGTACTGCCGGGTTGACGGCTGATGTGAAGATCCAAACTCCGCCGACTGCTCCGGGACAAGCGCTGCCCGCGGATACTACTGAGTCCGGTGTTGCGATCAATACCGGTGCGCTGACTGCTCCTGGTAATTCGCTTATTCAAATAACTCTCGCAAGCACCGGCACACAAGTTCAAGTAATTGCCGCAGGTGTATACATTGCGGCAGTAGAATAGAAAGCACTGACTGATGCCTATCCTCCGTGAGTACTACAACGAAAACGCCCACAGATACTACCCGTTTGTAAACGCCAACGAGGTTCCTACCGGGCTAATTCTCGACTTCTGTCTGATCTCCACTACGAATCTCCCGGATAACGCCACGTCGGAGGACACCAGCGTCACCTATATCTCACAGCTGACCACCGATGGTACTCAGCTTCGGGTGTATCTGGCTGCCAGCACCGATGATGGAGACATTGACTTCGGTTGTATCGCCACTACCGATGTCAGCACCCCTATTGTTGCAGGCGGTGTACTCGGCAGACGTACCAACATCTCCTACGCAGCCAACGGCTATGTTTTTCAGGGTTACATCATTACGGGAGACCTCGAGCGGCTTCTGCCGCTGATGCCGGCAAGCACCCTACTGAATAAAACTACTGGCCGACTGTATACCAACTGCATAATGCACATGACCCATTGGCTAACCGGTTTTCAGGTCGGGGATGAAACCTTGACCGGATTGGTGGAACTCGTGGCTGGTCCCGGGATCTCCCTGAGCGTTTCCGGAAATACCGTCACCGTGTCCTGCATCGGCGCTACAATACCCCCCGATAATGCCATTATCATCAATGACGACACATTGCTGAGCAATCTAATAGCCGCATATGGGCAGCCCATTACCAGTATCAACGGGGTCGACATTACCGATGGTGGGGATTGGACGATTGCGGTTAAACCCGATGAAGGCTTGGTTGTCGTTGCAGATAACACCACCCACAGCATATCGATCACCAATCAGTTCGCACAGGCGTGCTGCTCCTCCGACCAGATCCAGACACTTGTAGACAACATTGCACAGCTGAACGAGCGGGTTATTACCGTCAATAACTTCCTCACGCAGCTCGAAACCAATGTAAACATCCTATCCACACAACTCACACGACTTACGTAGGAGGGGTATTGTGAGTAACGGATATCTTGCAGATCTTCCCGGCTGTGGGATGAAGGTAAATAACACGGTGGTTTCTTCCGGCGGCATCCTCGTCAATGCACCACCGATGCAGAACCTCGACGCCGACATAATCCTTGGCAGTGGAGGTTCGTTGTCCGTCAGCACCACTTTTCCGGAAGATCTCTCTGCCGCATATCAGGACTTTATCACCGCTAAGCAGACGGTGATGTACAATGGCGGCTCCTGCGTGTATGTGGGTAATTCCCAGTCTTTCGACAGCGGATACTACGCCATCACCCAGTCTAGTCTTATGACCTTAAACGAGGTTGGTGGTTCCGTAGAAAATATGGCGGGTAGTCGGTATAGCAATCTCAACATCAACCCCACCATGGGTGTGTGGACCGAGACTGCAAAGGTTAATGATGGTACGGTATCATTGATGCGAACACGGAAACCTTGTGTCACCTGTAAAGACTGGAACGACCTGTTCGTCATGGAGATGGTCCTCTATCACGCCATCGACAATATCTCCTGGAGAATAATGCGGACTCCTGCCGTATCCTGGCCG
>Ga0247609_10002547_pt1 | contig 19176 bp, 26 predicted proteins | sample 172DNAGHGlowgp2_FD_193487 | JGI IMG/M metagenome (GOLD analysis project Ga0247609, IMG submission 193487) | Sheep rumen microbial communities from Palmerston North, Manawatu-Wanganui, New Zealand - 1728 DNA GHGlow gp2 | ecosystem: Host-associated > Mammals > Digestive system > Stomach > Rumen ...
GTTCTTTTCATCAGTCTTCTTATCAGGCTCGGGTGTAACCGCAGAGGTATCTTCCTTCTTGTCAGGTTCGGGTGTTACTGCGGAATTATCCTCTTTCTTCTCGGGTTCCGGTGTAGCTTCTTCCTTATTATCAGAAGGAGCAGGTGTTCCGTCGACACTCTCTATTTTAACCTTATATGTAAATCTCGTATCTGTCTCGGTTGTCTTTGAGTTCCAGTCTGTGTGATATCCCTTAAGTCTGTCGGGAGTTGCACATACTACAAGATAAGCTGCTTTCTCATCGCCGTGAAGTGCGATTGTTCCTTTTCCGCTGCTGAAAGTCTCTGAATAGCGAGTCTTGTTGTCAGCAGTGCTTGTAACCAATGTTACTCTGAAATCGGATCCCTGTATTCCCGATGTGTTTACGAAGTCTGCAGAAATTCCGCCCTTCTTAAGATCTACATTAAGAGGGATTACGTTAAATCCTGTCTGCATGGGAGCCTTGTTTGCAGGTACTGCCTGATATCCCTGTGCATCAGGTCTCTGAAGTGTTGTATAGAGCTTCTCACGATTTCCGGGCTCTCTCAAAGTCTCATTGTTAAGGTGCTCAAGATAGAACTTCTGTCTGCTGAAGTCCATTGTTGCAAGTCTCTTTGACATTCCACCGAGAATTGTCTTGATCGGCACTCCGGAAAGCCTCTCGATCGTTGCATACATTGAATCGTCTTTCTGCTTGTTTTCAAGAATCTTATGGATAAGATCCATTCCAAGTCCCTTGATATTATCGGGATTCTCTGAAATATAAAGGAAAATCGGCCATGTATCATACCAGTTGAGCATATGAGGTACATAGTAATCTGCATTTAACAGATATGGTGAAAAGAAATCCGAATAAGGTCCAAACTTCTTTCCATGATAGCTGTAATACTCACTTCCAAGGAACTGATCTCTGAACCAGTTGGCTGTTGACTCATACCAAGGATAGTCTATTGTTCCTCCCTGATAATATGTGAATACGTGTGCAAGCTCGTGAGGAAGTACCCAGCTCGGATTGGGATCTGATACAACCATTGCTCCGGGAGCAACGAAAAGGAATCCGAATCCTTCTCTGTCTGTATTCATGTAGGCCCAGTTATCCTGAAAGGCACCAAGTCCTGTATTTGAAATATATACGTTAGTCTTGAATTTTCCGTTACCTGATACGCCGATATCTTTCATACCAAGTTCCTGAGTATAAAAGGCGTAGATATTCTCAAGATTTGTCAGATTACCTTTGATGAATTCCTCATCAATTCTTACATTTGTTGAATTGCTTCTTCCCCAGATAATCTGGAAATGCTCTGATGCCATACGGTTTACGCTATTATCCCCAAGCGAATAGAACGCATCACGCACCTTGTACGCATCATTTCTTGTAAGCTCGACAATATTAGAAGAAGCAACCGGTGTTGTAGAAATAGTATTAACAGGCGCTGCTTCTATATCAATACTTCGAACCGGCGAAACAGCCAGCACCGCGGCAAGTCCGACCGCCGTAAAAGTAGATATAAGTTTTTTTCTGTTCATTTAATGTACCCCCAATAGCAATGTTGGTAGTGTCATACGTTTTATAAGAGTCATTGCTAACGGGCATTTAACAATTTTACATAAATCAAAATGCCTCAAAAAATAAACTTTTTCCAGTAAATATAACCCCCACGTCAAAATACTTAAGTTTTTCACACAACTCATTTGACACCAACTATTAATATATTTGTTACAATTATTACTTTATCATTAACCATTGCTGAAATCAACTGATATTGTCGCCTTTCTGTTGCACATGATGCAACAAAAGCGCACAAATAAAGAAACATCCCACACATTTCGCGTGGGATGTTAAGATTACTTAACTATTATTATAATTAAGAAAGAACTCTGCTCAGACCGGCATTTCCTTAGAAATCCAGTCATCGAGCGGTAGCCAGTACCCTTTTGCCTTCAGCTCATCTTCTATAACATCCAATGTAGCTTCATCTTCGGCACTGATAACATGATAGTGATATCCACTGGTAGCAGAACTTAACGTTTTGGATTTACCGGATTCAATCGCTTCCATAAATACCTTTGCATCGCGGCGTGAACTGACATTGAGAGGTGCTTCCACTCTGTTGTAGTATCTATGATTTATAATCGTATTTTCCGCACATCCGCCGTTATCAACTATTGTGAACAGTTCATCGAGGATCTGTTCGTCTGTGTGACGGCTCTTTATTATCCGTCTGCATCTTCCGCCGTCAGAATTTATGATATATCCGCGATTGGTAGACATTATATTTACACCGTTTGCCCTTATAAGAGCAATATCCGTGACGACAACCTGGCGGCTTACATTTAACTGCTCTGCCAAAAAAGTGCCGGATACAGGCTTTTCGGACTTCTTTACTATATCTATTATCTTATTTCTTCTAGCCTGTCCGTCCATAAAACCTCCTATATCACATGTAAATTCTTCATTGAAATATCAAGGATAGGCGCTGCATAAGTTAAAGCGCCACTTGATATATAGTCTACTCCACTATCGATAATATTTAAAATATTTTCTTTTGTAACATTTCCTGAACACTCTGTTTTTGCGCGGCCTGCAATGATCTTTACGGCTTCCTTCATTGTAGCGGGATCCATATTGTCGAGCATGATGATGTCGGCACCTGCATCTGCTGCCTCTTTTACCTGATCGAGTGTCTCTGTCTCGATCTCAATCTTTCTTACAAACGGAGCGTAGTCCTTAGCCATCTGAATAGCCTTTGTAACTGAACCCGCTGCACCGATGTGATTATCCTTTAAGAGAATACCGTCAGAGAGATTGTATCTGTGGTTCTGACCGCCTCCACATCTTACAGCATATTTCTCAAAGATACGCATGTTGGGTGTTGTCTTTCTTGTATCGAGAAGAACAGTGTTACTTCCTGCCAAAAGAGCCGCAACCTCATGTGTATATGTGGCAATTCCGCTCATTCTCTGAAGATAGTTAAGGGCAACTCTCTCTCCGGATAAAAGAACTCTTACATCGCCCTTTACTTTGGCCATAAGCTGACCTTTCTTTACTTCATCGCCGTCTTCGACATATTTTTCCACAACAACGCTTTCATCAAGGATCTTGAAAACTCTCTCGTAAACATCCATACCGCAGATGATTCCGTCCTGCTTACTGATAAGCTCAACTTCACCGTCCTGCGCCTTTGGCATAACAGCGTTTGTACTTACATCCTCACTTGATATATCTTCTCTGAGAGCCATCCTTATCAGCTCATCAGCATTTAACTTCATGGTAATATCGTTCATTTTTATACAGCCTCCTCTTTTAAAGCTCGTAATCTGGCTTCTTCTTTTATTTCTTTTACCACCATCTTGTGATATTTTTCCATAATTCCCTGAAGATCCTCATAATCATCAAGATTAACCAGATTATCAAAATCCTCTGTCTTTTTAAATTCCGGTACTGTCATAATATCTGCTGCCGCACGTTTTGCGAAAACAAGACTCTCCAAAAGAGAATTGCTTGCAAGACGATTTCTTCCGTGTACACCGTTACAGCTTGTCTCTCCGATTGCATAAAGCTGCTCCATAGTGGTCTTGGAATCCTTGTCCACATATATTCCGCCCATGAAATAGTGCTGTGCGGGCACAACGGGAACCCAAGTCTCCAATGGATTAAATCCAGCTTCGGCACAGTGCTTATATATATTTGGAAAGTGACTTAAAATCTTTTCTTTGGGAATCGGAGAAAAATCAAGCCACACATGCTCTGTTCCCTGCTCTTTCATCTTGGCAAATATCGCATTGCTGACCACATCTCTCGGCTGAAGCTCATCTGTAAAGCGCTCGCCGTTCTTATCACGAAGCACCGCGCCTTCGCCTCTTACAGACTCTGAGATAAGAAAACTTCTGCCACTTTGCTTTGTAAAAAGAGTAGTCGGATGAATCTGCACATAATCGCAATTCTCAAGTCGCACATTGTGATACAAAGAAAGCGCAAGTGCATCTCCCGATATATGACGGTAATTGGTTGAATGCTTGTAAACACCGCCCAATCCTCCGCAGGCAAGAACTGTCACATCCGCTTCGATAGCTTCTGCTTTGCCGTTCTCATCCGCAACTACAATACCATAACATACATTGTCTTTGCATACCCAATCCACCATTGTAGTATAGTCGATCAATGTGATGTTCTCTCTCTCCTGCGCTCTTGCCAACAGTTTACTTGTAATCTCTCTTCCTGTGACATCGGCATGAAAAAGAATTCTATTGTCTGAATGAGCACCTTCCTTTGTAAATACAAATTGCCCATCCTTTTTCTCAAATTCCACTCCATAGCCCTCAAGATCGTGAATTATCTGCTGAGAGCTCTTTATCATGATCTCAACGGATTCTTTGCGGTTCTCGTAGTGTCCCGCTCTCATGGTATCCTCGAAATAAGAGTCATAGTCGTTATCGTCTCTTAACATGCAGATTCCGCCCTGAGCCAAAAAGCTGTCGCTTCCGTCAAGTGCATCTTTTGAAATGCAAAGGATCTTTTTATCCTGCGGAAGACTAAGTGCACAGAAAAGTCCCGCAGCACCTGTACCTACTATTACAACATCATATTTTTTTTCCATTATTTTGCCAGCTCCAACATTCTCGAAAGAGGCTTTAACGCAGCCGCCCTCGTATCATCACTTACTTCAACCACTCCCGTGTTGTCTCTTAAGCAATCTCTTACTTTCTCAAGAGTTACCTTCTTCATATTCGGACAAGTCTGTGTACTTCCTGCCGAATAGAATTTTTTGCCGGGATTGTTAAGTTCCAACTCATATAGCACTCCGAGCTCTGTTGCAACGATGAACTCTTTGCTGTCGGACTTCGTGGCATAATCTATAATGCCAGCCGTACTTCCGATATAATCCGCATACTCAAGCGCTGCAGCGGTGCACTCGGGATGTGCAAGAACTTCCGCATCGGGATGCTCCTCTTTTGCCGCCTTTAGATTCTCGGCTGTGATTCCTTTGTGTACATGACAAAAGCCGTCATTAAATATAAAATTCTTTTCCGGAAGCTTAGATGCGATATATCTTCCGAGATTTTCATCGGGGATAAAAAAGATATTCTTATTAGGAAGAGATTTTACGATCTTCATGGCATTTGAAGAAGTAACGCATACGTCCGAATGTGTCTTAAGCTCTGCTGTTGAATTGATGTAGCAAACAACAGCGACATCATCATACTCTTTTCTGACCTGCTCGATTCTCTTAACCTCAGCCATATGTGCCATCGGGCAGTCTGCCTGCATATCAGGCATAAGCACTGTCTTATCGGGATTAAGGATTTTTGCCGATTCTCCCATGAAACTTACTCCCGCAAAAACTATTGTTTTTTTATCCAATCCTGCTGCCACCTTTGCAAGATAATAGCTGTCTCCGACATAATCGGCAATTTCCTGCACCCAGTCAGTAACATAATAGTGAGCAAGGATCACTGCGTCCTTCTCTTCCTTCAGCCTTTCAATTTCCTCAATTATTTTACTTGTCATACATAGCTCTCCCTTTTATGAGTCATACATTGGTTTCCACAAGTCTACCACATGTAAAGTCTACTGACAAGACAGTTGTTAACTCACTTGAACATTGGCGTGTCAAGGGGACGGTTCTTCTGTCACGGTGTGGGCGTGTCAAGGGGACGGTTCTTCTGTCACGGTGTCACGGTGTCAAGGGGACGGTTCTTCTGTCATGCGGGTGTCAAGGGGACAGCTGAACCGTCCCCTTGACTTCTCGGGTAGTGACACAATGAACTTACTTCCGACTCCGGGCTCACTTTCGCAGCGTATCGTACCGTTATGCGACTGCACTATTGCTTTTGAGATTGAAAGACCTATTCCTGCGCCTCCGGTCTTTCTTGTTCTTGATTTATCTGTTCGGTAAAAGCGCTCAAATACACGCGTTTGCTCTTCGGGGGAAATTCCGATTCCTGTATCCTCAACGACCATTACCGCATTATTTTCAACCTTACTTATATCAATGGTGATCTTACCTTTTTCATCGGTGTATTTTATCGCATTTGACACCAGATTGGCTATTACCTGCCCAATCCTTCCCCTGTCTGCAAATACGGCAACTTCAGATCCCGTAACTTTTGCATCGATTTTCTTTTCATCAAGCTTCACACCTTTCATAAACGCACTACGGTAACAAGCTCAACTAGACTCGAAAGAACCTCGCCAAGTTGACTTGCGTGGTTCGCACTAAGCTCGTAAAATACCTCGCTAAGTGCTCTACACAAAAAAACTGTAGTAGAAATTGTTTTCTTCTACTACAGTTCATAATTTAACTTATAAATTTGTGCTTTTTATGTGGTTTTAAAAAAATCCGGAAATGGCATCATTTGCCTGTGATGTCATTGATTATCTCACCTGCGATGATCAAGCCCACTACTGAAGGAACAAATGCGGTCGATCCGGGGATATCTCTTCTCTCCGTGCATTTTCTTGCTGTTCCCGGAGGGCAGATGCAGTGCTGTCTGCAACTTATCGACATATCCTCATACGGTCTTATCGGCTTTTCTTTGGAATATACTACCTTAAGAGATTCGATACCTCTTTTCCTGCATTCACGTCTCATAACCTTGGCCAGCGGACAAATTGAGGTTTCATATATGTCAGCCACCTCGAACATTGCCGCGTTTACTTTGTTTCCGGCACCCATTGATGAGATGACGGGCACGCCTGCGTCTCTTGCTTTTTCTATTATCGCAAGTTTTCCAGTAACCGTATCGATTGCGTCAACAACGTAGTCATATTCTGTAAAATCAAACTGATCCTGAGTATCGGGAAGGAAAAAAGTCTTGTATCCTCTGACTTCGCAGTCGGGATTTATCTCATGTATACGCTCTTCCGCAACGTCTACCTTATATTTTCCGACTGTTTTCCTTGTTGCAAGTATCTGACGATTTATATTTGTGAGGCACACCTTGTCATCATCTATAAGATCAATGGCGCCTACTCCGCTCCTTACAAGAGCTTCCACGACATAACCGCCAACTCCGCCTATTCCGAAAACGGCGACGCGGGAAGCCTGCAGCTTAGCCATAGAATCTGCACCATATAACAACTGTGTCCTTGAAAACTGATTCAGCATCACAACCTCATTCTAAGGGAGTAATTCCCTCTATCTACTTCATTAACTAATTAGCCAAATCATAATATCATACTTCATACTAATTGCAAAACACAAAATAGCGGCAGTTTGCTTCTCCAACACTTTTGCCCTGTAGGTGTCAAAAAATGGCTTTCTACGTGACTTATCTTTCCATTTTTCCAGATCATTTAATATTTCTCTATGCATATTGCAAAAACCATAGGACTTTTATGTTTATCCTTTGCTTGATGAGCTTCTCTGCTTATTAAAATTATGGTAAATTAGAAATCCAATTTGCTGTATCTTCTCAATAGAGTTGCTTTCAGATTTCGTAATCCAGACAGCTTCTGATCTTTGTGTAAGGTCTTACCTTAGAATCAGCAACTGCCACGTGATTGGGATGTACCGCATATGCCTTAAGAGCATCCTCATTCTCAAAAGTTGAATCCAGCATCAGATCGGCATTTGAAGAAGCAAGACCATTTATATTAACCTTGATATCCACGATTCCCGGAACCTTACCTTTAAGGCCCTCAAGTCCTTCTTTTATCCCCTGCTTGATGCCAAGCTTCTCTTCTTCTGAAAACTCATCCTTAAGTGTCCATAAAATCACATGTTTTACCATTCCCGTTTTCCCTTCTTTTTTCAAAATAATGTCTCTACAGGCTTTTTCCGAAGTCTCCCATTGCCGTCAGTGCACTGACACACTAACTTTAAAACTATCGCCTCAAATGTACATATATTATAGCTTGTAACCCATTCACGTACAAATTACGCATGTCCTTTCTACCAAGCTAATGCGCCGACATCTTCATATTTTGTCGCTCCAGCATCACCAGATACTCCGGCGTGCCTTCCTCTAATTGCCTTTTTCCGTTAAGTTTAAATCCATGCGCCTCATAAAATTTTATGGCATCGGTATTTTTCTCAAGTGCCCATAAGAAGGATGCATCAAACTTTTCTTTTGCAAATCCTATAAGTTCCGAGCCAATTCCCTGATTCCAGAAAAAATAATCAACATAAAGTTCGGCTATTTCTTTTTCTTTTACATGAATCATCCCCTTAACTATTCCGTCATCGTACACCCAAATATTATCAAGAATCTCAGATTTCCCATATTTATCGGCAAGCTTTATAACCTGCAACTCATTAAAAGAATATTCATCATTTCGAAAATAGGCCTGTACTTTATTCTTTTTGCAAACACAAGAATCTCACCAATCCTCGATAGATCGCCTACTTCTGCTTTTCTTATCACACCACTGACTCCGTCTTATTTTTTGCTCACGCATCTTTATTGCTTAAATTGTTTTACAGTTTTTTCTTAAAAAACCTGTTCATTGCACTATGTACTACTTCTTTAGGTCTTGATATCTCGGTATATCCGCTTTTTTCATAAATATGGATCGCAGCCTGCAGATTGTCATGCGTCTCAAGATATGAATACTTATATCCCGAAGCCAGCATACGATCCTCTATTAGCCGGATTAACTCATACCCAAGTCCGGAACCTTTTGCAGAATCATCAAGATAGAGTTTTTGAAGCTCCGCCGTATCTTCCATCCATTCCAACTTTGCAAAGCCAATCCCGCCGATGACTTTCCCGTGGGCGTCTTCTATGACAAAATATTTTTTCTCATCAGCGCCGTAATAATCGCTAAGATGATCCAGCCCCTCATCAAAATACACAGTTCCCGGAATATCGAGTTTATATTTTTTCAGATTATCCCTTATAAGCTTAGCAACAGCGGCATCGTCCGTTACTGACATTTCTCTGTAATTCAGCATTTACAAATTTTCCATCCTTCTTGGCGCTATCGCCATTATCAGTATATTTTCTCGATTTTTCCTTCGATTCCATACATGCGCATGAACTCTGCAAGATCGTCATCTCCCCTAATGAACATGACTTCCTCAAACGCACCTGTATGTATATCCTGAAAGCCCGCGATCTGCTCGCCGTTACATATGCTTGCTTTGATAACAGGACGCCGGTTCTCCTTGTCATATGTTTTTATTTCTCTTTTTTTCTTAAAAAACATATCGATTCCTCCATCCTATATCATTTCTTACAACGCATGACATGTCAAGGGGACGGTTCTTCTGTCACATCAGTCCTCTTGACTTCCATGTGACAGCTGAACCGTCCCCTTGACTTCACTTTACTTTGCTATTCTTCCCTCTTTCTTACCATATTCATTGTAGTGCTTTAACAGCTTATCTCCGTCCGCACCAATTGCGGTCTGGAGATCCAGATTATTTATGTAGTATGAATATGCATTGAATTCTTCTGTATTACCTTTATATGTCTTAAGCGCTTCAACTGCTCCGGATGCTGCATTAGCCTGTGGAATCGCTGCTGCCCCTGTCGCATTAAGCACAGGCGGTTTGCATATTTTACATGCCTCATAACCTTTATCTACCGCACTCTGAAGCGTTGTCTGTATCTTACTTTTGCTCAAGCTTTTGCAACCGTCAGCGTGATATTTTTTACCGGACTTTGTGGTATATACAGTAGTATCACCATTGGTAACTGCTGTAGGCGTTGCTACATTAGCAGGTGCTTCTGCAACATTTGTCTTTACTGCCGCGTCCGCACTTGCAGTATCAAGCTTAGGAGGCTTACATTTTTTACATGCTTCATAGCCTTTATCTACCGCACTTTGAAGGGTTGTCTGTATCTTACTCTTACTAAGACTACTGCAACCATCATTATGATACTTTTCACCCGTCTTAGTAATATACACAGTAGTGTCTCCACCTGCTGCATTGATCTTCACATCACCTGCGGTAAACATTCCTATAACCATGAAAAATGCTGTAATTACAGCAAGATTTCTTTTCATAAGTAACTTCATTTGCAATACCTCACTTTCCCAAATAGCGTAATTTAAAAAATATATAAAACATAGACTATTTCTAATCTATGGTGTTTCTAGATTGTCTTTTACTAAAATTTCAGCATAAACAACTTAACAATATTTCTGATAACATAAAAGTAAACGTACGTAACTCCTATTCCACACATAGTACCTGTAATCAGTCTACGTACATTATTTGACATTACCAATTCAATATATTGAACAAACCAATCTGCCCCATTACCAAAATGAATGCAATTATCAGCGACCACTCCAAATGTATACCTAGAATAATCATGATAATTCCAAGTATTTCACCTATAAGTACTCCTGTACACCTTGCACATAATGGAAATTGATACCCCCACAAAGAAAAGCTCCTACTTTCCATTTGATGGCATCCAAGCCAATGACCAAGTCCCATCAGCTTGATCCACGCCTTATCCCTTTTATTCATTACATTTTCCACTTGTATCCACATTTATTACAAACCCAATAATTTATATTCATTGTCTGCTTCCCTTTTCCACACCCTCCACAAAGAATTCCAAGTGGTCCTAGCAATAATGCTCCAAGACATCCTTTTCCGGCGCTAAAATCCTTTCCCTTAGTTGTAGTTTCATTAATAATTGAACAATTCTCATTTCCACATTTAGGACATTTCATAATATTATTTCTCCTTTTTTTAGTTAATCGCTTCAAGTTCAATATGTGCCGGTGCATCTACATTTACAAAATATCCATCTTGCACTTCTATCTCTGCACTTTCTCCAACATCAATGAGAACTACGTTTCCATCAGCCCATTCTTCCCAGCCTTCTTCTGTAACATGTTTTTCATTTTTATAGACATTAACTTGGGTTGGATATTTTCCCTTATTAGTTACTTTGTATTTTCCTATAGGAACAAAATGACCTATTGTATTGTCCGGAGAATCTGTATTTTCATTCAATACCAATTCTTGTCCATATTCCCCCAGCTCATCTGCATTGATAACTACAATACTGTCACTACTATTCTCGATTTCTGCACTTTCTGCTTTTGGCTCTTCACTTGTGGTACTATCTTCTGTTGCAGGTGCAGTTAGACCGACTACTATAAATGCAATGACAGCTACTCCGATTGAGATAAGGCCAATTTTCTTAGCTTGGGCATTATCCTCCCCACTTTTCTTAAGTTTGCTCGATTTTCTCAGGAAGATAATTGCCAAAACAACCGCTACAAGAAACACAAGTGCAAAAAAATTTGACATAATACGTCCCCTTCTCGTTTTATAATGTGTACTTTCTTGAATAAGGGATATTGGACAAACTGCCATTGAGGATTGTTTGCAATTAAGCCATATATTATCGTGTTTATACAAATTTTACAGAAGTAATAAACGAAATATGGTATATTAGTAGAAACCAAAAAGTTCTGATAAAAGTTCAAGAAAGTACACCTTCTTGAACTTTTTCATTCATTTATGAGATTGGTATTCTTATACCCTTTGGCTCTGTAATAAAAGGTTGCCTGTGGCATACTACACTCAAATGCTGCTTGCTTCACAGAAATTTTCTTATTTTTCCATCTTTGATAAACCTCATGGAAGTTCGGTGGTAGTGGCGATGGCTTTCTCCCCAATTTGACACCTCTTGCTCTGGCAGCTGCTATACCTTCTGCCTGCCTTTGATGAATAGTTCTGTACTCGGACTCTGCAACATAAGATAAAAGAGCCAACACAAGATCACTGATAAGTGTTCCGAGAAGATTTCTTTCTCTTCTGGTATCAAGGATAGGCATGTCAATTACTACCACATCAGCACCTTTTTCCTTAGTTATGATGCGCCACTGCTCACTGAGATCACGATAGCTACGCCCCAACCTATCTATTGACTTGATATACAATACAGATTTCTTGTTCAATTTCCTAAGAAGCCGCTTATACTGAGGCCTTTCAAAGTTTTTACCCGACAGCTTATCAAGATATATGTTTTCCTCAGGAACACCCATTTCTTTAAGGGCAACTATCTGTCTATCCTCATTTTGTTCACGAGTCGAAACCCTCGCATATCCGTAGATTTTCTCATACTCACTCATAATATACCTCCCATAATATCCTTATCGCGGTTGTTGATCAGCTTTGTCATCTGTGTCTAGATCTAATCATATATAACATGTGTTATACCTAATTTGTTGGAAATAGGTGGTGTTCAAAGTACGTAGAATTGTCTCACATAACCTTTGCGACAAAATTCATAATTTCTGTTCTCCTTTCATTCTTGACATAGAAAAAAGGCGGATGTTCCGTTTGGAATACAACTGCCTTAAATAAAAAAGCACCTTAGACTATCTCTAAAATGCTTAAATGCTCTATTTTTAGTTTCTATTTCATTCTCAAACAATGTGTAAAAAGACTATGTCAAAGGGACAGCCGATACCAGGTGTGACAGCTGAACCGTCCCTTTGTCTTCTTCTTTGTCTTCTTATTTCACATAACCATTTTTCTTGGCATAATCTCCGAAGAAAAACGCTGCCGCTACTATTAGCAAGCCAAATCCTGAAATAACATCAAATATATCAATTACAGGTTCGCCTACCATCTTGGATAAAGATATATTCACTAAAAGAGTAAACGGAATCGCAAGTAGGAAAGCAAATCCGGCAGATAACATCTTCCTTTCTTTAAAATGTTTGAACAAAGCATAGATGCCCCAAAAGAAAACAAGTGCTATCACTGCCATTACCGCACCGATAGCAAATACTTCTCGTACTTCTATCAGCGCCCCAAGTATATATAAAAATGGGAAAACAAAAATGCTACAAACAGTAAGCGCTATCAAAATTCCTTTTTTCCCAAGTAATATCACCGGAAAAGATATTATCCAGGCAAACATTATTGAATTAAACGTTATAAGCGACCACGTCAATTTTCCTGTGATTGCAACATCGCATATACAGCAGACTATTATTCCTATCGCCATAGTTATTGTATAGATAATTGATATCACTACATTTTTGTTTATATTGTTCTCATCTTTCTTCTTAAGCTCAATGAGATTCTCACTGGCTTTTTCTTCATAATTGCTCACTTCTATCCTCTCTCCACTCAGTAATTCGTTGACAGTTACATCCAGGATATTGCAAAGCTCCAGCATGATAGAAGAATCAGGCATACTCTTTCCGGTTTCCCATTTAGAAACTGCCCTGTCAGTTATATTTAGCTTTTCTGCTAATTGAGCCTGTGTCATACCCTTTTCTTTTCTGCAAGCTGCGATAAATTTCCCGGTCTCTATCTGATTCATCAAATTGTCTCCTTTCATAGAGAACTTTACATTTTCTGTAAGCGGATGTACACGAATTATAGGTTGAATTTGGCAACTCAACCGGTGGTTGAGTATCTGTTCATTGCTGTTCTTATTATGCGTATTTTATTTACAACCAAGCTCTTTTCCTTTTACTTCAGCTTTGTATACTTTATACGCATAAGCAAAAGTTACAATTGATGCCACGCATACATATCCCACCAAAAGCATCGCTGAACCAAGCGAGCTTTTCATGAGAAATGCAGTGATGATCGTAAGAACTCCGGCAACAACAAATGCAACACCGCCGAAATGATTGCTCTTTTTCCAAGTAGTGTCATTATACATACTCCAACATATCTGTACTCCAACCATCGTATTCATTCGTGTTTTGGGCATGATATTCCCAAGCCAGATACATAGTCCTCCCATCGAGATTACTGTTATTTTTCCAATATCAACCACTTGTTTTGTCGCTCCCGAAATAGCGCCTTTATATTCGCCAAGCAAAAAGAATCCCTGCATTACAGTGAACATCGCAGCCATTCCCGCGCCAACATAACCGATCACTTTTGCATTGGATTTTGCCTCTGCGCAATCCTTTTCATCAGTGGATTTCAGAGCTTTTTTCTCAAAAAAGCCACTGCACATTGTCCAGGCAAATGCCATCACTAAATTGATAATTGGAAAAACCAGGTTTTCATTCTTAGAACCCCATCGCGTAACATTTCCTGCAGCATCATAATGCATCGGGACACTTTCCGGTAAAAATTGAATCGCGATAATTGTTCCGATCAACATAATAAAAGAGATGCTCCACATTATCTTTTTCATTTTCTTCCTCCTCCAAACTGCCCAATCCACAAAATCAGCTCCTCAAATACTGTTGCGTTGATCTCATAATAGATAAAATTTTTCTGCTTATATTCCATGATGAGGTCAGCACTTTTAAGGAGTTTTAAGTGATAAGACAGAGCTGCCGGCGTTATTTCAAGCTTTTCCGCAATCTCTCCGGCATTCATTCTGCCATCCTTGAGCATTACAAGGATATCGCGCCGCTGTTTATCGGCGAGCACCTTGAATATATTTGTTTCGCCCATACGTTACACTCTTTTCCCAAAAACTATTTAAAAAAAATTTTAAATACCATAATCATCATATGGCTACATACCTTTCTTCGTCAAGAGGCATATAAAATTTGTTATGTCATGCTGTTCATAATCTTAAAAAGACGGTTCTGCCACAATGCTTCCATTCATGTCAAAAGTGACAGCTGAACCGTCCCAATGACTTCCAATGACTTGTTCTCGTTACAATAGATTGATAACAGTCATTCCTACTGATACACTTAAAGTGCAAAAAGGAGGCTGAGCACATGGATAAAATGAAAACCGGCACTCTGATTAAAGAAGCAAGAATAAAAAAGAACTATACACAAACTGAGTTGGGCGATTTACTTGGAGTAACCAACAAAGCTGTTTCAAGATGGGAAAAAGGTAAAAGTTTTCCTGATGTTGAATTATTAGAGAACCTGGCAACAACTCTAGATCTACGTATTCAAGACATTGTTACCGGAACAAAAGACGATCACGATGAAACTGCGTTGATAGAAATCGTCAGAGCTGCAAAGCTCCAACAACGCAAGAATAGAAGGAACTTCATTAGGCACTGTTTACAACTTGTGCCTATTGTTTGCTGTATCTTATCCGGTTTTTCTGCGCTTGGAGATAACCGTTTTATCTTTGGCGATAAACCGGCTTGGGCATATGTGCTATTGATGATAATCTCATTCGCCTCAACAGCGTTTTTCTACTCATCAAATCCACAATCACATATTAATTCAGATAAGTTTTCCACATTTTCAAAGCTAATTGCGTTACTAACTCTTTTTGTAATCGCTTTATCAACGTGGATTGTCCTGTTAAATACCGCAAGTGGTTCTACCCTTTTCGAAATGGAGCCATCATCAATAGGGCCATTTCTGAATAATATCTTGATAATAACTTTCACAGTAAACATGATATTACTGTTCATCCACATATATAGATATGAAAAACATGACGTCTCCGCCCATTGGGGATGGTACATTTCAATAGCCGCAATTTATCTGGCTATACTGTACGGAGATTGGCTACATAACATGAACTCTTTTCAGGGTATGATAAAAGAACTTGTAATCAAAACCTCGATTGTAGTTATTATTACAGGTATTTCCACGATATTTGTCAAGAGGACAGGCGTGACAAATGAACCGTCCCAATGTCACGCCAATGTCACGCGTGACACCTGAACCGTCCCCTTGTCATCCCCCTTGTCATCCTTGGCGGAGCATCTGCACGTGGGGGATTCCGTCTTCCATGAACGGCTCTGATACGACTTCGAAACCCTCTTTCGCGTAGTAGCCAATGGCGTACTGTTATGCTTCAAGATATATTTCTTTTGCTTTAAGCTGTTCTGTAGCGACTCTGACACCCTCATGAAGCATCTGACCGCCTATTCCTTTTCCATGTTCAAGTGTTACCACTCTGCCAATCTGTGCAACGCCTGCCGCCTCGTCATGATCTTTCCAAAATACCCGAAGACAGCCTGCAACTCTTCCGACATCGTTAAAGCAAAAAACGTGAATTGCATCCTGATCCTTGTCATCCAGATCCTGATAGATACACTCCTGTTCTGTAACGAAAATCTCAAATCTTGTTTTTAATATTTCATATAGCTCTGTCGTACTGAGCTCATTAAAATGCTTTATTATAAAATTCATTTGGCTTTACTCACTTTCAATATGTCAAAGGGACGATTCTTCTGTCCCCTTAACTTGTCTATCAAATGTGACAATCGTGACAGAAGAACCGTCCCCTTGTCACACCCTTGTCACATACCGTCACTCCTCCTGCACTATCATACTGCATAGTTTTTCATACAGCTCGGGAAACTCCTGCTTCATCCTGATTGGTTTTCCTTCGGTATTTAAAAATGCATGTGAGGTTGTTCCGACGCTCACAATTTTTCCTTCTTCATTTTTCATTTCATAATCAAGGAAAAGCTTTACTCCTTTAAATGCTTTGACATAAACCTTGATTGAAACTTTATCGGAAAATTTAGTAGGTAACTTATAATCACAAGTAACTCCAAGCACCGGAGAAACAATCCCCATGGCTTCAAGCTTCGCAAACTCCCAGCCTATTTGGGACAAAAAATCCACGCGTGCTTCTTCCATCCATCTTATGTAATTGGAATGGTGCGTTATCCCCATTTTATCTGTTTCGTAGTATTGTACGGTATGTACGTAATCCATATAATTGCTCCTCATCTTCCTTTGATTTCTATTCTGTCCAAAATCCCCTGTACATCTATATTACTGTGAGTCAGATACATTCTTGTCACATCTTCAATGAAAGTTTCATCTGCTCCGGTCTTTCTTTGAATCCTATCAAGGCTTACACCTTTATCTATATATTTCATTATCCGGGCCACCAACTTATACAGATCTGTCACCTTTACAGACGGCACCTCACTATTTAGATCTACAGTCTTTGCATGACCATAATAAACAATCCTCGGCTTCAGTTCCAATAATCTGTTCCAGCTTTTCTCAATCTGCGTTCCCTTATGAAGTTCAAGCTCATACAGCGGATTAAGATCTCCGACAAAGAGTTCGCCCGAATCAAGCCACATTGAAATACTGTCATCGCTGTGTCCGGGAGTAGAAATGATCTCTCCGTCTATTCCGATCGTGCCAAGAAATTCCCTGCTATCTTCTATCCTTACATATCGTACTTTATCATCATCGATAGAAATGAACGCATCGTTGTTCTCTTTTGCAAAAACACTGTCTGCTGCATGAACATAATCTTTTTGCACATCCATAACAACTATTTTCGGTCCTTTATCTGCTATCTCCTGAGCAATGCCCATGTGATCCGGATGAAAATGTGATATGAGGATGAAATCAATTTTCTGAACAGGGATGTCCAGTTTTCCCATTGCACTGCAAAAAGCCCGAAAAGAACCTGCCCATCCGGTATCAAATAGGATCATACCCCTGCTGCCCTCTATGAGATATGTGTTTGTATTTGAATATCTTAACTCATGTACCGCAATCTCTTTTTTCATCAACAGATCTCACTTCAACTTGTATACATCGTTTAAATCAAACTCTTGCGCATAAAGTTTTTTCTTTATTCATGTCATGGAAAATACAGATATTATCACTTGAAACATCAAGATTATCAACGCGCCATTCAACGTTATCGCTAAGAAGAATACTGTCAAATGAGACACCTGAACCGTCCCCTTGACTTCCCATACTTACATTATAGCGGAAAAACAACGGCAATAGCACCTACATTGTTTTGCATATTTTATTTTTGGTGATACAAAAATTTAATTGTGATAAAAGTTATTATCACCGAGAATTTAAAATGCTTATTGGACATAACCACTGGCAGTCCATATAATCCCACTTATAATCAATCGACGATGCATCTGATTTTTCCATAAAAACGTTTTTGACAAAATTTAGGAGGATCTTATTTATGAAAAAATTTACTAAAGTTCTGGCAACTGCGATTGCTGTTGTAACCGCCTCGATATTTCTTACAGGTTGCGGTTCGGGTTCGACAGGAAATACCGTAAATGCCGCTGCCAAAGACGGTGCCGCAGATTCAGCCGGTGACGACTCAAAAGCTGCAGGAGCAAAGAAAGGAACTTCAGAGATAAGCGTTTTGACATTCTCAATAACTTCGTTTGTCTGCGTCTCTTTTACGGAGTACTGAACATCATCGTACCCATTCTCTTTTATCAAGTCGACAAAAGCATTGACCGCAAATGTATAATGCTGCATCGAAACCGAGAATGTAGGTTTTACCTTCGCCAAATTTAAGAATTTCTCCTCAAATTTCTCATACACCTCAATCGTGCTTCTGGCGTTGGCAATAAACGTTCTCCCGGCGACCGTAGTCACAACACCATGATGAACCCTTTGAAAAATCCGGATGCCAATTTCATTTTCAAGCTCTCTTATTGCTATCGATAATCCCGGCTGGGAAACATGCAACTTATCGGCAGCCTTACGCATGGAGCACTCTTCATCTATGGCAATGACATATTTGAGTTGTAATATAGTCATTCAAAGCCTCCCTTCATAATGGTTTTTACCCACATAAGAAAAAGATCCACCGCATTTTTTCGACTGGTTATCGATAAAATACAGTGAACCTCCGGTTGCCCGGTCGGCTGAGCCGACTATGTTAAAATACTTTGCCGAGTACTTTTCTCACTTATGGATTAAATTTGTACTACCATTATGTGCTTAAAATACTATCATAACGGCCGCTTATGCAAAATTAACTTTTACTTATTACCCGATATAAATAATAGTTTAGTGCAAATTCAAATTCATCATTCTTCATTCATAAAATTTATCCCACGCCTGATCCATATCTGCCAAAGCAATCGGTGAATATACTATTTCATAATCCATTTCAGCCCTTCACCATCCTGCGCCTATTTTTAAAGTGCTCAGCAACCTCATCGTCGCTAATCCATCCTTCCTCTTCTCCGGAAGCAAACCCGGCATTGAGTTCGCTGATAAGTTTGACCATCGCCCTTGCCTTATCGAAAATCTCATCATCCTCTATGCTATGTATGCTATATTGTCCACGACCATTCTTAGTAAGATAAACGGGTTTACCTGCTTCTACCTTATCCAGAACCTGACCATAATTACGCAATTCAGAAATTGGTGCAATTGTTGGCATATAAATCACCTCCGTTTCTTACCAAGATTATATATAGTCTAAAATATTTTTTTCAACAAATTCTTCGAACATCATTAAGTTCCACAGTTTAGTTGGAAGCCTTAAAATTATATATAGGCTTCATCACATCGATTATCTCCACCGA
>Ga0247609_10002548_pt1 | contig 19174 bp, 15 predicted proteins | sample 172DNAGHGlowgp2_FD_193487 | JGI IMG/M metagenome (GOLD analysis project Ga0247609, IMG submission 193487) | Sheep rumen microbial communities from Palmerston North, Manawatu-Wanganui, New Zealand - 1728 DNA GHGlow gp2 | ecosystem: Host-associated > Mammals > Digestive system > Stomach > Rumen ...
TGGGCATACAGACGGCCGGGGTCGTACGGGGCCGCAACGGCTTCCGCAAGGACAAGGGCGGCGAGAAACTCGCTGAGACCGAAGAAGACCTGCTCCAGCACCGCACCGACGGCACGGACGCTTTCGACACCCTCTATATCGGCTGCGAAAAGTTCCCGTTCCATGATACTTTCGGCTTCAACACAGGCGGCGTGCTCTGATTTTGGCACAGTTTTTGCCTATTAGATTTAATAGCCCAGAAACGGTAAAGATTTCTCAAAAACTGTAAACCAAGTTTAGGTGAACGATGAAAATAATCGTAAACCTGTTCAGGAAATCGCCCTAAACGGCCCAGTTTTTACGAGGGTTCAAAAAAAATCATTTTGGTTAAGATTATTTAATCCGATAGTGCCAGGATTTTGCACTGGCCGTAGGTTATTTTGCAGTTTGGTTTAAACTGACTGCCAATATAAGAGTAAGGGCAGTGAGTATTAACCATCAAAAACCTACATCACAATGAGGAAAATTGTAATCCCTCAACCGTGGGCGAGCATGATTGCCGCCGGGTTAATCGACATCTTTGATTTGGGTGTCGATCTGGGCGCGAAACAGTGCCACGTATTAATTGTTGCTGCCCCATGGCAGAAGTATGATAACCGTAAAAACCTCCCTCTCGAGTGGGTGCAGGCCTTGAGCGAAGCGCTATTATTGGGCATGATACCACTCTATGAGGAAATGCAGTTCGATTGCGTCATTGGTATTGTCAAAGCCAGCAAGTTGTGCACCGATCTTGACAGCGTATGGGCGTATGGTGGGAAACGCAACACGCTCTATTTGCTGACCGATGCGAGAATGTTTGTTAAGCCACTGAGAACCTCGATCAAAAATGAGCAAGATCTTCCAAGCACATGCAAAGCCTTTGGGTTGAGACCACTCAGGATTGACAAAACCGCAATGATTCCCGTGAATCACAGGGTCTTTGAAGAAGCCAGGGAAGGGTATCGTTTTCAGGCTCCGATGACCGCCGCCTTTGCTGAGGTCATATACGGACGCGTCCCTGGAGACATTCTTGAGGAATTGGTCATCATGCATGACCACTGCTACAAGAAATTCGTGTTTGAACCCGAGAATGACTTCTTCCTCGCCCAGGACGAGAAGGGTAGGAATAAACGTTACTTCTCGATCGTGTCAAACAAGACCGAGGTAAGGACTTACTACCAGTTCAACCTGCTGAACCAGCTGTAACTTTTCTGGACAAATTTTCAATAATTGGCCAATAATTCGTAAATTTGCCCCGTCAATCCCAAACGATTGACAAGACATCGCGGGATTAAAAAGGACATTATACTCCCTTCTGTTTGAAAACATAGGACACTTTCAAATTTTCCGAATGGGTTGTATGGTGGCTCCAGCTATAAGCGTGAGCCATGAATGCAACTTCGGAAATGGTTGTCCTATGACCATCAAACAGGCTGTATCTGGCTCGCGCTTTTTCTATAACTTTTAACCACTATAGTTATGCTTTTACTTCAAGAAACCAATCCAATCCCTGCTGAAACAGGCGCCATCGACGATCTGATGATTGCCGCAATACTCATAGGCATCTTTCTGTTCTACATCCTTTTGTGTGTACTCGTTGGCCGTTATGCAAAGAAGCATAGTCGCAGTTTTTGGGGATTCTTCATTTTGAGTTTAATCCTGTCGCCATTTTGGGGATTTATCATAGCTATAATAGCAGGCGGTGAAACAGCAAAACAGCGTGAGAGGCGTATAAGGCAAGAAACCGAAATCCGTATGCAGATGGAAGAGCAATATCGCCAGCAGTATAATCAAACGCCTCCTTCCATGCCTAATCCTGAAGACTAAAATCGCCCTGTTAACCTTTTTCCATTTTCCATTAGACGGGACTTGCCAAATTCTTGATCTACCTTTGCGGTTGTAAAGGCAAGAAAAATCTTCAACATTTAAAAGGATGTTGCCATTTTCATGAAAAATGTTTATCTTTGCCATCCAAACAAGAATAGAATATTCTTGACAATACCAGCATACGACCTACAAACTTAAGAAATATCACAAACTCCTTTGCGGTTATATGAGCTTTGGTCGGCTCGCTGGGACTACATTGGAGTTTGTTTTTAGATATACTAAGAAGATATGGATATTCTCCAATTCAAGAACGAATTGAACTTTGAGTTCACCGATGACAACGACCTGATGCAGAAGCTCAGGAAGTTCTATACAGCCGATGGCTACACCCCGGAGATCACCATTGATGGGGACATCATACGCATCAAGATTGACGAGAAGGCGTTCCGCACCGTCCAGCGGGACTTCGAGAAAGCCATGGACTTGTGCAACCGCCATGAGTTCGACAAGGGCGAGAAACTGCTCAAGGACATCATCACTCGTTGCCCACTGCATGTGGACGCCCACCGCGTCTATGCGCAGCTGGCCATGGAGCGAGGCGACCTAGACCTGGCCTTTGACCGCAACATCGAGGCGCTGCGCATTGACCCGACCAACCTCTATGCGCTGCTGCTGATGGGCAACATCTGCACACGCCAGAATAACACGGACCTTGCCGACCAGTATTACGACAAGGTGATCGGGTACCATCCCGACGACGTAATGGCGCAGAACAACTTGGCGGCGAACTTCCTTAAGCGCCAGGACTTCGACAAGGCCATTGGAATGTTCAAGAAGATCCTCGAGAAGAACGATGACTATTTGAACACCTACTATGGCTTGGGTATGGCCTACTACTACAAGAGGCAATTGAAGGATGCGTTCGACGTCACCGTCCAAGGCATGAAGAAGGGTGTCGACCGCCCTCAAGACCGCCAAATCCGTGACGAGATACAGAAGCTTGCCATGCAGGTGGCTCGTGAACTGACCAAGGACAAGGACTATTCCATTGAGATTGGCCAGCAACTCAAGAAACTGGAGACTATGGGCACCAAGCCCATCCGTATGGACTATAACGCCAAGAACTTGCCTGTGAGTGCAAGGCTTGAATACTCGGCCGCGCATCACCGTGATTATGAGAAGGTGCTTGTCAACCCTGACAAGAAGTATCATGACCATCTGACGATGCATGAACTGACACACCTGGAGCTTAACCTCAAGGCGAAGGCCGATGGTCGCAACCAGCTTGTCATGAGCGGCGAGACGGAGACGAAAGCATTCCGCAAATGGATCGCCGCCGATCTGAACAAGCTGCGTAAGCACTTGTCCAACGACGGCATCGACCAGCTCGTCACCCAGTTGCACACCGGCTTGATGACACAGACGATCAACTCGCCGCTCGACCTGTATGTGGAGCAGATGATCCATGACAACTATCCCGAGATGCGACCCCTTCAGATGCTGAGCCTGGTGGACATGCATCTGGAGAACATCCAATCGGTGACCCGTGCGGCAAGCAGCGCCATCCCTGCCAAGGTGGTCAGCGTGAACCGCACGATGAATGTGGTCAGTGCGCTGCAACTCCAGGAGATGTACGGATTCAACCTCGCACCGCACTTCAAGGCCACCCGCCATGAAATGGAGCTGGCCCAAGACCTCTACGAGGAGTGGAAGGCATACTTCTTTGACTCGGAGACGAAGCCCGGCGACGAGTACGAACTGCTGGAGTACTTCTCGCAGAATCTCGGCGTGGATGACTTCATCTCCATGGTCAACGAGATGCACTTCAGCGACATCGTCCTTCCCGACGAGAAGGACTTGCCCGCCGAAGCGACGGATCCTGAGGCGCATCGTGAGCAGAACAAGTCGTTCCAGGAAGACCATAAGGATGGGGCAGACCCCGTGGAGACCATGATGATGTCGATGTACATGCTTGGGGCCCTGAAGGAACTCAAACCCATGCCCCATACCGATGTGCACCGCATTGCGCTAGAGATTGCCATGGTCGGCATGACGGGCATCAACCCCAAGAACAAGGGCTACAAGATCAACGCCATGCCTGGGCGTGAATTCGGTGGCTATGAGTTTCTGGCATATTACTATGTCAGCTGGGCTATCGCCATCCCCGAAAAACTCAATGACTTGGGCCTGCCATTCCGCAACGCTTACCTGGCCGCCCTCGATATGTACAACGCACAAAACGAGAAAGGAAAATGAGCGACATCCAGCAACTCATAGAGGCTATCGCGGAGTTCACCCGTGAGCGTGATTGGGACCAATTCCACAACGGCAAAGACTTGGCACTGGCACTTTCAATAGAAGCCGCAGAGCTTAACGAGGCGTTCCTTTGGAAACGCCCCGAAGATGTTCCTGTCGACAAGGTTAAGGAGGAACTTGCCGACATCCTCAACTACGCCTTCCTTATCGCCGACAAGTACAATCTTGACGTGAAGGAGATTGTCATGGACAAACTCCAAAAGAATGCGCTCAAGTATCCTGTCGAGAAAGCAAAAGGATCTGCGAAGAAATATAGTGAACTATAATTTATATTCACTGAATTGACATCATTGATAATTAATAAAAGGATATAGGTTATGTTTGTTCTTATTAAAGAATATGAATTTGGTGTACCTTTCCCTCCTTCAGCACAACAGAGCCTGCTTCTTGAACCTTGGGGAGAAAATTGGCCCGTTGTATATCTTTTAACGGGAGAAGATGATTTATATGTAGGTGAAACGAGCAGTGCGGTTCGTCGTATGATTCAACACGGGAACCCAAATGCCAAAAACACAGGCCAGCGCAAAAAGTTGAATTGTGTTGAAATCATTTTTGATCCGCAATTTAACAAATCCGCAGTTCTTGATATTGAACAAACTTTAATTAGTATGTTCCACTTCGAAATACACGAAGTGAAAGATATTAATAAAAAGTCTAAGCGCTTTAATAATCTCCAGAACAGAAATCAAGGGCAGTCTAAAATGCACAATTATTATAACCGTGCATTGTATCAGGATAAGATTAAAGATATTTGGAGTGAACTGAAAAATAAGGGGCTTGTCAAAAATAATTATGATGACATTGTCAATGACGCTATCTTCAAGTTCTCTCCATACAAAACCCTAAATGAAGAACAAAAGCGTATCTCGATAGAGATAATCAATAATATTCTTGATGCGCTTGAAAACAAAAAACCATATACAGCTATTGTCCGGGGGGAAGCAGGATCTGGCAAGACAATCGTCTTGATGAATATTATGTTTACAATTGTCGACGCCCTTAACATTAATATCCAGACATTCTTGAGTCCTGAGGAATCTGATGAAGAAGACGAAACATTTGATTTATCCGAAGACATTAAGTTAATCAAGCGAATCATTGATTATAAAAATAAATACGGAAAACCAAGAATTGCGTATGTTGCCCAAATGCTTTCTTTACGCAATACAATTGGTAATGTATTGAAGAATTCTCCTCATTTCCGTAAAAAAGACTCAATGGGGCCTTCTGATGTCGTTAAGTCTTATTTGAAAGACGGTGATTCTCAGCCATTTGACATTCTCTTTATCGATGAAGCTCATCGTCTTGAAAACAGACAAAACGCAAGTAATATTGGAGCTTTTGACAATACGTGTAAGAGATTATACGGGCCTGAAGTGGACTGTAAAAATCTTACCAAACTTGATTGGTTGATCAAATGCAGCAAGACACAGGTGATAGTATATGATGCGGTACAATCTGTTAAGGCAAGTGACATCAACAACCAACAATTCGGAAGCGCAATTAAATCATCTGGCAGGGAATGTGGTGAATTCCTGCTGACAAATCAGATGCGTTGTCGAGCCGGCAAAAAGTATGTCTCATATCTTAACGATGTCTTTAATTGCACCATTACCACTCCTCCCCTGTTCCCTGAATTTGAACTTATAGTTATTGATTCAAATGGTAATGATTTAATTAAAGAGATTTGCGATCTTGATAAGAAATACGGCTTATGTAAAGTCGTTACAGGTCCCCATTGGCAATGGAGGCAAAAAAGATATAATGAATGTATCTCGCAATTCCTAAAGATTAATCCCAATGGAAGCAGAGAAGACCAAATCAATTATTTACTCAATAACTTGGGTGATGAAGAAGGAATTGTGAGATTTGGTGACAAAAGATACGTACGCAACATGGACTTTGATTGGATTATTAAAGGTGATCCAAGAGAAATAGGATGCATTCATACTTGCCAAGGCTACGACCTGAACTATGTGGGTGTGATATTCAGTCCTGAGATTGACTATGATGATGATCAAAAGAAAATTGTCATTAATAGAAATCTCGTTGAAGACCATAGCGTAAGGGTCAAGAACAATGACGAAATGATTGATTACATCATCAGTTCATACAAAGTGATGATGAGCAGAGGAATTAGAGGATGCTATGTGTATGCATGCAATAAAAAACTTCAAGAATATTTAAAGAGTGTTTTTCCAAAATAAATCAATAATTGCGTAAAGTCGATTCCCCAAAGCCTGGGGAATGGCCAAGAAGTACAACGAACTTTAAAACCTGCCGCCACGATGCAACTGACCGACATAGCACCAGACGACATCCTCATATTCAATGAGGATCTGAGAATAGATGACGACTACGTCATCAACGGCATGCTCGGTCATGATGTCTTCGTGGTCGACGAAGATGGAGAGGTTGTAGACCAGATTGACATCGATGATCTTGAGGACAATCTCAAGGCCAGAGTCTTCAATGTGATAGAAAATGATAAGTTTGAATTAAGCAGAAACGAATGATCATCTACAGCGGAAATAAAAGCGATTTCCTTTCTATACAGAAGGAACTGCCAGATATTCTCAAATCAAATATCTTGCAGCTTCTTGGCGAAGACACCTCAGACAACGAGTACGTGTCTTGGAAGAACTCTCTCGCTTTTATGAATCGTTTGATGAAGACCGATAAGATTCCTGATGATGCAGGCGTGGCCCTTGAATACAACATACCTGTTACCAACAACCGTATCGATTTCATCATTACGGGCTTAGATGATAATGGCAAATCTCAAATCATTATCATTGAACTTAAACAGTGGTCACACGTACAGAAAACTGATATGGATGGTATTGTGATCACTAGATATGAAGACGGGTTACGCGAAACGACGCATCCCTCATACCAAGCAGCTTGTTATGCTTCGTTACTCTATGATTACAAGCAAGCTGTTCAAGACCGGGAAGTATCCCTTCATCCTTGTGCTTATCTGCATAATTGTGAAGATGGCTCCACAATCAAAGATGCTTTCTACGATGGATATATTCGCAAGGCACCAGTGTTTTGTAAGGCAGATGCCGATGCTTTGCAGAAATTCATATGCTCTTATATCCGTAAAGGAGACCGGCAGCGAGGACTTTTTGTCATTGAAAATAGTATGATACGTCCATCTAAAGGGTTGGTGGAGTCTATATCCTCAATGATGCATGGTCATCGAGAATTTAAAATGATTGACACCCAAAAGGTGGCGTTCCAACACATTCTCCGCGCTTTGGTTAACTTTGATAAAACCAAAAGAAAGCAGGTAGTAATTGTTGAAGGAGGACCAGGAACTGGCAAATCTGTAATTGCAGTTCACCTCTTGCAGCATGTGATTGAGAAGAGAAGGATGGCGGCATACAGCACGAAGAATGCTTCACCTCGTAATGTATTCTATAGAAAACTCGTTGACGGAGGCATTCCCGCACCGTCAGTTAAAGCTTTATTTAAGACTTCAGCAGCCTTTGTGGATTGCAACCCTGAACAGTTTGATATGCTTATAGTGGATGAAGCCCACCGATTGAATGCAAAAAGTTGGTCTGGGTATCAATCCAGAGGCGAAAATCAGGTGAAAGAAATCATCAATGCATCAAAAGTGGCAGTTTTCTTTCTTGATGAGGCACAGCGCATTGATATCAAAGATATCGGTTCTCGTGATGAAATACTCAAATGGGCAAAGCACTATGGCTGCGATGTGGATGATTCAATTCAACTTACTGCACAGTTCCGTTGTGGTGGCTCTGATGAATTTCTCCAATGGGTGGACAACATTCTTGAGATTAGGCCCTCAAAGCAAACCCACATTCACAAAGAGAATTTTTTTATCAGAGTTTGCGACACTCCAAATGAAGTGGTTCGGGAAATTAAGCAGAAGAATCGCACAAATAACAGGTCTCGTGTTGTGGCGGGATTTTGCTGGGATTGGATATCACGCAACAATGAGACTAAGATGGACATAGTGATGCCTGAATATCGCTTTAAGGCTCAATGGAATCTCAGTAAAGATAGTACATGGAGCATTAGCAAAGGCTCTGTCAAACAAATCGGATGTATCCACACTTGTCAAGGCCTAGAATTTGATTATGTTGGAGTTATTATTGGACTGGACATCATTTACCGAAATGGCCAAATCCTTGTTGATCCCAGTAAACGATCAAGTGACGATAGGACAATTTTCGGTTGGAAAAAACTTGCTCAAACTGACCCCGATGGTGCTAAGGCCCTCGTTCGTCAAATTATCAAGAATACATACCGCACTCTTATGACAAGAGGCATGAAAGGGTGCTATTTGTTCGTTCAAGACGAACAACTTCGAGATTTTATTCGTTCAAGAATTTTATAACAAGATACTATCATGCTATTGACTGTGCAAAATTTCTGTCGAGCCGTAAGTGCTGACATCAATGGTTTAATCCGCAATGTTGAGCGAGACACCATGCGTTTCATGAGTGATAGAGAGAAGCGTGAGCTAGAAAACTCGTATAAAGCGGTTGCAACCATGCTGACCCATGCACAGCAAGCCAATGCGAATATAGCCGATGTATACATTTCATCAACAGATGTGCTGATGGAATACCATCTGCCAAAAGCATCCTCGTGGTGTGACCTCGTCCTATTAGGAATAGGCGAATCACAACCAGAAGTAATAATCGTGGAATTAAAAAATTATCGAAAAGAAACGGAAACACGGGAAGGATCGTTCGAAGGGCTAATCTGGCACAACGGCAGCGTCCGCCAACATCCAGCCGCTCAGGTCAGACAATATACCCAGTATTGTCAGCACTTCCATAGTGCAGTGGTAGATGAGTCGGCACATTGTAGCGGTTTGGTTTATTTTACACAAGATGTAGATATCACACCTTACGAGGCTGGTCCAAATTATCGTTTGTGTCAAGAGTATAAACTTTATACTGTTGAAGAGAATTCTACAATAGCACTCTCTAATTATATAGCAAAAACCATAAAGAAAGGGGATAAACCTTTTGCACAAAAGTTCATCAATGGCGATTATAAGCAAGACCGTAACATCCTTAAACAAGTTGCAGAGTCTTTGCTCACGATGAGAAGCGCAGCCGTTCGAAATCCGTTTGTTTTACTTGATGGTCAAGATCTCGGATTCTCTCAAGTGCTTTCTGTTGTAGAAAATCTTAAACCAGAAGACCAGAAAGAAGTAATCATTGTAGCTGGCCCTCCCGGTTCTGGTAAATCTGCCGTGGCGGCCAACCTTTGGGTTGAGTGTGCCCAGCGTTACCGTGATCGTGGTAATATCATGTTTGTTACGACGTCATCATCACAATACGATCCTTGGGCGCAGACTTTTGCTTCTAGCACAGGCATACGTCATGCCAATGGCCTTGTTATTAAAGCTAATTTTTTCAACCCAGGACTCAATGGCTCAAATGTTAAAGACTATATTGCTCCTCACTTCAAAGAAGTTGACGAGGAGAAATACTTCCGTGGAAACGTGCTTCGGTATGACCTCTATAAAGACTACTTGGACTATGCTACTGAAATTGGTTTAATCACCGACGAAAACGATACACAGTATTTGTCAATTGTAGACGAAGCACATGCTCTTATAGATCCTTCTGCACCGCACTTTTCTACGAATAAGGCAGCTGGCTGGTGCTATCAGGTCGGACCTCAAGCATATCATATCATTAAGCAATCTCGTGTTTCTGTGTTCCTCATGGATGACCATCAATCATTCCGTGACAACGAAACAACGAATATCGACACAATTAGGGTTTTGGCAAAAGAATTTGGCGCACATGTCACTTTTATATCTCTTGCTGATATGCAGTTCCGTTGCGCTGGATCAAAGGAATATGTAGATTGGGTAGGTCGGATGTTCACTCAGCGACCATTGCACAACCATGCGAAATGGGCTGATAAGTTTGAGTTTGCCATTGTCGACTCGCCTAAAGCGGTCGATGAATGGTTGCGAAATAAGGGAACTTCTTCTATCCGTGTACTTTCGTCTTATACTGTGCCCTGGGTTTCCAAAGGCACATTGAGACCCATGCACGATGACTGTGAGGACTATGATTTCGAACTCGAAAATGGCGATGGATCAATCTATCGCAAGTTCTGGAATAACCCTACCGCCTATGACATCTTTGTCAAGGCAACAGAAGGATCAACTATGCATGATGACCCATTGTCTGAAATCGGTTGTCCTTACGCTGTGCGCGGATACGACTACGACTATGTTGGTGTGCTCTCGCTTTCCGATATGGTTATCCGCAATGGAAAACCTAAGATCATTTTAGACAATTGCCAAGAGACGGCTACAGGATCCAAACGCAAACAGGCTCGTGACGAAACGGAATTACCATATAAACGAATGCAGCGACGTTTGCCTCGTTGGCAACGCAAACCATTTGATGGCGTGCTAGATGTAGATAAAAATCACCCTCAGGCATGGGAATATGCATCTACTATTGCACAGGCATATCGCATTTTACTTACACGTGGGATCAAGGGAGTTTGTGTTTACATAGAAGATAAAGAAACAAGAGAGTATGTTGAATCACTCTTAGATATTACAAATGGAGGAGTTCAAAAATAAGTTGCTTGATTACCTCAGGGCTGAACGAAGAATCGCCAATGAGGAAATCGCAAAGCACCGCCAGATGCCTGACGAAGAAAAGGAAGCAGCGGGCTTGATGATTCGTCATGCCGCCATAGATATAAGTGATGAAGAAGTAGAAACTGACGAATGCCGTTTCCGTTTCGAAGTCAATGAGACAAAAATCCGCCTCGGCGACTATGTCCGTCTCATCTGTGAGAATACGGATAAGGCAATCAAAAAGACTGCGATTGTTCATGAAGTGGGGCAAGATTATATCATAGTGGGTGTTTCTGTTGTTGAGCTTGACAAGGAATCATTATGGAGCATCGAAGTTTTCGAAGTGTCATTATTTGATTCCTACATTAAAGTTCTTGAAGAAGTGACAGACGGAATGCCTGGCTCGTTCTTTCTTGAAGAATTAGCAGGCAAGGAGGAGCCGTCGGAGGAATCAATGTTCGGAGTCGATGATAAAGCAATAAAGCTGATGAATGAGCTTGATTTTGAGCTAAATGATTCACAGGCTGATGCGATTTATTACGCAATTAAACAACCTTCGCTTCGATTGATTCAAGGTCCGCCTGGAACAGGCAAAACCTTTATTCTTTCGTGCATCTCTCACATTATGGCAAAGGTCGGAAAAGAAACTGCCATAGTTGCGAAGACACACCAAGCAGTAAACAATGCACTCAATAAAGTTAAAAAGCTATGGCCGGAGTTGAATGTCTGTAAAATTGGGCAGGAACTACGTAGCGATGGATTAGATGACAAAATACTCAATTTTGCCACATACAAGGAATACCTTGCTTGGCGCAATGTGTCTGGTCGACGAACATTCGCAGATGTCGTCGGTATGACTCTACAAGCGTCAACCGTCAACATGTGTTTGCGGAATTCAGGCTTCAAACCTGAAATAATCCTTGTTGATGAAGCCTCTCAGATTCCACTTGCTGAGGCTGCTGTGATAGGTGCATCTGGAGCGGGATCGGTCATTTTTATCGGTGACGATCGGCAAATGCCGCCAATCTTCATGGAAGAACTTGAGAAAGATTCGTTATCGGTATCTATTTTCGAACATATTGCTAAAATCCATCCTAAAACTAAGGATGTGCTAAATGTCACATACCGCATGAACGATGAGATTTGCGCATTTGTAAGTGAAAACTTCTATGAGCCCTTTGGGATAGAATTAATATCATCAGAGACTGCTGCTGGTCAACGTATGGTATTTGATTGTTCATCGGAAGCGGATGAAAGAATAGGCGAGATCTTCGATCAAGGAAATCCAAGCATCATCACGATGGACATAAATGATCCTAATGATGGCATATCTTGGACGGAAGAGAATTATGATGAAGCTTTATTTGCTGCTCAAGTTGCATCAATAGCAATGAAAAATGGTGTAGCCCATGAGGACATTGCCATTGTTACTCCATTTCGCAAACAGGTAAATGCTGGTCGTAGAGCTTTTAAGTATCTTAATATACCAGAAGAGGGACAACCTCTCGTCGATACTGTCGAACGACTCCAAGGACAAGATGTACGACTTATCATCATTTCTTTTGCTGTGACTGATTATTCCTACTATAACCAGGTCAAATCATTCTTACTCAATCCTAATCGGATGAATGTGATGATAAGCCGTGCAAAAGAAAAAGTGGTTATCCTTAAATCAAATATCATTGATTTCTTATTATAGCAATATCGTAAAATATTAATTAAACAATATGAATGTCTTTATTTTAATAAATAATAAACACAAAGTAGTTGCCCACGTTGTGCTGTTTGCGATTTTAAGTATGATTGTTACTTCGTGTACCGATAATAGTTCATCATATCAGAAACCTGCATCAAACATACCAAGCTCGCCAACTTATGTTGAACCAATAAATCCGCCTGCGCTTCCTGTTTACAGGGAATCAGCCAGTTATACGCCAACACCAGATGACGCATATGATGAGGGATATGACAATGGCTATGAGCAGGGCAAATATGATGGCTCGCACGGCTACAGTCATGGCTATGGGTACGATGACTCTACCGATTATTATGATTATTATGAGACTCGTTACCAAGAGGGATATGAAGAAGGATATAATGATGGATATTCTTCGGGAAAAAATGAATATGTAGAAGAGAATGAAGACGAAGAATAATTCTCTCTCATGAGTCAAATGTTTAATTTTAAACGATGTTGCACAAAATAATTGTTTTGTAGCTATAGTTTTCATATATTTGCACACGAAAAAAAATAAACATCCCTTATAATATAATGAATCACTTAATCAAAATAAATATGAAAAAAATATTTGTTGTTATTTTATCTTTGTTGATATCAATCTCTGCATATTCTAAAAAAATCAAGAGTTCCTCTGATTCAAAATTAATCCTCAAAAAAGCTGATGCAGCACAGCAAAAGAAAAGGAATCACCAATCACATTGTTCTCATGCTTCTCATTACTCCGCTCTTGATTCTTCAGAATCAAGTAATTTCAAAAAGAATAAATTCATAAACAGTCCAGAGGAAAAAGCTTTAGTTTCTGGAAGCCATTATAGAGAGGGTTATAGTGCATTACAAAATAGAATGGTAAATTTGCTTAAAGAAGAATTTGCATCTAAAAATATCTATATTAACAATATTACAATTGACAACGATAGAAATTCTAATATTATAGAATCATTAACTGATTCAATTACGTCAGCAGCAAAGGCTGATTTGGTTATTGAATACAAGGTTAATGATTCCATCTACACATATGTTTTGGTTGACAGCAAATGGTTTGTGTCTGTTAATAAAGACTATGCTTACTCTGAACTTAGCGATAAAGAAGTGATAGATATATTATCGAAAGTTGCGAGTATATTCATAAATGAAGAGCGTCGCATATATCAAGAATCCGAGCTAATCCGCAAATATTATCATCATTCAGAGAACTAATGTATGAAAAAGATTTTAATTCTAATCGTATCATTAGTGATATCAATCACATCATGTTCAAAGAAGATCAAGAATCCTTCAGATTCTAAACTAATCCTTAGCAAAGCAGATTCAGTCGTCAACCAAATAAGGCATCATATATATCATGGCTCCCATGGCTCCCATTCATCTCACGCATCCCATGTTTCTCATTATTCGCAAATGCAACAAGGGATAGACTTCACGAACAAGGATGCCATTAAGTATCGTGAAGGAATTACTGAACTTCAGAAAAGATTGTGTGATATGCTTCAGGCCATGTTAGCGGCTAAGAATATCGATATTTCAGGCATGAGTATTGGTCTGTTGCCCGAAACTAAACAAAACCATAATCTAGATATTACTTTTTATTATAATGATGAAAAGTATATATTCAATCTGATTGGCGCTAAATGGTACCAATCGTCTAGCAATTATTTAGACTATTATGATTTTGTGGACAAAGGTGTGATAGATGTCTTGTCTGAAGTTGCAAGTATTTATTTTAAAGAAGAAAAAGAATTGTATGAGAAATATTTGAAGAATTTACAGCTTGATTAATGATCATAGTTGCCTCATATAGCATGTGTTTTTTATTTATGAAAAAGCCTAAAAGATTGCAACTGAGATGACGAAAAGGATTAATATATATGAGATTGTTGAACCAAGGTACAACAATCAAGATAGCAAAATTGCTAGCCTTTATGATTGGATAATGCTTGCTGCCATCGTTATCGGCATAATCCCACTGATGTTCAGAGAACAATCGACATTGTTCTATGCATTCGATATCGCTTCCTGTACTATTTTCATCATAGATTACATCCTCCGATGGTTAACTGCGGACTTTAGGATAAAAAAAGGATTATTATCTTTTCTTATCTATCCATTTACATTGATGGCTATAATTGATTTGCTATCAATTTTACCTACATTTAGTTTTGTCCAAAGGGCATTTAAACTGACTAGGATAGTTAGGTTGGCTAAAATCATCAGGGTTGTTCGAATCATCAGATACTTTGAGCCACTGAGGATTGTAATGGATGTCATTAAATCTCAACGAGTAATCCTGTGTACCGTCCTTTCTCTCGCTTTTGTATACGTTTTTGTAACGGCATTGATTATGTTTAATGCTGAGCAACAAATCAATCCAGAAACGGGAGAATATCTTTTCCCAACGTTCTTTGACGCGTTTTATTGGGCGTCTTGCACTCTAACTACAGTTGGTTATGGCGATATTTATCCAATATCAACAACTGGTCGAGCTATTAGTATCATATCTTCCGTTGTGGGAATAGCTATTATCGCATTACCATCTGGCATCATAACAGCTGGATATATGGAGGAAGTTAAAAAGCATAAAGAATCTAAAGAAAATGAAAAGAAAAAAGAGGAAATATAGACACACATTATTTGCGGTTTTTGCAATTATTTCATGTTTGATTTATAACTTATACGGAAACTCAAAATCACACCAACCGCATAGGCTAATAAAGAATGAGCCACGGATAGAAGAAACCATTTCAGATACCATAACAGAAGAAAGATCAATAGACCCTGGAAAGGCTATAGACTTTTCTGAAGTTGGCACTGTTGAAAAGATAGATGGACTTGAAGAACTGCTACTGACTAGGACATCATACATCGTTTCGTACAATAAAGATACAAAATGTCCTAATTGGGTAGCATGGAAATTAACTCGGGAACATGCTAATGGTGATATAGCCAGGATCGGTAATGCGTTCCATGAGGATTTAGAAGTTCCTACTCCTAGAGCATTGAATGCAGATTACCGAAAAAGTGGTTACTCTAGGGGCCATATGTGCCCAGCTGGAGATAATAAATGGAATAGAGATGTCATGTATGAGACGTTTCTACTCTCAAACGTTTGCCCTCAAAATGCAAACCTTAACAGTGGTCTATGGAACCAGATTGAGATATCATGCCGTCGATGGGCTGAGAAATATGGTGATATCTATATCATATGTGGTCCAATGTATTTCAAAAGCAACGAGATGCAATATATTGGAGAGGACAACGTGGCTGTTCCTGATGCATTCTTTAAAGTAATACTATGCTTAAATGAGCCAAAATGTATTGGATTCATCTGTCGAAATACTGATGGCAACAAGAAAAAAGATATGTATGTCAACACTCTTGAACAAGTTGAGAAGTTAACTGGTCTTCATTTCTTCCCGCTTCTAAATGAAGAGATAAGAAAAAATGTCGAATCGCATGCGGATCTCAGAGAATGGTAGAATCCGTTATTATGTTATATAAAATGATAGATAATGTTTGCTAATCTAACTATTATTGGTAAATTTGCACGATAAGTAAATAGTTTTTACGATGGCATGGAGATTTAGGAAACGGATCAAAATCGCACCAGGGGTTCACATTAATCTCAGTAATGGAGGCATTAGCACAACTGTTGGTGTTCCTGGAGCCAGCGTATCATTTGGCAAAAATGGTACATATCTTAATACAGGCATACCTGGTACGGGATTATATAATAGGACTAAAATTGGCGGGAAAACTAATAGTTCTGGGATAACTCCTAGCACAAATGGGCAGCAAATGCCATTATTAAACCAACAATTGCCAAAGAATGACCCTGATAAAAAGTCGAAGATATCATGTGCTGCATATATAGTAGCCGCACTCATCTCATTGGCAATTCTTGGCGCAGGGCACGATATGCATCAAAGTGATGGTGCAATTATAGCGGTAATTCTTCTATGGGTTTTATTCATTGGTATAATAAAACTCAAAAAGAATAAAGATGCCGAAAATAATCAAGTACAAATTGATGCATTCTTGAATAATGCCAGTTCGAAGGCCAGTATCTCGATGACTGGCCTTAAGAAACAGATATTCGATAGTTATGTGAACTGCATGAAGTTGCATGCGGATATAGAAAACGAGAGATTAAGAATTAACACATTAGAAAATAAACTGGCAAAAAAAGAAAAAGAAGAATGGCGTGAAGAACTCAACCAGGCTAAAGCTGCATTGGAAGGTTTTGCAAAGCAGTTTGCTGAGATTCAATATGATGCTGAGAAAGATTTGCAAGAAGAAGAAAAAATTAAATATGTAGAGTTCATAGGCGCTTTTACTAATCTTATGAAATGCCAAAAGGTTTGGTATGTGAACGAAATGTTAGACAATGATGACGTGAAATCGTCAGCATCGAGCTTAGTAAAGAAAACATCTGCATCTCTTTCTCAAGGAGGCTTCGGCTTTATTAAAGTTTCCAATTGGGTCCCAGTATTCAATAATGGGAACGTGTTATTATATTTTTTCCCAAAGTTCATCATCAAGTCAAATATTAACGATGTGCTGGATTTTGATGTGTTTCCATATGATGATGTGGTTGTTTCATTCCAAAGCACACGTTTTGTAGAAGATGGACCAGTACCAACAGATGCTAAACAAATTGGATATACTTATCAGTATGTAAATAAGAATGGTGGGCCTGATCGAAGGTATTCCTATAACCCACGCTATCCTTTATTGCAATACGGTGATATATTTATTGGCCTAAACAGTAATTTTCGATTCCAATTCAGCAATTGTGAATCTGCTGAAAAGTTTGTTCAGCAATTCCACAATTTAACTCAAAAAATTAATAAAACAGAACTTGATAAAACCAATGATAATAGTAATAGTATGATGACAGAAAAGTATTATTATTTAACTAGAGAAGCGGCATTCAATTTATTTGAGTTCTACAAATCATTGAATGAGAATCCTGAATTCATTAGTGAGCTAAATAACGCACATGGACTTGAACTAATGGATACAGTAACGGATTATTGCTTAAACTCTAGGTTATCTATCCTTGCTCAGATGGATATTGTAACATGCTATAAGCAAATGGAAATACCTGTAGACACAGAAGAAATAGAACGGTTACCTTTGGCATTACTCTTCGGGAAAATGACTGATGACAGTTTCTCTCCAATGTATGATCAAATCTTTTCAGATAGAGCTGATGGTTTTTTCAGACACATGAGATCATATGCAAGCTCATTGGCTAAAACCTGGAGAATTGAGGCTGTTCCCGATGAAGGAGAAATGCCCGTTCTAAATTTCATGTATACACTCCAAAGTCTTTGCAGCAAAGATATTGTTGATAGATACGCCGTTTTACTCTATCGGTTTAATTCGGTCGTTGCCAAAGCTGATAATACTATTAACTCGATTGAAAGTAGATGGCTATCTACATTATCTACATACAATAATCAGAGTGATAAAATAGATGGAGGGGCTAAAGCATCTAAAAAAGAAGCAAATGGTAAAGTCGATAAGATAAAAAAGCAAAATCCATATGAAGAACTGAATGACTTGATCGGATTGGCATCAGTTAAAGACGAGGTGACTCGATTAACCAATTTCATCAAGATTCAATTAGTTCGACAAAGTAAAGGCCTGAAATCATCGCCTATCTCATATCATTGTGTTTTCACTGGCAATCCTGGCACAGGTAAAACCACTGTGGCAAGAATCATTGCTGGCATCTATAAAGATCTGGGCATACTTAAGAAAGGACAATTGGTTGAAACGGACAGATCTGGCCTTGTAGCAGAGTACGTTGGCCAAACAGCAGTGAAAACGAATAAAATCATAGATACCGCCTTGGACGGTGTGCTTTTCATTGATGAAGCATATACACTTGTTGGCGGGGGCGGCAATGATTTCGGTGGAGAGGCTATAGCTACATTGCTTAAGAGGATGGAGGATAACCGGGATAGGCTCGTTGTCATTTTGGCTGGTTATGGTAAAGAGATGAAAGACTTCATAGATTCAAACCCTGGCCTTCAATCAAGATTTAGCCGATATATTAACTTTGCAGATTATAACACTGAAGAGTTATATCAAATCTACTGTTTGTACTTGAAGAAGAATGATTATATCATATCTGACGAAGCCGCAGAAGTAATAAAGAAGAAGATTAACAATGCTGTTGCCAATAAAGATAAGAATTTTGGCAACGCAAGGTTTATCCGTAATCTCTTCGAGAGGACTTTGGAGAATCAAGCTACAAGATTGGCTTCAATAGGAGAGTTAACTGAAGATAATCTTACTGCCATAACCATAGACGATGTCATGAATCTCTAAATCACGAAATCACTTAGTCCTTATATACCCATATTGGGTTCGGCAGCAATCATAGAAACCGCCTCAACAAGGGCGGTTTTTATTATGGTAAGGAGGGAAACGCCCGGGCAATCCCTCCTATGCTGTCTTTATGCACGGTCCTCTGCTTGACGGGAGAGGAATGATACCGTGAAGCCGCATTGATGAAACAAAATGTTGCCATTGTCCTGTCGCTCCTACCTTTTACACCGCAAAGGTAGCGGGCATCGTGATACTGCAAGGCCATGCACAGTTGCCTCGAAATAATCCACAAAATTTGACGCTGCGCATAAAATTTGGCCAGTCCTTTCAGGATG
>Ga0247609_10002550_pt1 | contig 19169 bp, 11 predicted proteins | sample 172DNAGHGlowgp2_FD_193487 | JGI IMG/M metagenome (GOLD analysis project Ga0247609, IMG submission 193487) | Sheep rumen microbial communities from Palmerston North, Manawatu-Wanganui, New Zealand - 1728 DNA GHGlow gp2 | ecosystem: Host-associated > Mammals > Digestive system > Stomach > Rumen ...
TACAGACTATAAGACTTGGAGAGCAAGCCGCGACTATTCGGATCGAATTATCCATAAGCCCGGAATGACGATCGAAGTCGATTGGTCTGGTCCGAAGATGCACTACATAGACAGACAAACTCAAACAGAGGTTGATGTATATCTGTTCGTTGCAACACTCCCATATAGCCAATATACATACGTAGAGGCTTGTCCTGATATGAAGCAGACAACATGGATACGCTGCAACGTTAATATGCTCAATTTCTTCGGTGGCGTTCCGTTAAGGATAAAATGCGATAACCTTAAGACCGGAGTAATCGCCCATCCTCGCGAAGGAGAGATAGTCTTAAACGATCAGTACATCAACTTTTCAGAACACTACGGATGCGCAATCCTGCCTGCCGGAGTACGCAAACCTAAGCACAAACCATCGGTAGAAGGAAATGTTGGAGATATTGCTACAGCAATTATCGCCAGACTAAGGAATGAGAAGTTCTATTCATTTCAGAGTGTGAAGAACGGCGTCGATGAGAAAATGTATGACTTTAACCGGGATGAGTTCAACAAACGAGACGGATCACGTTATTCGGTATTTATCCAGGAAGAACAGCCCTTATTGTCACCTTTACCGGAACACCCGTATGAATTATGTGATTGGTATAGGAACAGAACGGTACAGCTTAACAGTCACGTATGTTTCGAGAAAAACTATTACTCGTGTCACTATTCTTATCTGCATCAGAAAGTGGATCTTAAAGTCACTCCTACTAAGGTAGAAATATACTGTAAGGGTGTAAGGATACAGATGCACGATCGGATATCGTCTCAATTTAAGAATCGCTACTCAACCAAGGAATCCGATATGCCGGAACAGGGCAGATATCTGGATTGGAACGAGCAGCGACTCTGTAAGTGGGCTTCTGACATCGGCCCGTTTACAGAAGAAGTAATTAAACGACTCTTTGATTCCTCTCCGATACGGGAGCAGGCTATATTGCCTGCAATATCCATATTGAAGCTGACAAAGAAATATCCTTCTTCCAGACTGGAAGATGCATGCGAGTTGGCGCTCGCGCGTATCCATAGTCCTCGTTGGAAAAATCTTAATAGCATATTAGCCTCAAATCAAGATGAGATTGTTCGCAACAACAAGGATATGAAGGCACTGTCTGTAGAAGGGTTCTTACGGGACGATGACTTTTATGCCGAGCTTGAGGAGGAAATGAAATGATCAGCAGTTCTGCCAAGCAGCAGTTAATAAAGATGAAACTGTCCGAGATCACGGATATACTCGAACGACAAAACGGGATTATCGAGTTTACGGGTATGCCGTTTGACGAAAGAATGGAATACGTTATAAACAGCCTATATGAGATTAAGCACGCTAAGACCATTCTCGGATTAAGAAAAAGAGCACGGCTTAAGATGCCAGATGCATGTATTAACGACATAATCTGGGAGAAGCGTGGACTTGATAAACGCAAGATCCTTGATCTTGCCACCGGAAACTTCGTATTAACCCAAAGCAACGTAATATGCATGGGACCAACGGGCGCCGGAAAGACATTTATGGCTTGTGCCATCGCCAATGACGCAGCAATCAACCAAGGATTCGTAACTAAGTATATAAGGATGCCTGATATGCTTACGGAGCTGCATCAACCTGAAGCCAACAAGAATAAGCTAAGGAAGAAATACGCTGCTCCCGAAGTCCTTATCGTAGATGAATGGCTTACAAGTGAAGATATCGACAACGACGACATCTCATTTCTTCTGGATCTCATGGAAGACAGAAGCGATACAAAATCGACGATATTCTGCACTCTGTATCCATATTCTCAATGGAACGACAAGCTAAAACGACGCGTTATCGGACAGTCTGTTATCGATCGCATAGTGCACAGTGCTGTGATTATCGATTGTGGGACGATGAACATGCGTGCCGAGAAACGTAAGAGATAAATCGCATGACAAAGCCCCAGCGGTACTCACTCGTGAAACGCCGGGGCTGATATGCGAAACGTATTGGTACTTATGCTGCGAATTGGTGGTACTCAAGCGGCGAAAGAATCACCATTGCCGTATTTATTAACAGCACCTATCTTTTTATCGAGATTATTTCTTATATCACTCAAATAGTAATCAACAAACTCTCGGGTTAATCCAGCATGAGGGTAGAATCACGAGTTATGCAAGGCGGTCATGGTGTCGATAAAGAAAAAGTTAAAGAGCGCTTTTACAAATCTCTCGCCAATATCAAAGAATTAATGACTTTGTGTGATGTTCTTCATGTTTATGATAATACAGATAAGCCTATCAGAATCATTCGCAAGCATGAAGAAGATATTACGGTTTTCCCTAATGAATATTGGAGTGAGGAAGACATTATCGCTCTTATTAGAGGAACATTTTCACAAAAATATATAGAATAAGTCATTCCGTTCACTCTGGAAACGTCATTCCACTGTTAGTGGAATCCGCATTCCGTTTAATTGGAAATTACACTTAGTGTATGCAGTTATCAGGGTTCGATGCAACTAGCGTTTAAGCTACATTTTTCTTATTGACTTTTAATAGTTAGTCTCCTATTGATGTAAAATAACCTGGTTTACATTCCAATGCGTGTTTATAAAAACCAATCATCCACTCTATAAAATTCATATTTGTAACTTTTATGTTATGTTTAGACTCGTATGTATAGTAAACTACCGTCCCTGCATAATTACCATCTAAAGCAATTGCATACTCAGTGTGCACCACATCAGAAAATGAAAAAATTAACAAGTGTTTCTTCATATCATCTTCATGCCTATCGAAACTCTCTATATCTCCTTCTAATAACAAGTGCTGATAATTGAAAACCCTATTACTGTAATCGAAATAGTCATCCAACGTTGTATTATCAAAAGAATCGCTATCACTATTAGCTCTGTTATAATGAAATATTCTACAGTACTTAGAACTCAAATCTGAATCGGCTAACACACTTTTTGTTGGTGATTCCTTATTTAGTATTGCAAGGGATTGCTGAACCGTAAACATTCCACATAATGGTTGATTCCCCCCATTATTAATACTTACTATGTAATCTTTATATTCACAAGGCAAATTAATACTGTATTTTTCTTCTAGAGATTTCAATTCAATATCACCAATAGGATCATTAAACTCAAAAGTATAATTACTAAAGTATTTCCCATTGGGCTTAAACACATTAATTGTTTCCTTAGCTTTTTCAATGATGATTTTTAATTCTTTAACTTGGTTTTCCATTTATCCTCCCAATACATAATACCCGGTTTCATATACGTTTTGAACTCTTCCATTAGAAAATGTTTCAAAGCAGTTAGCACACATTGCAGCTGCATCTCTCGTATCATAATAAGATGTGTACATTTGCAGATCGCCTAAATAAGCACCATCATATAGAGCTTGATTGACGGCATCCATTTCGGCACAATTAAAGGTATTCCAATCATAATATGACGACGACGGAGCAATGCTTTGTAAATCTGGATGAATATCGCCTCCAGCATAATTCCAACTACTTCGACCATAATAATACGTATCATTTGCAGTATCATACACAACTGAAACACAATTGGGATCGTGGTGGAAATTTTGTTCGTCAGCCCATTGATTCAAAGCTGCTCTTAATTCTTCAAGCGTCTTGCTTTCTCTAGACCCGCTGACAGCTGCTTTTGATAAAAACTTATTTAATGCTATTCTTGCCGCAACCTCAATAAGGGCACCTAAAGCATCGCCTGCAATTTGTCCACATAATGTTGCTGCAACAGTATTGCCTTTTTTATGAAATACAACTGAAAGTACACCAAAACCTACCGCTGTAATACCAAGCACAACAGCACACACTACTAGCGAGCATGATGCAACTATCATTCCAAACAGTAAGGGAGTTATCAACCCAATCACCAAAGAGGCAAAGTAACCTGATATGGCGGAACTTGCATCTACGTTGGGATCATTTCCAACAACGCCACAATATACAAAACAATTCATCAAAGACGACATTAATATTTGATCTATGGATATTGATAATTCCATTTCCATCAAAGAAAAATGCCCACTCGGATCACAATACTTAATCGGATTAGCATTCGCGAACAGATACTTGTGCAAACTCATAGGGTCTAACAAGGAACCCGCATATGTATCCATTGATGTGAATGTACCTGTCGAAGGATCCATGTATCTGGCTCTTAAGTAATAAAGACCCGTTGCATCCTTCTCTTCACCCTGGAAGCCGTAGGAGTTATCTGTAGTTCCCGCCCTTGCTACTTCGTTACCGAATCCATCAAAGACAAGGACATCCGTTATTACACCTGTCTCATCCGTAAGTCCTCTTACAGACATACCGCCATCAAACAGATAGTAGTGTGCATTCTGACCAACTCGTCTGGAGATAAGCTCAAAGCCTCTGGTGTAGTAGATTGTCTCGGATGAACTTTCTGCCTTCAGAACCTGACTATAACCGGTCGACAGATCAGTCGTAAAACATGTCGTCTCACCATTTGTAGTCTTACTTGTCCTGTTGCCAAGATAATCGTAAGTATAGGATTCAACTATATTTCCAGATATGTTGTTTATATTCGCAGAGATCATGCGGTTATGGCAGTCGTATGTATACGTTGCTACTATAATGCCATTCGTGCTTTGACTAACAAGATTACCTGCGTTATCCCATGTATAAGAAACATCGCCTGCCTGTGTTATCTGATTAAGACTGTTGTAGGTATAATTTGTTACCTCTCCACCTTTTGTCATAGAAAGACGGTTAGAATTGCTGTCATAGGTATATGTTGTAACTGATATATCGCTTCCAACAGTTACAGTCTCAGATGTAAGTCTTTCAAGGGCATCGTACGTATAATCAACTGTTCTTCCAAGCTCTGTACAGGATAGTCTTTCTCCATTAGCTCCTATCGTGTACTCGTAACTTGCCAGAATGTTATCGTTCGAATCGGTCGTAACCTCACTTACAAGCACATTAATGCTGTTATAAGAATAAGTCGTCACGACTCCGTTCGGATAGGTCGTACTTGTCCTGTTGCCTACTGCATCGTAAGTATAAGTGGTCGTTCCTTCAGAATCGGTAACAGAGATCAATCTTCCCATATTGTCGTAACCATAGGAGATCATCTGCCCGTCGATCGAGATTCTTTCTACCTGTCCTCCCTCGTTATAACTGTAAGAAATACTTTCGCCTCTGGCATTAGTAACAGAGGACAAATATCCGTCAGCATTATAAGAATACGTTATTGTTCCTGTCGGATCTTGTACTGTCAAAAGATTTCCAACCGTATCGTATGTATAGGAAGTTGTTTCTCCGGCAGTAGTTGCTGTTGCGATCCTATCCATAGAATCGTAGGTATATGTAGTTTCTATTCCACCAAAGTCCGTAGTGGCTACTACTCTTCCGTACTGATCGTAAGTTGTAGTAGCTGTGTTCCCAGCTGCATTAGTTACCGATGTTACCTGTCCATTTATATCGTAAGCATATGTGGTTGTATTTCCGTTCGCGTCCGTTACAGAGGTTACATTGCCCAGGGAATCGTACGCATAAGTCCAAGTTCCGTTAAGAGCATCGGTAACACTTGTGAGCCTATCCAAGCTATCGTAAACATAGGTCGTGGTATTCCCGTACGCATCGCTTTGCGATGTCATCCTGCCTCTTGCATCGTACGTGTTAGAGAATGTAGATCCGTTAGGATATGTGACAGAGGTCTGGTTTCCATTGTTGTCATATGTAAATGTATAGGTATTGTTAAATGCGTCGGTAACAGAAGCTATATTCCCTCTATCGTTATATGTGTATGTTGTTGTATTTCCCTGTGGATCTGTAACCGATGTATTTCTTCCCAGATAATCGTATTCGTAGGAAGTTACACCTCCGTATACATTCGTTGAAGATACTATCCTGTCGCACTCATCGTATGAGTAGCTCTCGGTTGCCCCATTTGCATATGTCTTGGATGTGCAATTACCAACAGCATCGTATGTGAATGTGGCTGTTCTTCCCATTCTGTCCGTTGCTGTAAGATTCCTGCCTTCTGCATCGTACGTAAAACTCTCGTGCGTTCCGTCAGGATAGTCAATGCGTGTAAGATTTCCATAGACATTGTAAGTATAATTAACCGTTCTGCCCTGGCTGTCAGTAGAGGACGTTACATCTCCTGCCTGATTATAGGTATATGAAACAGTATTCCCGTTAGCATAGGTTATGCCCGTTACTCTGTTCGCCTCATCGTACGAATATGTATCCGTTAATGTCTGACCCTGATATGTTATCGTTCGCGATATCAGCCTTCCTTCAGCATCGTAGGAGAAGTTAGTCACCTGTCCTTCTGCATTAGTAATACTCGTTACGTGACCATTGCTGTCATAGGTCATGTTCATCAGAGAACCAAGGCTGTCGGTTACGCTCGTAAGATTTCCGGTGTTGTCGTAGCCGTAGTTCTGTGTATTTCCTGAAGAATCTGTAGCAGACAACAGATTCCCGTGTTCGTCGTAAGCCATGGTTAGTTCTGTGACGCCCATAGCGGACATGGTCAGCAATTCACCGTTTGCTTCGTAAGAACTGCTTATTGTACGGCCATTACCATCATTGGCTATAAGAATGTTACCGTTATTGTCGTAAGAATAACTGAATGTTGTGCCATCAGGCCTGGTCTCTGAGGTCTTATTGCCTCTGTTGTCATATGTATATGTAGTTGTTCTGCCTAAAGCATCGGTAATGGAAAGGATGTTGCCGTATTCATCGTACTCATAGACAGTGTTATGGCCGAGTCTGTCGGTCGTTACTTCTGTTCTGGAATCAAGATCGTGATCAAACACTATACGGTTATTGTCGCTATCGATAGTGGCTACAAGTCTTCCGTCTTCGTCATACTCGTTTCTTGCTATGCAGACTCCGTTATCTGCCGTGATATCTGTGATATAGTGACTATCGTCGTAAGTAAACGTCGTTATATAACCTGCAGTATCTACAACGCTTACAAGATCTCCGTTCGCGTTATAGGTATACATGACCTCGTTGCCAAGACCATCCTCGATCGATGTTATCTGCCCATTACTGTTTCTTACAAAGTCGATAGAACTGCCGTCGGAATACTCTATTCCATTCTCAGTGATCTCGATAGTCCTTCCGTAGGTATCCTCTATCTTGTAAAGGCCTGTCTCTACATCGAAATAGAACTTAATACCGTCATACCTTGTAAGTAGGAATCTCTGAGGCTCAAACATTTGTAAGTCAGATGTATAAAGAGCGTTATCGGCATATATTAATCCTGTGCATTCATCCAGGATTTGAAGCGTATCAGATGTACCGCTTGTGTTTCTAAAGCGTGCCGTAAGATTACTCCCGTTATTGGCATTTACAGTCTTTTCAGGAGATAATACAAGCTCAAATGTCTCGGTAGATCCATTTCCCCAGTCGATATACACTTCGTGTGGATGAACATTTGTCCAATAATACATAGGAACACCAAGCGTGGTTCGCTTTTCAGTTTCCCAATCTTCCCCAAGATCAGTACTGATAGACACACTGGGACCTCCTATCGACAGCTCCCAACCATAACCGAAATCTCCACTTTGATTTCTCTGTCTGCTGTCATATGTCCTGTAGACTTCCACCGGCAGACCTGCTACGGGTAATGACATGTCTAAGAATGACATTGTAAATATTCCGACTTTTGCCTGTCCTGTTACAAGAACGATTATCTCATCAGACAGCTCTCCTTCATCCGCATAAGCAGTGACTCTGACTTCGTAAAAGCCATTCATTAGAAGAGTTGCATCTATTGACCCAAGGCTTCCTTCTTCAACAGGCAATGAACTTGTAGATGTGTAAACCGGTGTTTCAGAATCAACCGGATACACCTCAAAACAATAGTAGTTTAATTCTGTCCCAGATACTGTTCCTGATATGTCACTAATGAAACCGATTTCTTCACCATCTTGATTGTCAAGGATATCTACGAACAGTTCATCGTCCGTGAATTCTACCGGTATATCGGTAGGCTCCGGCGTAGGAGTCGGCTGATCCGGATAAAGGATAGCATTCTTGTCATACTCGAAAGTCTTAAATACGGTTACTACACGGCCACTCTCGAGAGTGATAACTAATCTTAAATAGACGCTTCCATCAGGCAGATCATCAAAATCGATAAATCCGATGCTCTCATCGTCCTTATTTCCCTCTCCCTCAGAAACGACAGTCCAGAAGTCATCGGTGGCGTTATGTCTGTAAAGTACATATTCCGAATCTTCAGTTATATTTATAACTCCGAAGACATCCATCCCTTCTTCGGTAAGAGTGTTATTGGTAATATCAGCTTCTATTACAGGATCTTCTATCAGAGTTATTTCAATGTCTTCGTCAGATATGTTTACACCCTCGGAAGATATGGATACAGTTAATATGTAATCGCCCGAAGTCAGGTCACTCGTATCAATACCGGTAATTGTAGCGAATAGGCTATTAGGAACTGTCTCATCACTAAAAACTACAACTCCTTCATCATCGACAAGTCTTATATCTACAGTATCAGCTTCTGTGCTATTGATCCTTCCGAAAACATCAATCTCATCTCCTATAGTGTAAATATCTCCATTTGACGGTGAGAGAATCTCTATATCACTATCGTGGTTTCCGTGAATTGCCGGATATGGATCTATCTCAAATCCATAGTAGGAAAAAGTAGCGGGATCCCATCCTCCTTCGCCACTAAGTTCAACATCAAACCTGTGTTCCCCGCCAAACTGTTCCTCAAGATTTATATTAAGCATCAATGTTGGTGTTGCCGGTTTAACTACATTTCCGTTTTCATCGTATGGTGCGACATAAACATATAACAATTGGTCTTTTCCGTCATACTCAAACCAAATCTCATGCACACTTCCTGAGTCACGGAATCCGAGATACTCTGCGTAACAATACTCATGCATTGCATCTCCATTTAGATATACTCCGATTGAAGAAATATAAGGTTCCGTTCCATACTGCCATTCACCCTGACCGTATGGATCTTTCCAATAGTGTTGTCCGTTCGGACTAATGTCTATATGGATAGTAAATGATCCTTCTTCTATCCCAAGCTCGGGATTATAAATAGTAAAATTTGAAGCATTACCATCGTTTGGCGCGCAATCAATACTATACGTAAATCTTCCTTCAAATGAATAATCCGGGGAGAATTCAACAGCATCATTGCTATACTCACAAGATTCGCTTCCAAAAAATTCAGAAATGGAAATGCTATTCTCACTTATCCTCGGATCACCAACGGGGACATTCCATTCTGCTCTGTCATATCTTCTCAGGTAATCATAAGATGCATCGCCCATCGACAAGATCTGATACCTGTCTTGGTCTTCTAAGGGATAATCGTAAGGGAGAAGTGTCGTAAAAGGCGTCTGTGCAATCTCAAATCCATGAAGTATAAGATCAGCATCCTTATCAGAGTCCTTTGAAACAAAGCCCATATAAAGACTTGTTTCTCCGCCAAACAATTCTTCAAGATCTATTTCAAAAGAGATCAGGGGTTCTTCATATTTATAAATATGCCCATATTGGTTTATCGTGCATACATAAATTGACAGTGTTTCTCCATCATAATCCACCCATGCATCTGTTATCTTATCTGTTTCTCTCATCTCAGGATAATCTGCAACAGCATAGTGCTGTTCTTCATTACCATTAATTATTACTCCGACATGTGAATTACTCTCGTTATACTCGACAAAATCCCCATATTCATTGAAGCAGCTGTAACCGGACTGCGGATTGAAGTCAAATTCCACTATCAGGCTGTTCTGATGCATGTTATATCCGTTACTGCCGTAGAAGCCTACTTCACTGTTATCTGGTTCAACTATGAATGCAAAGCCGTTTTCCGTTCCGTTTTCCCTTGAGAATGTAAATCTGGTATAAAACTCGTAGTCTTCTCCCACATTCTCTGCAAATGTCAGGTATGCAGAACCACAATCGGTACCGCTCTCGTGATCCAAGAGATTAATACTGCTACTATCAACATATTTGGAACTTTCTGTAAAAGACCAGTTATCCTCTATAAAAGGATCTTCATATCCGTATTCGCTGTTTCCCTGAGAAAGTGATACGAACTCGGATGGTTCAGGGATTGTTGTCGGAGTGGGGGTAGGTGTTACATCATATGAATGTATGTCCGGATACGGATCTATTTCCATACCACGTACCAAAACGGTCGAATTCCAATAGTGATCCAGTTCTATCAACCAGCTGAAAGCTGTACTGTCAGCAAATTTGTCCGACAGATCCATTTCGCAAGATAGTATCGGAGCTTCGGGTTTTGTCACATGTCCCAATACCGAGTATTCTGCAGCATAAACACTGAACATATGGGTCTGTCCATCGTATTCATACCAAATATCGTTATATGTTCCTCTACTCATTAATGCGGCATAATTACCTGTAGCAAGAGGTTTTGTCTTGTCACGATTCTGTATCAGGCTGATATTGCCGTCATTTGGATTTAACCATATGCTTATAGAATCTGACGTGCCATTATCGGAAGAATAAATACAAAACTCCAATGTATTATTAAGTCCTTCAAAATTAGAAGATCTTTCTACAGTGATCGTAAACCGTCCGGATAGAGAATAATCCGGACTAAATGATCTTTCGCCCTGAAATACTGCTCTTGCATTATCGGACACGATCCCGTTATGAAGTCGCAGCAAACTATCTGTCATGCTTGCTTCTTCATACAAACGCCACTGAGCTGTATCATAAGGATTCTTATATCCGCAAACAAGAGTATCCCCTTGCGAGAACACATAATAAGATTCGTCATCAGGAGCAGGAGTCGGGGTTTCTGTCGGTTCTTCCGTAGGAGCTGGTGTTTCTGTAACTGTCGGAGTGGAAGTTACTGTTGGTGTTGGGGATTCCGTAACTGTCGGGGTAGTGGTCGGCTCCTCTGTTGGTATAGGAGTATCTGTAGCTGTAGGTTCCGGTGTAGGTGTATTGGTTGGCGTAGGCTCGGATGTCGGGGTATTAGTTATTGTAGGCGTTGGCTCGCTTGTCGGAGTGGAAACTGGGTTCACGGTTATAGTATCGCTATCAAGAATAAACTCTCCATAAGGTAGCTCAACATATGCTTCAAAGGTATATTCTCCGGACTCATTAGGTACAAATGAATAGATTATCGGCTCCTCTTGAAGTTCCGGAATAGTTACTTCCACTTCCGTACCGTTTAGTCTGTAATTGATCTCATATACATTGTCTTCAGGTATTTCAATTCGATACGAAGCGATCTGCCCAACTTCAACTGTTGTTTGAAGTGCGGTTACTGTTACATCAGGAAGTTCCATAACAAGTTCAAGATCAGACGGATCCGCTGTTACATTTAATATCGAACCGCTATAACTGAACTTGTCTGCTACTATCCTTCCGTTCAATTCTGTATCATATGCATTTATTGATACTCTGCCGTTGGGAGCATATAGTATACCGTTTACCTCAATCTGTGTTCCGTTGATCGTTATATTGCCTTCTTCAGAATATAGAAGTATCCTGCCTGATATTTCATCGTCTTCCATATTCGAGCTGAATGTATCAACGTTATATGTGATGTTGCCACTTGCCACGATGACTATGTCACCTTCACCTGAGAAAGATGAACTCTCTATAGTAAGATCATCATCTATATAATAGTATCCATTGGTAATAATGCTATCCTGGGATGCGAGTACAGTAGGATCTATAGTCGGCATAATGTCTTCTTTTGCTAATATGGCTTCCGACCAATCAGGCATTTCTATAGCCTCTATCCCTTCATAGGCACCCGTCATGTTCGTTATCCAACCGGAAGGATTAACTACACCTACGGTTCTTGCATATCCTTCCATATATAATTCGGATCCCTGATACAGGAAATCTCTTCCTGAATACACATCTCCAACAATATTGGACTTCCAGCCCTGGAAAGAAAAATCATCTACAGAACTACCGGAAAAGATAGCATAAGGAAAAACAACCTCTTCTTCAGGGGTGGGAGACGGAGTTTCAGTAGGTCCATCTGTCGGAACAAGAGTATCCGTAGGTTCTTCCGTCACTATCGGTGATGTTGTAGGTTCGTCTGTTACTTCAGGAGAAACCATAGGTTCATCTGTTATTTCAGGTGTCGGTGTCGGCGTTACTTCGGGTTCGTCGGACACATATTGGATTGTATTTACATCGACAGGTGCAACAGGATTGTTTTCTTCTCCATCTGCAATAAGGCCAAATGTAAATGTCTGACCAGGTTCTATCGTTGAATTACTTGTTACAACTACATCTCCGTCTGAAACACTTCCTGAAGCATTCCATATACTGTTGATCGTTACATCTTCGAAGAAATCAATTTCGAGTGACCATGAGGTTATGTCGTAATCTGATACATTAGTTACTTCAAACTGTCCTTGCGTACTGTTGCCCCAAGTGGAGTTCTGATCGTAGGTTATTTCAAAAGGATAGGCATTATACTCTCCATGCGTATTAGCATCAGCTCGAAGTTCTCGCCAAGGGAGAAATCCGACAAACAAGGATACAACAAGTACTGTACTGATTAGTTTAATAAATCTATTATCCCTGCGTTCCATGATCCTTTCCCCCTGTAAACTACTTATTACCAGCACATTTAGTTAGTTGAAGATAACCCAGTTAACATAATTCCTTTGTTCTTATCATATTTGATCGTGTCTTTGGAAACTAAATCAACTCATAACACTCTTATTTTATTACAATTTTACCAATCGAGTCTATAGTCATAACTGATGGATTCATCACATATATCATTAAATTCAGATTGCTTAAAAAGCTCCTCTATTTTCTGTAACTCAAGGTCAGAAGGCTTGTTAGTATTTTTCTCCCAGCGAACAACGGTCTGTCTGGAGACACCGATCTTATCTGCAAGCTGTTGTTGCGATAATCCTTCGTATTTTCTATAGGCATATATCTTGTCTCCGATCATGCGTCCGCCCTCCATTATCTAAAGAATAATTATGAAATTACTATCTTACAAGTAACAATTCGTGTTACATTTGTACCAATTTATGTTACATCTCATAAATATCATCATTTTCATCCCTAATTAGAGAGATAATCTTCACAGATTTCTACAAAACGCCCCCTGGCTTTACATACCGCCCATTCTTAATCCCTGGGCTTCTTTCTTTTCTGCTATCTTCTGCCATTCTTTCTTGTCCATTCCTGCAGTTTTGGATGTCGCATCAGGTATCTGCTTCGGGCCTTCTTCTACGATACTTTGCAGATTTCCAACAAGACGAGCACTGCCGATAACAACGTCATAAGCAGACAAGGAAGAAGGATCCTGTGATAGAGTTTGTCCGAATACTCCTGCATTTCCTTCTTCAACGTATCTCTGGTCTTGGCCAGTCCCGTAGCATATTGCTCGTTCAGCTTCCCAACCTGTGACCGGTATTCCGCCTCCATCTCCGTTGAACGTGTCTGAAGATCCGTCTGTATCCGCATTGATTCCTTCTTCAGATCCTTCATCCAAGACTTCTCGTGATCGATGTGAATGTTCTCTATCTGGCTGAGAAAGCCTATCAACTCGTTGTCCGTCGGAAGATACTGGATCAGTTCTCCGAGTCTGTTCTGAACTTCTAATTGCTTCTGCATCGTCTCGATTATCGCTTTCCAGTTCTCTTCCGATATCATCACACAGGGCGTCGGCTTCGCTGCCTGTATAAGATTCTGCTGTGCCTGCCCTAATACGTTCATTAATCTTTCGTCTGATGTCGAACTCATTATTCATCGCCTCCTTCGTATACTTACTCATATGTAGTCTGTTATCCCGGCACTTCATATTGTCGGGGGTGGTATAGGTTATGTACTTTCTGCTGTCTGTCCATATGACCTGATAGCCGAGATCTTCCATAAACTTCAGATATTCGTCCTTAGTCTTGGCTTTTGTCATCGCCAGATTGATCGTAGCCATGAGGTTGATCTTCCAACTTTCTCCTTTGGCAGCTGCTCTGTACTCTCGTGTATTCATCTGCCGGAGACTCTTTTCTTTTTCTTCAATAACTGAAAGACCATACTTCATGCAGATCTCATCTGACACTTTACGCAGCCGGGGAATGTTGTTCTTATCCGAGTGATACTTCTTTCCGTTCTCATGGTTCACGCTGTTAAGTACGATATGAGAATGAATGTGATCTCTATCTACATGAGTTGCTACTACAACTTCGAATCCTTTGAACTGTTTTTCGGCAAACTCTCTGGCGATCTCATGTGCTTTCTCAGGCGTGATATCCTCTTCCGGTGAGAAAGATTGAAGTATGTGGTAATACTCACGACCGCCCATCTTACCGTGAAATTTCTTGGTAGCCATCATCTCAGAGTAGGCTGTCTCGGGCAGACAGTCTATTCCGGAGACGAGTTTTCTTCCGTCTTTCAGCGTTTTGGCTTCCTGCATACAGTAATCAAGTACATTCTTGAGAGGTTTATGCCCCTTAGTACTGCCACTCGAAAGTATGCTTACGACTGCCATCAGCGCCACCTCCCACGCTCCAGGATCTCGTTAAGCAGCTCTGTGATCTTGGCATATTCAGCTTTGACTCCGCTCAGATCGATCACATTAACAGTGCCGCTGTTTGCAATCTTGGTGAGCTGATTTAAGTTGTTCCCGGCATATTTCTGCTGTCTTAATACTTCGTCGAGTCCTTCGACGACAAAGATCTGCTTGTCGAGACAGCACTTCGTAACGTAATCCGTGACCGTCAGATAGGATGACAATGCCTTGTATCTGATCTTGTTGAAGTCATCTTCCGACAGCCGGATGTGCAGATCTTTGGTCTTATTCTGATCATTTTTCATGTGTTAAAATCTCCAAATAGTTAAGTGGGTTCGGGCTTCTGCCCGACATGCGGCGTCCTTGTGTACATGGACGCGACGCTTGCCTTAAACCAGTTGCATCAAAAGAGATATTTCAAGATCTCCAAGATTGTTTTCAGCCTCTCGGCATCCACCGGTTCAAGTTGTGTAAGATCAGGATTCTTGTCGATCTTCTCTGTAAGTTCCCGCAAAGCATCTTTAATAGCTGAAAAGGAACGGATATTTCCTTTAACAAGGATCTTCTGATAAAGGCAGCTCTCGATAAAGAAGGTTGATCTCTTCATCCCGGTCACTGAAAGTCTTGCTTCTATCAAGTCTCTCTCCTTCGGTGTTACCCTGAAGTTCTTGATCACATTTCTGTACCTGTTGTGTTCGTTCTTTTTCTTCTTTTTCTTCTTAGTTGTTACTTCGACTTTTCCGTAGATCCTTCCCATATCGTTAATCCTCCTTCGATGTAATGAATGTGTCGTTTAACTTGTCAGCCATGTTACGCTGTACCGACGGGTACAAATGTGAATACCTTTCAGTGACGGTACTGCATTCGTGCCCGAGTCGTTCGGCGATTTGTATCGGTGAATATCCGAGTTCGATAAGGAGTGCACAGCTCGAGTGTCTCAGGTCGTGTATCCTGATTCGCTTTACGCCTGCTGCTTTTGATCCCCTGTTCATTTCTGAATGGAGATAATGTTTACTTACCGGAAAGAGACGGCTGTCCGGTGTGAGTTTGTATATCGATTCGAAGTAATCCTGCATCTCGTCACAGAGGAATTGAGGAAGTTCGATTGTGCGGTTGCTCTTCTCGGTCTTAGGCGATGTGATCATCTCCTCACCATTTACAACCTGATACGTTTTGTTTATACGTAGAGTTCTCTTCTCAAGATCAAAGTCTGATCTTGTAAGCGCGAGCAGTTCCCCTTCACGAATACCGGTCCAGAACAGAATCTGAAAACAGTAATATGACATCGGCTTGTCCTTCATGACCTCCGCAAACTTAAGATATTCATCCTTCGTCCAGAAAAGCATCTCCTGCGCTTCAGATTTACCAAGTTTCTTAAATGCGTAACACGGATTCTTCGGGAGATCGTAATATTTAACCGCGTGATTGAAGATTGCGGTCAACTGATTGTTGATCGTTCTAAGATACGTATCTGCATACCCCTTACCATCTGCATCACGCTTTTTAAGAAGTTCATTCTGCCACTGAAGGATATGTGTTGAAGCGATCTCCGCGAGGCTGAGATTTTGGAAGTAAGGTCTGATGTGTGTCTCTATGAGTTGCTCCTTATTGGCGAGGGTGCTTTTCTTAAGTTGAGGTTTTACATCTTCCATATAGATATCGATAAAGGAGCCAAAGCTCATATTGATATCTTTGGATTTCTTGGCTAAGAAGATGTGCTCATATTCTAGTGCCTCTTTCCTTGTATCGAAGCCCCTCTTAACGTGTCTTTTACGTTCGCCGGTCCAGTCGGTGTAGTAGCAGGAAACTTTCCATTTCCTGCCGTCGTATCCGTTACCGTTATCTTTTGATACTGCCATCTTTAATCACCTCCCTTCAAACAGGCCTCTTCGTACCAAATGCGATTTACCTTCCCCGTGACGACTATCGCCTTGGGGTGTTCTTTCTTAAGTTCTTCATTAAGCTCTCTGATCACGTCGTAAGCCTTCGCTCTGGATACGCCGAGATCAAACATTACTGTGTCTACTCCTATAAAAAGAGGTTCTTTTTCTTTGTTCATAGCTAACTCCTTCCTGCCCGTTGGGTTAACAGACATATTTTTGTGTCTATTGGATGAATAATACACCCTCAGAAATTGTCTGTCAATGGTTTTAGATATGTTTTTGTGTCTGTTTTAATCAATTTGTTCTTTCTATTTAGGTCTGATGTGATATAATGAGGACATGATTTCTACACAAATGAGGTGCTTTCGGATATGAAATTAGGTAACAAGATAAGGAAATACAGGCAGCTCCACGATATGTCTCAGAAAGAACTGGGAATGAAGGTAGGGTTCTCCGCTGCTACAGCCGATTCGAGAATGAGAAAGTATGAGAGCGATGCTATGGCTCCTAAGGCGGATATCCGAGCAAAAATCGCTAAAGCCCTGAATATAGATCTTGAAGCAATCTCTGATGTTGAGATATCTTCCTTTGCAGACATAATGTATGTTCTTTTCGAATTGGAAGAGAAATATGGTCTTAAGATTGAAAAGAAAGATGGTAAGACTTCCATAGTCTTCGATGATTCCGACAGGGATCTGGAAACGTTAATCAGCTTCCTGACAGCATGGAAAGACAAGAAGGATGCTTTATCGGACGATCCGAAAGATGTGCATGATTATGAAATATGGAAGTCTCACTTCGTAACTGATATTAATGATTACTATGCTAAAAAAGAGGAAGAGATAAGTAACTTCTACAAGAAGTCCGTATCTTCTTACAAGGGGTCTTATGCTGAGACAACATCAGATATAGTAAGACTCCTGAGGAAGATAGTAGAATCCGGGGTCTCCCTTTCTACAAGGACAAAGCATATATCTCAGGGTATTCTTGCAAACGGATTCACATTCAAGGTTAATGAACTCCTGAATCCGCCGACAGATGAAGCGAAGAAGTTGTTTGCACAATTCCTCGCTGAGTTTATGTATTGGGAGAAGCTCGGCGCAAAGACATACACCGACATGCAGATGCCGGACGGATCTTTCTCTATTACATATTATGTAGAGGTAAGTTCCTTCAGTGTGATCGTTAATCTCATTAATGACTTTATAAGGCATTATGAGAACAGAGAAGGTCAGAGCGAATATTCACTCGATGCTTTTGAAGAAGGATTCGAATCCGACCTCAAGACATACTGCAACGACATAAAAGACGAAATCAAATTATTCTCCCACTGACCTAAAGTTCAAATCTTGGGAACATTTTGGGAACATAAAAAAGTGAAAGCCCCGTAGATTGGGGCTTTCCAAGGTTTATAGACTATTCAAGCTCTATCGTTGCCGGCGGCTTACCCGTGCAGTCGTAAAGCACTCGGTTGACGCCTTTGACTTCGTTGACGATGCGGTTGGTCACTGTACCGAGCAGCGTCCAGGGAAGTTGTGCTGCCTCAGCGGTCATGAAATCTGTCGTCGTTACGGCACGGATGACTACCGCGTAGTCGTATGTTCTCTCGTCGCCCATGCAGCCGACGGATCTCATATTAGACAAAGCAGCGAAATACTGATTAGCAAGCTTATCGAATCCCGCCTTGGCCATCTCGTCTCTGAAGATCGCATCTGCCTCCTGCACGATGTGCACCTTCTCGGGTGTGACTTCACCTATAATACGAATCGCAAGTCCGGGGCCCGGGAACGGCTGACGGTAAACGAGCTTCTCGGGAATTCCGAGCTCGAGTCCTGCGCGGCGGACCTCATCCTTGAACAGCAGTCTTAGAGGCTCGATTATCTCCTTGAAGTCAACGCAGTCCGGAAGTCCGCCTACATTGTGGTGGGACTTGATGACAGCCGACTTACCGAGACCTGACTCGATAACATCAGGGTAGATCGTACCCTGCACGAGGAAATCGATGGCACCGATCTTACGGGCCTCCTCCTCGAACACGCGGATGAACTCCTCGCCTATGATCTTACGCTTCTGCTCCGGCTCTTCGACGCCCGCGAGTTTGTCGTAGAACCTCTTCTGCGCATTGACGCGGATGAAGTTAAGCTCGTAGGGTCCGCGGGGACCGAATACAGCCTCGACGTCGTCGCCCTCATCTTTTCGAAGGAGGCCGTGATCAACAAAAACACATGTAAGCTGCTTGCCGATAGCCTTAGAGAGAAGTACGGCAGCAACAGAAGAATCGACACCGCCGGAGAGAGCGCACAGCACGCGTCCGCTTCCTACCTTACGCTTCAGGGTGACGATAGACTCATCTACGAAGGAAGACATCTTCCAGTCACAGCGGCACTTGCAGACATTGCGCACAAAATTCGCGAGCATCGCCTGACCTTCAACACTGTGTGTGACCTCGGGGTGGAACTGCGTCAGGAAAAGCTTTCTGTTCCAGTCAGAAGCAGCAGCAACGGGGCACGACACGGACGAAGCCGTGATGCGGAAGCCGGGAGCGACCTCCGTGATCCTTATGGTGTGGCTCATCCATACGACCGTCTTCTTGTTAACACCTGTGAAAAGCAGATCCGTGCCGTCAGTTGCGATCTCTGTGTGACCGTACTCTCGCACTTCCGCCTTCTCCACCTTACCGCCGAGAAGGTACGTCATGAGCTGCGCGCCATAGCATATGCCGAGCACC
>Ga0247609_10002551_pt1 | contig 19161 bp, 15 predicted proteins | sample 172DNAGHGlowgp2_FD_193487 | JGI IMG/M metagenome (GOLD analysis project Ga0247609, IMG submission 193487) | Sheep rumen microbial communities from Palmerston North, Manawatu-Wanganui, New Zealand - 1728 DNA GHGlow gp2 | ecosystem: Host-associated > Mammals > Digestive system > Stomach > Rumen ...
ACAATACTTCGATGAGTATCAGGGCCGCATTGAGATTATGCGTGCCACCGCCCTGCAGGGACTGGGTAAGACGAAGGAGGCCTACGAGGCCTATAAGCGTTTCCAGACGACCGCCTTCTCGCAGACTGGTGCGGGTAAGGTTCACTGCACAGGCTACCTCATCTCTGCCCAGCGCTACAAGGAGGCTGCCGACAACTACCGCTATCTAGGCAAGGCCATGCAGGAGCAGGGGCTGGAGCCCACACTGGACGTCATCCAGCTGTATATGCTGCCCAAATACCACGCCAACTATCAGGCCCATCGTGAGGACTCGGCACGCGCCATGGGTATTCGCATTCTGGATATTCTGGACTCGGCCATTACCACTCAGAAGCAGAGTGCTTCGGCAGAGTTGGCGACCATCTACCATACCAACGAGAAGGAGGCAGAGATAGCCTACCAGCACGCTAAGATGTCGAAGATACAGATGATTGCCGGACTGGCGGCGCTGGCACTCATCATCGTCTTTCTGCTGTTCTACACGTGGTACAAACGTCAGGCGGCCCACCGTCTGCGTGCAGCCCATGAGAAGTTGGAGGAGGCCCACGAGAAACTGCAGTCGGCCTACGACAAGCTGGAGGAGACCACGCAGGCCAAGGAGCGCATTGAGAGTGAGTTGCGAATTGCACGTAACATCCAGATGTCGATGGTGCCCAACACCTTCCCCACCCGCGAGGGGCTGGACATGTTTGCCTCGATGATACCTGCCCGTGAAGTCGGTGGCGACCTCTATGGCTATGTGATGATTGATGACGAGCTCTACTTCTGTGTAGGCGACGTCAGCGGCAAGGGTGTTCCTGCCTCACTATTCATGGCCCAGGCGACGCGACTGTTCCGCATTCTGGCCACACAGCACATGATGCCTGCCGAGATAATGACGCGCATGAACGGCGTGCTGACGGAAAGCAACGAGCAGGGTATGTTCATCACGATGTTCATCGGACTGGTGGACCTGAACAGCGGCAGGATGGACTACTGCAATGCAGGTCATAACCCGCCCGTGCTGGGTGTCGACGGCGACGACCACTTCATGGAGGGCATAGAAACCAATGCGCCTATCGGTCTGTGGCCCAACCTGGAATACGTCGGCGAATCGGTAGAGAACATCCGCAACAAGATGCTGCTGGTATATACCGACGGACTGAACGAGGCAGAGAACCTGCAGAAGGAGCAGTTTGGTGAGGACCGTCTGCTGGAGATCCTGAACCACCGCCACTTCAACAGCTGTAAAGAGCTGATAGACCATCTGGACGCAGAAGTCGAGAAGCACCGCAATGGCGCAGAGCCTAACGACGACCTGACGATGATGTGTCTGATGGTGCTGTAGGCGGGCTGCGCCCTAGTGAAGAGTGAATAACGAAGAGTGAAGAGTGAAACATTAAATATAAAGGTTAATTAGAAAAATTATGGCAAAGAAAGCATTACTCATGATTCTCGATGGATGGGGAATCGGTAAACAAGGTAAGGGTGACGTCATCTACAACACACCAACTCCGTATTTGGACTATCTGACAGCGGTCAGTGCACACTCACAGTTGCAGGCCTCAGGTGAGGATGTTGGTCTGCCCGACGGACAGATGGGTAACTCGGAGGTAGGACACCTGAACATCGGTGCTGGACGCATCGTCTATCAGGACCTGGTAAAGATCAACCGCGCCTGCAAGGACGGCAGCATCGTGGAGAACCCACAGGTGAAGGCAGCCTACACCTATGCCAAGGAGAACAATAAGAAGCTGCACCTGATGGGTCTGTGCTCGAACGGAGGTGTACACTCCAGCCTGGATCATCTGTTCAAGCTCATCGAGGTGGGCAAGCACTATGGTCTGAAGAACCAGACGTTCGTACACTGCTTCATGGACGGTCGTGATACTGACCCCAAGAGCGGTAAGGGCTTCATCGAGCAGGTTACCAAGGTTTGCGCTGACAACGACGCAGCTATCGCCAGCATCATAGGTCGTTTCTACGCTATGGACCGTGACAAGCGCTGGGAGCGCGTGAAGGAGGGTTATGACCTCATCGTCAATGGTACTGGTAAGCAGGCTACCGACATGGTGAAGGCCGTAGAGGAGAGCTATGCCGACGGCGTAACCGACGAGTTCATCAAGCCTATCCACAACAGCAGCGTGAACGGATGCATCGAGGAAGGCGACGTAGTAATCTTCATCAACTTCCGCAACGACCGTGCCAAGGAGCTCACCATCGTGCTCACTCAGCAGGATATGCCTGAGCAGGGCATGAAGACCATTCCTGGCCTGCAGTACTACTGCATGACTCCATACGACGCTTCATTCACGGGTGTACACATCCTCTTCCCCAAAGAGAACGTGGAGAACACGCTGGGCGAATACCTCTCACAGCAGGGCAAGAAGCAGCTGCACACCGCAGAGACCGAGAAGTACGCTCACGTAACCTTCTTCTTCAACGGTGGTCGCGAGGCTCCTTACGAGAATGAGGACCGTATCCTGGTGCCTTCTCCCAAGGTGGCTACCTACGACCTGAAGCCTGAGATGAGCGCTTACGAGGTGAAGGACAAGCTGGTGGCTGCCATCAACGAGAACAAGTACGACTTCATCGTGGTGAACTTTGCCAACGGTGATATGGTTGGTCATACGGGTGTCTACAACGCCATTGCCAAGGCCGTATGGGCTGTTGACCACTGTGTAGAGGCTGTTATCGAGGCTGCCAAGGCCAACGACTACGAGGCTATCATCATTGCCGACCACGGTAATGCTGACAATGCCATCAACCCCGACGGCACTCCTAACACCGCTCACTCACTGAACCCCGTACCTTTCATCTATGTAACCAACAACAACTCGGCCACAGTGAAGGACGGTCGTCTGGCCGACGTTGCTCCTTCTATCCTGCACATCATGGGACTGGAGCAGCCTAAGGATATGACGGGTGAGAACCTCATTCAGGATTAATATTCCCCCTGATCATAACTTGTTTTCCCTGCTTGCCATCTGTTGAGCAAGCAGGGAAAATTGTTTTTCAAAAAAAAGGTTCCACCTTTCACAGATTTGCTGGAACCCCTGTAAATAAAGGGCTCGCGGGTGTGCGGGGGCGTTCCCAACGTTCCACAAACGTTTCACAATCCTTTCACACATTAAATAGGTTCGCGAGATAGCTGTTCCTGCGCGTGGGATAGCTGTAGCCGTCGCTGTATTAGCTGTTCTCCTGGTTGTATTAGCTGTAGCCAATAGCGAGACAGCTGTAGCCAGAATAAAACGCTCACCGTTTTCTGAAAAGCGCTCACCATTTTCTGTAAAACGCTCACCGTTTTTTGGCGAGACAGCTGTTCCCGCTGTCGTATCAGCTGTTCCCGCTGTCGTATCAGCTACTCCCGTTGTCGTATCAGCCCCTGTGGAATCTCTGTGAAAGCATTGTGAAACGTCCGCGCACACGCGAAACGCCCAGAACCTCTTTAAATAAAGGACTTTTGGTGTCCCCGTGGAAGGTGGAACCTTTTTTTTGAAAACCACACAGCGCGCGCACGCGCGTACCTATTATTGCACAATAGGGTCAGTTACGCTGTGCACTTCACTAGTTGTCCAATTCAACTATTGTTCTAATTTCTTTCCAACCCTCAGTAGTCTTGTATTTGTCAACTGTTCCTTTTGGGACATATAGGGTTCCATATTCATAAAAAGAATCAGTAAAACAATTTTTATTGATAGGAAATGGATTGTCTATTTTCGAAATTACTCTTCGTAATATTCCAAATTCTTTGTTACTCTTATCAGTATTAAAGGCATAATCATCAATAGATAAGACTGTCTCAGGAATCTCAATGCAATTTAATTTTAGACATCCAATAAAGGCAAAGCTTCTAATTTCTTTTACTCCATCTTCAATAACAACAGATTCTAGTAATTCGCAATTTCCAAACGAGTATTTATTAATCATCTCTATACTTCCTGGTATTGTCAATGAAGTTATGTTACAATTTTGAAAGGCATTTTCTTCTATAATTGTTACACTGTTGGGTATTGTTATCGAAGTTAATCCACTTCTGTAAAATGCGCTTTTCCCGATGATGGTAACACTATTGGGAATAGAAACAGAGGCAAGATTAGAACAATATGCAAAGGCATAATCTTTGATTTCTTTGACACTTTTCGGTATTGAAAACGTTGTTAAATTATCACAATACCAAAATGTATTGCTGTTGATAACAGAAATCCCTTCTGAAATCTTAATATCATATAGGCCATTGCATCTTTCGAATGCATTTTCGCCTATATCCTTAACTGAACTAGGTATAGAGACCATAAGTGCATGACAACCAGCAAAAGCATATTCCTCAATTGTGTTTACACTTTCAGGAATATCAATAGAATATAAACCGATGTTTTCTAAGTCTTTTATTCTACTTCCACAAGCATACCTTCCAATACAAGTAACAGGATATTTTTTACTTTTATACTCTACATATTGTGGAATATAACTAAAATATTTACCTGTCTCAATTAGTTTCAATTCCGTACCTCCATTTATAAAAGTATAATGCCCCATATAGTCATAATCATCACCACCATTTTCATATGTTCTAACCGATTCTCCATCTTTTGGAACATATACTTCTTCTTTTTTACTGGAAGCATCATCATCACCACCGCAAGATGTCAACATCGGAAGAGATATTGCCATGAGTAATACGATACTCCAAAATTCATTCTTTTTCATTATCATAGTTCTTTTCTTTATTAAATAGTAGGAACTGGAAGCAATGTCCCAATTCCTACTAAGATTACTTTACCACTACTTTACGCATCGTTCCGTCCTTCATTAGGATGATGTTTACACCCTTCTTCAGGTTATCTACGCGCTTACCACTGGTGGTGAATATCATGGCCTTGTCATTCTCGCTGCCCATTGTCTGTTCAATGCTCGATGGAGCTATTTCTATGATTTCCTTGAATTCCTTCCAATAATTAGCCTCCTGATAGGCACTTTTGCTTCCCTTAGGTACATACAATGTCGCATTAGCTCGGTTTGCGAATACAAAATAATCAATTGAAACAGGTGTAGGATTTAACACGGTGACAGAAGTTAAGCCAGAGCAGTGCCAGAACGCATTTCCGCCAATACTCGTTACTCTATTGGGGATGGTGACGGAGTTAAGGCTAGAGCAGCCATAGAAAGCACCAAAGCCAATACTTGTCACGTTGTTGCCGATGGTAACGGAGGTAAGTCCCATACACTCATAGAAAGCATTAGAGCCAATACTTGTCACGTCATTTCCTATAATATATTCTGTTACTTGAATGCCAAAATATTTTTTCAAGCTTTTAGAACTTAAATAATTCTTTGAAAGGATTGTATTAGAATTTAGGGTAATAGATTTAAGCCTAGTGCAGCTAGAGAAAGCATGCTCACCAATACTTGTCACGTTGTTGCCGATGGTAGCGGAGGTAAGGCTAGAGCAATTATTGAAAGCATATTCGCCAATACTTATCACACTGTTGGGAATATTTATTGAAGATAGGCTAGAACAATCTCGAAAAGCATAATCACCTATACTCCTCACGTCATCACCTAAAACATATTCTGTTACCTGTTTACCAAAAATAGATGAAAGATTATAGTTATAGACAACATCATCGGAATTCAGGGTGACGGAGAAAAGGCTATTGCAGTCCAAGAAAGCTTGGTGGCCTATAATCTTCACACTGTTAGGAATGGTGATGGCGGTAAGGCTAGAACACCCATAGAACGCATAACTGCCAATACTCGTTACGCTATTGGGGATGGTGATGGCGGTAAGGCTAGTGCAGTGACAGAACGCATTTCCGCCAATACTCGTTACTCTATTGGGGATGGTGACGGAGTTAAGGCTAGAGCAGCAATAGAACGCATCTCCGTCAATACTCGTTATGCTGTTAGGGATGGTAATCGAGGTTAGGCTAGAACAGTCACGGAACGCACCATTGCCTATACTCGTTACGCTGTTGGGAATGGTGATGGAGGTAAGGCCAGAGCCAGAGAAAGCATACTCACCAATACTCGTTACGCTATTAGGGATGGCAACGGCGGTAAGGCTAGAACACTTCTGGAAAGCATGATCGCCAATACTCGTCACGCTGTTGGGGATGGTAATGGAAGTTAGGCTAGAACACTCATAGAAAGTACTATGGCCAATAGTCGTCACACCGCTACCGATGACGACAGAGGTAAGATCGGATGAACCATAGAAAGCATAATTGCCAATACTCGTCACGCTGTTAGGGATAGTGACGGAGGTTAGGCCAGAGCAGTCTGAGAAAGCAGAGCCTTGAATACTCGTCACATCGTAGTTAGAATTCTTGTAGGTAATTGACGAGGGAATAGTAATGTCACCTGTATATTTCGCTGAGGACTTCTTCGTAACCATAGCTGTATTACCATTTAGATTATAGTACAAGCCATCCACTAGAACTTGAGTATATAGAGCAAATGCTTGTAGTCCTATCATACTCAAGAGTACGGTTAGAACCAATATAAGTTTATAATGTTTCATAATATAATATCTTTAAGAATACTGGTTATTTCATTTATTAAAGCAAATTTCATGCGCCCTCTTGCTGTAAAACCTAATGACTTACTGGGATTCTTGTCGCTAATAAGTATTAGGTCTTCATGCGCAACAGCATTCCCATGCGCAATGGAATTTCTTAGATGAGTCAGAAAAGAAAGTAACAAATTCCCTTTATTGATGGTCAAATATATTTCGTTATTCAACCTATTAGGGTCTATTTTATTACTATCTATTTTTTTTATATTCTTACAAACAATCTTATTATTTAGCGTAGTAAGCTTTGATAGTTCAGGGTGCTCTTTCAGCAACTTCTGGGTAGATTTATAATCTTGGATACCACTTTCCTCATATATGACTAGATAGTCATATAATTGGAATACTTGATTTGCATTTAGTCCATTAATTTTCTGCATCATAACTTCTACTTATTATGATTAATAATACTTTCTCTTACAATTCGAAATAATTGATTCCAGCTACCAGGGAATATTGTATTGACCATGTGCGCCTTCTTCCAATATCTATTATCTGGACATTGATAATTCGTATTCTCTATGGGCCTATGCAGTTGTTCTGTAAATTGGGGAATCTCAACTTTTTTCAATTCGTAAACGATAGGTTTATCTGAGTTTAATGATTCAAAATATGCTACGAAATTAGCTCCATCGCAATCGTTAGTATGTATATACAAATACTCTAGCGGAGGAGTTCCTTTCACAAATAACAAATCCTGTTTAAATGGAAAATCATCTTTGGACATATTCTTTTTCTTTCTTTGCCTACCACTCTCCCTGCTTCGGCGATTAAACTTAGGTTAGTAATAGGAAACAAAAAGGGCGCGGGAGAAACTTTCTGTCGCTTATCCCAAACCCTGGCCTTCGCATTGCCTTAAACTCAAGAATAAGCAACTCAGCCGGCCCACGCCATTGGGTATTATAGGGAATGTATGGAGCCAGTAATGGCTATCACGCATTGAGGTATAATACACCTTACGTGGACGCTTCGTTGCGGTATCTTCTTGAGTTAATCAGAGTTGCGAAGTCTGGGTTTAGAAGATAACGTTCTGAAAACGTCCTTCGAGGCCGGCCTTACAAACGGCTTGTGGCCTCTGTTCCATCGATGTCTTGACTTGCCCAGCCACACGTGGTCAGGCCTTGTCAGTTGCAAAGATATAGAATATAATCGTAACTTCCAAATAATTCGCGGAAAAAGTATTAGGACTGGCAATCGCCAGTACTAATGATAGCAAGACAAATATCCTGTTAGAATCATTATGGATTATTCTCTCTCTTAAACGAGTAATGCCCACGCCTTTCAGTGTGAACTCCTACTTCAGTCCTTGTACATTTCTTTGAAATTTTGGCGAATTTCGAATAACAAGAATCTATAAGTGGATATTCATCCTATATGTCCTTTTTCAGTTATTTCATTCTCTGACCAAGATCAGAATGTGGCGTTGCATCCTCAGCCCATAGGCATCTACGGTTTTAAGGGTTATGCATTCTATATTAGAATATCGACTCAATAGTCTTGTCGACAATCTCATTAAAATACTTTTCTTTAATTGATCCGAGACGACGATAAATGTCGCGCTCAACGTATCCAGCAATTATTTGGCATTTTACCAAACTTGGTTTGGCAAACGAATGGCCAATAAGCATTTCGTCAGTAAGTGGATATGAATACTGAGGATTGATTTTGTCATTTGATGTAATAAGAACCAGATACAACAATCCCATCTCATCCTCTTGTAGTTCATCGTTTGAAACGATAATTGCTGGATGAGGCTTGAAGGTTCCATCAGGGAAAAGGAAGTTGACCTCAACAATGTCTCTCTGATGGAACTTCATAGGTAACGCGCTATTACGTGAGACATACTTTTCTTAGAGTGGCTCATAAAGGCCTCTCTTTCCTCAAGATAGGTCTCAGACTCCTTGTTGGTTTGTTCAGCAGGAGAGGTCGACCGTTGAGTAAACAATCCTGTAGCAAGTAATGCGGCCAACTTGCGGCGGGCCAGGGCATTATTTTGATTGTATGACAACGTAACTGTACACATAATCTTACTTGTAAGTAGGTTTCACATTGCAAAGATAGAGAATAAATTTGTAACTTCCAAATGAATTGAAGAAAAAAATAGGAATGGCAATCGCCAGCCATAGTGGTAGCAAGACTAATTGTGAGAACGGCCAGTATTGCCTATTTGTAGCAACTTATCACCAAATATCCTATCGACTCTATTTAATACACCCTAATGGGAGCAATACTAATATCCTGTTATATTCATTAAGGATTATTCGCCCTCTTTCTTGTATTGTATGGCCAGCATGGTGAGGTCGTCGCTCTGCTCGGCAGCGCCGACAAAGAATGTGGCGTTGCATCCTCAGCCCATAGGCATCTACGGTTTTAAGGGTTCTACAACAATTATATCTCTTTTGCTAATTGCATTAAGCGTTTGATTTCGTTATCAGTAATTGTGCTCTGCTCTGACTTATCGTAGATAGACAAGAGTACAATCTGCCCTTGTTCGGCGCAAACAATAACATCTGCTGTATACGTAATGACTCTTGCACCACCACTTTTACCTTTTCCTTTTGATGCAATAGCCATTCTGACTTTCCTAACGCCGCCGCCAAGATCTGTTCCTGTCAAAGGATTCTTGCGCAGCTCATCAAGAAAATCTTTATAGTCTTGTTTAAAGGACGCGTAGTGTTTTGCCAATCGTTTTGCTTGGCGGTCAAACACTTCGATGGTTTTAATCTCAAAGCTCATAAAGCAACTCTTCGGCACTGCGTGTTTTGACGTTTCCTTGCTTTAACCCATCAAGTTTAGAGAAGGCTTCTGTTAGCCCTTCCTTAATTTCTTGATCGCTCATGATCTCTTTGTTCTCTGGTTCTACAAGCCTTTCAGCCAACCATTTACGATTGCTGGCCGTAAGCGAAAGACCTTGGAGGTAAGTCCAAAGGTTGTTCATTGATACTGCATTCATATATGTGTCGTTTTTGTTTCTGTCTGCAAGGACGGTGCAAGCCGAACGCAATCGAGCTCGCTCGAATTACTGAGGCGCCGCCCGTTCTCGCACGCTTTCGAGTGCAAATATAAGGACTTTTTCCGACACTTCCAAATTATGATGAAGAAAAGTAGTGCAGAAACAACTGTCTCGCGTCTGTGTTAGGACTCTTTCTTGTACTGTATGGCCAGCATGGTGAGGTCGTCGCTCTGCTCGGCTGCACCAGCAAAGAAGTGGACAGCAGCACTCATACGCTGAATGAGCGGCATGGGCTGATATTCGCCCTTGGCCAACTGCTCTTCTGCCAACTGCAGAATGCGTTCGTCGCCAAACTGCTGATGAAACGCATTCTCTGCCTCGTTGAGACCATCGGTAAAAAGGAAGATGGTGGTTCCTGGAACGATAGTCGTTTCCTGCATGACGAAGTTCCAGTCCATGAGACCAATGGGGAGGTTGGACTCGCAAGGCAGCACACCTACACCCTGCCCTATCAGCAGCGGCGCATCGTGGCCCGCATTGCAGTAGCTGAGATGGCCCGTCTGCAGGTCAAGGACACCAATGAACATTGTTACGAACATGTTCATCTCGTTGCCGTCGCTCATCGACTCGTTCAGTGCCTTGGCAATGATATGTGGTTCTGGAACATGGGCAGAGACATTGCGGAACAGCGAACGTGCCACAGCCATGAACATAGAGGCAGGAACACCCTTACCACTGACATCGCCCACGCAGAAGAAGAGCTTCTCGTCGCGGATAAAGAAGTCGAAGAGGTCGCCACCAACGGCTCTGGCAGGTGTCAGTTTGCCGTAGATGTCGATATCGTCGCGCTCAGGATATGGCGGGAACGTCTTGGGCAGCATCGACATCTGGATGCTGTGGGCAATATTCAGCTCGCTCTCGACAGCAGCCTTCTCGGCAGTGGTGGTCTTCAGTTCCTCCATATATTGTGTCAGCGACTGTTGCATCTTTTCGAAGGAGTCGCGCAACTGGTGTACCTCGTCGCGACTCTTCATGGGTGGCAGAGAAGATGTGAAGTTACCCTTGGCCACATCGTTGGCAGACAGCGCCAGCAATCGGATAGGCAGAGAGGCTTTCCTTATCGTATTACGCCCAGAAACCATCACCACCAACAGACCAATAATGATAAAGAAAAACATGAATCCGCCAAAGATATACGAAACAAGCTCCATCCCCCAGGTTGGAAAAGCAAAACCAATGATCCACGTAGTGTATTTGATGGGGAGAGTGGTGACAGAACACTCCATATCATCCAGTGACAGTTCTGCACTAGAAGTCCTATCACCTCTTGATTTTAGAATCTTTGAACAAACACCATCTGGATCGGCAGTGACATAGTCTTGAAACTTCTTGTGGATGATACGTTCCTGTTTAAAATGTGACAAGTAAGTACCAGCTGAATCGACGACAAAGAAAAAGGGGAAAAATAGCCTATCCTTATACTGCTTCGTTCTTAACTTATCACTAAACCAATTGAGAGACATATCTACGCCAAGAACGGCAACAACACGCTGCTGGCGGTCATGGATTGGAATAAGGTAGGATACCAAAGCCGTCTGCCCATCTGTACCTCCAAAGAACGGTTTCGACCAATAACTGCTATCCTTGGCAACAGCCTCAACAAACCAGTCTTCATGAAAATAATCATGGTCCGCGTTGCCAACAGTCATTGTCTCAATGGTGACACTGTCGCGACGCACAGCATAAGGACAGAACCAATGCCCTTTCTGTGGATAGTAGTCAGCCACAAAACTGATGCCACAGCTGCGGATACGAGTATTGGTACGCAGCATACCCTCCATGATGTCGTACATCTTATCGGGATTGTCGAGGTTGTCCTCAATGAAAGGAGCTGTATTGACCGAGGCCACATAGACATCCGAGGCAATGCGACGTACCATCTCATGCTTACCATTTAACAGCATTCTCGCAAACAATTCAAATGCCTCATGGGTAGCACTGAAGCTTATCCAAAAGAGAATACAGGTCGGTATACCCATGAAGATGACCATGCGGAGCATGATACGACGTGTCAGACGCTTACCAAAGGATATGGGATAGGGATTGGTTGACTTCTTCCTGAATATGTTCAACAGGTTTTTAAGCATGGTTTCTTAGTAGTTTTTACGTTAGTTCTTCAGGCATCTCTTCGTCCAGATGATTGGCCCACAGGTATTTCTTCGTCTCACGGGCTACCACACCACTCAACAGCAGGAGTGCAATCAGGTTAGGAATGGCCATCAGTGCATTCATGCAGTCGGCAATGTTCCAGATGATGTCAAGATTGATTATGCTGCCAAAGAACAGGGCAACGATATAGAGGATGCGATAGAAACGGTTGATGCGGTTTCCCTCAATGTAGTTGACGGCACTCTCGCCATAGTAGCTCCACCCTAGAATGGTGCTGAAGGCAAAGGTCAGAATGCCAAAGGTGAGCAAGGGAGCACCAACGTATGGAATTTTTGAGAAGGCCACCTTCGTCAAGGCGCCACCGTCGGCATAGCTGATGTCAGGATAGGCCAGAATGCTGCTGACAAGTACCAGACCCGTCAGCGCACAGATGACGACAGTATCCCAAAAGGTGCCCGTACTGCTGACCAAGGCCTGACGGACAGGATTGCGCGTCTGAGCAGCTGCAGCAACGATGGGCGCTGAACCCATACCGCTTTCGTTAGAGAACAGTCCACGAGCAATACCATAGCGGGCAGCCATGATGACTGTTGCACCCACAAAACCTCCTCCTGCTGCCGAGGGGTTGAAGGCAGCATCGACAATCAGCTGGACAGCGGGCCAGACATAGTCGTGATTGATGCAGAGAATGACCACACAGCCCACGACATAGAGCACCGCCATAAAGGGCACGAGGACGGTGCATACACGAGCTATGGCCTTGACACCGCCAAGGATGACTGCCGCCGTCAGCAGACAAACAATAATGCCTACGACCCACTGTTCGATGCCAAAGGTTTCGTGGGCCATCAGGGCAATACTGTTTGCCTGTACGGTACAGCCAATACCAAAGGAGGCTAATGCGGTGAAGACGGCAAAGAGAATGGCCAGCCACTTCATGTTCAGGCCACGCTCCAAGGCATACATCGGACCACCATACATGCGTCCGTTGTCGGCCTTGACGCGGTATTTCACTGCCAGCAGTCCTTCGGCATACTTCGTAGACATGCCGAAGATACCCGTCAGCCAGCACCACAATACGGCGCCAGGACCTCCTAGGGCCACAGCTGTTGCTACGCCAACGATATTACCAGTACCTATGGTTGCCGCCAGTGCAGTGGCCAAGGCGCCAAACTGACTGACATCACCTGCAGCATCAGGGTCTTTCTTCACTGACAGACGGATGCCTGTGAACAACTTCCGTTGTGGGAAGCGCAGTCGGACGGTCAGGAACACATGGGTTCCCAACAGTAGGACTATCATCGGCCATCCCCACAGGAAGTCGCTGACGAGTGAGAAAAACGCATTAATCGTCTCCACGTAGTCACATTATATCTTACGAAAACTTGATAGTTCCCTGGATAGGCTCCGGCTGTGCCTCCTGCTTCTGCTGGGGTTCCTCACCGCTGGCCTGCTGGTAGATGCTATCGAGTATCTCGCGGGTACGCTTGTAAGTGGGCGTCTGCTCTACGGCAGAGATGACGTCGTCGTTGTCCAAGTCCTCATGGCGGAACAGGAAGATGTGAGGACGACGCTTGTAGCGCTTGCTGGAGCCATCGCCACCATAGAAGCGGTTACGACGGTCCTGACGCTGAGCTTCCTTCTCCTGCTCAGCAGCGATACGGGTTGCTTCCTCCTGCGTGTTATGACGCTGACGGTGACTTGACATACCGTCGACACTGTCGATACCGAAGCCGGTAGCGAGAATGGTGACCTTCACCTTCTTACCCAGTTCGGGGTCGGTGGCCAAGCCCCACTTAATCTCGAAGTCGTTGCCAAACTTACCCATGAAGTCGTTGACATCGTTCATCTCCTCCATCATCAGCGACTCCTTGCCATCCTTACCGCCAGAGAACGAGATGGAGAGCAGGATCTTCTTGGAGTTGAAGACGTCGTTCTCGTTGAGCAACGGAGAGTTCAGAGCGTCCTCAATGGCCTTGCGCACACGACCTTCGCCCTCGCCGTAACCCGTAGACATGATAGCCACACCACCATCTTTCAGCACGGTCTTCACATCGTTGAAGTCGAGGTTGATGAGTCCGTGAACGGTGATGATCTCAGCGATAGACTTAGCGGCAACACTCAGCGTGTCGTCGGCCTTGCCGAAAGCGTCGAGCACGGTCAGCTCAGGATAGATCTCACGCAGGCGTTCGTTGTTGATAACCAACAGCGCATCGACGTGCTTCTGCATCTCCTCAACCCCATCGAGTGCCTGGTCAATCTTGCGGTCACCCTCGAAACGGAAGGGGATGGTGACGATACCTACGGTCAGAATGCCCATCTCCTTAGAGACACGGGCAATGACGGGAGCAGCACCAGTACCAGTACCACCACCCATACCAGCAGTGATAAACGCCATACGGGTGCCATCCGTGAAGAGGCCCTTGATATCCTCCAGACTCTCCTCAGCAGCTGCACGGGCACGCTCAGGACGATTACCTGCACCAAGCCCCTCCTTACCCAGTTGCAGATGAACGGGGACAGGCGAATCATTGAGTGCCTGATTATCTGTGTTACACAGAACGAAGGTTACATCGTGAATGCCTTCACGATACATGTGGTTGACAGCATTGCCGCCACCGCCACCAACACCAATCACCTTGATGATGCTGTTCTCCTTTTCGGGTTCACCGAAGTCGAGCAATATGTTGTTGTCCATAGTTTTTCTTTTTTCGATATTACGATATTTCGAAGTTTCGATATTTCGATGTTTCGAAGTGTTATTCTTCCTCCTTGACGATTTCGGTGGCAGCCTTCTTCAGCCAGCGTCCGAACTTATTCCAGGTGCTGTTGCGACGACGCTCCTCAGCCTCCTCGCGGGCCTTACGCTCAGCCTCCTCGCGAGCGAGACGCTCCTCTTCCTCCTTCTTGAGGCGGGCTTCCTCTTCGGCCAGACGCTTCTCTTCAGCGGTACGTACCACACCTGCAGGCGTCTCTGTGGCCGTACGGGCACGACGCTGTTCGGGGGTATCGCCAGTTCCTTGGCGCTGTGTTGCGAAGAGGTCGCCATTGGGATCGTACTCGCCACCAGCACAGTTGATATCACCCTTGGCCAACAGACCCAGAACGGTGTTCATGCGCCCGTCACGAGCCGTCACCTCGTTGATCTGCGACGTGATGGTCTGCGTCACGAACTTAGCAATACGGATTTTGTCAATATGGGTGTAGTTCTGGAAGGCTTTCTCAATTTCTTTCATGTTCGAGCCACCACCCGTAAGGATGATTCCTCCCAGGAGCTTGTCGCAGTAGTCCTCAGGAACCTGACACCATACATTGGCGATAATCTCCTCCAGACGACCTTCGACAATCTCAATGAACTTGCGGCACTCCACCTGACGGTCGGCGTCGATAGAGTACTTCATGTTGTTGTCGATGTCGTTGTTATCGGTATAGGCACTGCCATACTTAATCATCATCTGTTCGGCAGCACGCTCCTCCATCTGGAGTGAGGCAATGTCCTTGACGATGTTGTTGAAGCCCAGAGGGATGACAGCCAGATGACGCAGGATATTCTTCGAATAGACACTGACAGTAGTCGTATCAGCACCCAAGTCAACAAGGGCACATCCTGAGCGACGCTCAGCCTCTGTCAGCACGCTGTCGGCAAGTGCCAAGGGAGCGAGATACATCTCTGCAACATTGATGCCTGCATTCTCAAAACACTTGTTGAGGTTCTTGTAGAAGCTCTTGCGCTGAAGGATGTTCAGGAAGTTACCTTCAATGCGGCTACACTGAATGCCTACAGGGTCGAGCTGGTACTGAGCATCAACCTTGTACTCCTGAACGGCAGCATCGAGAATTTCCTGGTCGGGATAATTAACGTTGCGGTTGGCATCCATCAGTTCAATAACCATGTCTTGCGTAACAACAGTATCGTCAGGAAGATTCCTGTCGATAACGTTGTGCACAGAGCGGATAGACTGACCAGCCACACCCACATAGACCTGTGTGATGGTCGTCTTCAGTTGTCTCTCCAGACGATTGACGATGGACGTCAGACTCTGGGCAGTTTTGTCGATGTTGTAAACCACACCCTTACGGATAAACGACGAAGAGTCTTCCTTGACACAGGCCAGCACTTGAATGCTGCCGTCAAGGTTCTTCTTACCCGCGATACCGGTCATCTTGGATGACCCCAGCTCGATTGCTACAATAAAATCCTTTGGCATCTCTAATATATATGTTTGTTATATTATCTTTTCTTGCAAATAATCTGATTGTCGAACTCGACATTAATATAGGAGTACTTGTTCCAGCCTGCCTTGGAGAGCCCGTATTTATAGAACTTCTCCAGACGCGTCAGCTTGCGTTCAAAGTTAGAGGGACTACCGAGGTAAACGATATGGTCACCAACACGTGGCACCATCTCGATAGAACCGTCGGCCAACACATTGAGCTGCTCTACCTGATTGCCCCAAAGGGGAGTCTGTAGCAGATAGCAGCCGATATCTTTCAACACCTTTTGGGCGTATTTCTGTTGAATGGCTCCTGTGGCAACAACCAGGTTGCTGGCAAAGTGGGTGTTCGGCATGATGTTACCATGCTCGTCGACATAATAATCGTCACCATTGTCTGCCTTGACACGGATAACGGGCAGGCGCTGGTCAACAGTGATGTTAACGTGGCCTGTCTGCGTCTTATAGCACTGTGCATTCTTGACGAACGGGTTCTTCTTCAACTGCTCTTCAATGACACGCACGTCAACACTGCTCATTTGGTCACCGATAGGGTAGCAACGTGCACGCTGCAGTAGCGTCTTGATTTCTTCCTGGTCCAGGAAACCCTTTACAGAGCCATCCTCGATATAGATATTCACCTCACGACATACATTACTCGACTCATCAGGGCAATTGAATGCCGTGATGGCCAGTACAAGGTAGACTGCCAGTGCAATGTCGGCCAGTACAAGAGCGGTATTTTTCCAGTTGATTGTCACAGTGAATATTTGTCTTTAAGGATTCTTGCCAGCTCAGGAACCTGATTATCGAGGTCACCGGCACCCAGGACGATGAGTACGTCGAAATCATGCTCTTTAACAAACGGAATGACCTGATTTTTCTGGACGATTTGTTTCTCGATGCCAGGACGCAGGTTGTCGTAGATGAGTTCGGAGGTCACACCAGGAATGGGAGCCTCGCGAGCAGGATAGATCTCGGTGAGGATGACCTCATCGAGCAGACTCAGCGCATCAGCAAAGTCGTGATAGAAGTCGCGCGTACGAGTATACAGATGTGGTTGGAAAATGGCCGTAATCTTACGGTTCTTATACAACTCACGGATGCTTCGTGCACTCTGCAGGATCTCCTTCGGATGGTGGGCATAGTCACTGAGGAACACGAGCTTATCTGTCTTAATCTTGAAGTCGAAGCGACGCTCCACACCGCTGTAGGTCATCAGACCAATACGCAGTTCCTCAGCAGTACATCCTGCCAATTGTGCCATCGCCATCGCAGCAATGCCGTTCTCGATATTGATGGGGACGGGTTGTCCCAGCTCTATATTCTTCACCGACTCGATGGGCGAGATGAAGTCGAATGTAATCTCTCCATTCTCGATGCGGACGTTCTCTGCATGGAAGTCACCCTCAGTGAGTGCATAGTCATAACGACGTACGCCAGCGGGCAGGTTCTCCTTCATCTCCAGTCCACGATGGATAATCAGGGCACCCTCGGGTTGGATGAGTTCTGTATAGTGACGGAAACTCTCCAAGTAGGCCTCCTTGGTACCATAGATATCCAGATGGTCGGGGTCTGTCGAGGTGATAACAGTCATAAAGGGTGACAGCCAATGGAACGAGCGGTCGAACTCGTCTGCCTCGATAACCACATAATCTGAGTCGGAGAGAATGTAGTTCGTGCCGTAGTTCTTGGAGATACCACCCAGGAAAGCATTGCAGTCCAGATGACTCTGGTGCATGATATGAGCACACATCGTCGAGGTAGTCGTCTTGCCGTGGGTACCAGCAACACACAGTCCCTTGTGCTGACGGGTCAGCGTACCCAATACCTGTGCACGCTTCTGTATCTCGAAACCATTCTCACGGAAATAAACGAGTTCCTTATGGTCGGCAGGGATGGCTGGTGTATAGATGACGAGACAGTTCTCCTTCTTACGGCAGGTATGAGGAATCTCGTCGACATTCTCCTCATAGTGGATGAGCATGCCTTCTTTCTCCAGTTGGCGGGTCAGCGTACTGGGTGTCTTGTCGTAGCCGGCAACGACCAAACCACGCTTGATGAAATAACGGGCGATGGCACTCATGCCGATGCCACCGGCTCCTACAAAATATACTGCTTTGATATCTTTCAGTTCCATTGATCAGTTATCATTTTTCAATTATCAATTATCATTTAGCGAATGCGCTAGTTTGATGACTTCCTTGGCGATGATGTCTGCTGAGTCTGGCAGTGCCATCTTCAGGATATTCTCGCTAAGACTTTTCAGCTTTGCAGCATCCTGTACGGTGTCGATGGCCATGGGCAACAGCAACTTTTCTGCCTCGCGGTCTTTGACATAGAGTGCAGCGTCTTTGTGGACCAGTGCCAGTGCATTCTTCGTCTGGTGATCTTCAGCCACATTGGGTGAAGGAACGAGAATGACTGGAACTCCCAACAGGCAGAACTCACTGATGCTGCCTGCTCCGGCACGACTGATGACTAGGTCGGCAGCCTTATAGGCAGCACCCATGTCACTGATGAAGTCGGTGACCACCAGGTTGTCGGGTTTGCCATCCTTCAGACGTTCGGCAATCTCGGCACTATAGTACTTGCCTGTCTGCCAGATGAACTGTACATCGGCATGCTGGCGAACGAGGTCGAGGTGCTGCAACACACTCTCATTGATGGTACGGGCACCCAATGAGCCACCCACCAAAAGAATGGTCTTCTTGTCGGGGTCGAGACCAAAGGTCTTGACAGCCTCTTCACGTGTCAGAGTTGTATCGAGCAACTGCTGGCGTACAGGATTACCTGTCAGCATCAGCTTCTCAGCGGGGAAGAATCGTTCCATACCCTCATAAGCCACACATATCTTGGAAGCCTTCTTGGCAAGGGTCTTGTTGGCCAGTCCTGCATAGCTGTTCTGCTCTTGCAGCAGGGTAGGAATGCCCAGTGCATTGGCGGCACCCAGGGCAGCACTGCTGGCATAGCCTCCTACACCGACAGCCACCTGCGGATTAAACTGGCGAAGCAGTTTCTTGGCCATGCGCTTACTGCGCAGATAGTCTATCGCCACCCCGATATTGCCCAACTTCCATAACGGGCGGAGAAAACCACGGATGGGCAGACCTTCGATGTCGTAGCCGGCAGCAGGCACACGCTGCATTTCCATACGACCCTGTGCACCTACAAACAGAATCTTGGCATCAGGGCGCAAAGCCTTGATGGCATTGGCAATAGACACGGCAGGG
>Ga0247609_10002553_pt1 | contig 19155 bp, 25 predicted proteins | sample 172DNAGHGlowgp2_FD_193487 | JGI IMG/M metagenome (GOLD analysis project Ga0247609, IMG submission 193487) | Sheep rumen microbial communities from Palmerston North, Manawatu-Wanganui, New Zealand - 1728 DNA GHGlow gp2 | ecosystem: Host-associated > Mammals > Digestive system > Stomach > Rumen ...
AGTACTTGCAGGTGGAAGTCAACGGGTTGTAAGTTTGACGGCACCGACAAGTGTGCTGTCTGCTTTACTTTTAACCTGTACTATAAGGCGGCACAACAAAAGAAAAAAGCTGTACTAAAGGTCCGTGCACAGAAGGCAGACAAACGGCAGGGATCTGCCTTCGAAGCTGCGAATCACCAAAAGAACGTACAACAGCTTAAGCAAACAGAAAGTTCAATGACTATAAACAGTGGTGCTACAAGGCGTCAAAAAGGTGACGAAAATATAACGGGCTACGTCAGGGTAATGGAAGAACTCAAAACCCAAATGCCCGGAAGAAAAGGAGGCACCAAAAGTTTTACCATACAAAGGGCTTGGCTTAACAAGCTGCGGCAGGAAGCCCTGCAATATGGCGAAGAATTTTGGTACCTCGTCTTTGCTTTTTCTGAAGACGAAGGTGTTAACCCTGCGGGTGACACCTTCGTTGTTTCAGAAAAGGACATGATCTTTTCCATGATACAGACAGTTATCTCTGACAGAAGACGTGCTGATATAGCGTCACAACAACTTATTACAGCAGAAAAAGAAACAGCCTTTGTTAAGGCTGAAAACGCAATGCTTCTTTCTAAAATAGAACTTTTGGAAGCCAAGCTTTCTCTTGCAGAAAGCAAAGCTGCAGACAGCGGGCCCTTCGGGCACCCTGTAACAAAAATTGGCGGGGAGGATCAGAAATGTAGGAAGGAGGATTGATCCCTAGTGGATGAGAATGCTGTAAAAATCAGGGCTGCAGTAGCTGCAGCACAAACTAATGATTCTATGTCTTACGTCCTTAACGCAATAGCGGACAGGGCCATAATGGAACTGAATGATAGAATCATTAACTGTAAAAGGTGTGATATCTGTAACGCAGGAAGGTCTTTGGTTACAAACGGTATAGCCAAACCCGGTTGTGTAATGGTAATATCAGAACATGTTACAAAAGAACAGTTGGTAGGTTGGAATAAAAGTCCTGTGTTTGTACCTTACGAACATACAAGAGTTGCTGCAGAACTTGGTCTCTTGTTAAGCGAAAGGTTTCAAGACACAGGTCTTTTCTATTCTGACATTGTTCACTGTTATCCTTATCGTTCCGGTTTTGAACCAAGACCACCTAAGGTTAAAGAGATATCTTCTTGTCTTCCGTTTCTGTGGCAAGCGATAACGGTAATGCGCCCCTGTGCAATCATGCTAACGGGTAACATAGCAGTTAACGCTGTACTTCCGGGACAGTTTATCGCAGACGTTGACCACGGTAAATGGTGTGAAGTCAGAGACATACCTGCCATGATTTTTCAAAGGCCTGATATCTTATTAACGGAAAGAAAAGATGAGTTTATACGCGATCTCGACGCTTTTGTCAAAACACTCAAAGACAATAACGTTGACAAGAACAATACTGTTTTGAAGTAAGAGAAAGGACGATTCAGAATGGCAATTAGCGGACAATTTGCAGATATCTTTAAGAAGTATCCCAAGATTGAAATTAAGGACGAACCTGCAGCAGAGGAACAGCAGCAAACCGTTACTGAAACTCAGCCTGAGCCTGCTGTTACAGGAACTATATTTGGTAAGCTTAACTTTACACCTGTCAAAGTCGACGGTGCCAAGAAGCCAAGTCCTTTTGGTGTTATGAAATCTGCACAACAGCCGGTAGTTGAACAACACCCTAAGATAGCAGCTGTAATTACCGTTGACGAAGACAACAATGACGATGACCCTGCACTTGAAGCTGTAGCTGACAAACCTTACAATAAGGAAGCAGTTGTTCAACCTGTCGATAATGTTCCTGTTAAACAAGCAGCAGCTGTACAAAAGGAACCTGACAAGGTTGAACAAAAAGAAGAACCGCAACAGGCGCCTGCTAAGGCAGAAAAAGCTACAAAGAAACAAGGTAAGGCTAAGCCTGTTGTTGACACAGCTGTTGACGAAGACGACATTGCCGATCAATACGCAATAGACAATCCTGCCAAGTATTTCACAGAAAAGGTTGCCGTATTCAGAGGGCGTTTCATTCAACAAGAATTTCAAGATTATCAGAACGCAATCTTTGCACGTCTTAACGCCATAAAAATTGAGTCAAGTTTAAATCCGGGCGCTATCAGAGTGCGTCTTGCCGAGATTGACTCATTGCGCGGAGAGATCGTCAAACAAAGTTACGAAGTTCAAGCGCTTCTTAAGGCTTCGTTTGCTAAAGAATACGGCGACGTCATTTCAACTGCGTCAATGGCTTGCAATGGCAGTAACGATAATGAAAGGAAGAAAGCTTACTTTGCCTTGCTGAAGAGATATCCCATAACCGCTGACGAAAAAGTTAACATGACTTTCGTTTGCACTGTGTTAGACATGTATGATAGAATGTTTCAAACAGTTCTGTCTGAACTTAGCGTTAAACAGAGTATGCTTGTAACTTTCTTGGGCACTCTGAAAATGGAAAATAACGCGTAACCAAACGAAAGGATGATTTGCAGTGTTACAAAAAATAAGAGTAGACGATAACGTCAGGTCTGTCCTTGAGGAAGATATTCACCCTTCTCTGATTCAACAACGTTCTAACGGTATGCAAATGCTGTCTTACGTTAGCGGTAACTTTGTCATTGACCAACTTAACAGGGCTTTTAATTATGCTTGGTCTTGGTCTATCGATAAGACGTGGGTACAGCCTTCTGTTGATAAGCCCAGCAAAACAGGAGGGGCGCCGGTAGCGCAACCGCCTGTTGCACACGTTATCGGTACCTTAACTGTTTTCCTAAAGGACGATAACGGTAATATGGTGTCAGTGTCAAAAACTGGTGCAGGTTCAAAGATACTCTTAGGTGGCAGCAGTGAACAAGAGTCATGCATTAAAGCTGCAGCAACTGACTCATTAAAGAAAGCTGCAAGTCTGTTTGGCATAGGTGCACAACTTTACCGTGATCCTACGGAACAGGCTTTCTTCAAGGCAACTCTTGGACAAGATTTTTGGGACGATACCACGATGGCTGAACTTGACGGCGCTTTGCTTTGGCTTGAGGACTGTAAGAAAGAACAAGGATGGGACACTGCCCGTGTTAACGCTATCGTGACCAACTGGTCAGGGCAGCGATATAACGACGTTAAGTTGTTGCCGTCTTACCTGTTTGCCAAGTTTGTCAAGTTCTTGCAGAAGGAAGCACGAAACGCCAAGAAACAAAGTCAAACAAAACAAGAAACAAAAAAGTAAGGAGATATCTTTATGGCTACTGTGAAACTGTTTGACGTACGTTGGAGTTCTCACACAGCCGGTCCTTCACCCGTTACTAACGAGTTCGGCCCTAACGCAAGGGCCGAACTTTTTTTAATGGGGTGTAAGAAGGCTGCTGCCGGTAATCCTTGCAAAGGTTGTTTTAACCAAGATCTTTGGAAGGATATACCCGGCGCAAGAGAACTTGATCCTGTAGAAATGGCAGCGCACATCGAAAAGTTTGCACCGCAAAAGTATGTTACCGTTGTCGGCGGCGAACCTTTTGATCAACCTGAAGGTTTGACTCTTCTTTGTGAAGAACTCAGGAAGCGTAACTTTCATATTATCGTCTTTACCCACCATACGCTAAAGGAAACTTTTAAAAGTTGGATGGTTCTTGGTGAAATATCACGCTTTATCAAGAAGACTAGTCTTGTCCCTAAAGAGATAGTGGGTTGGACAGAAGACCTTTTTGTACGTTTTCTTAAAGCCATTGATATTCTAGTAGACGGCGAATATGATTACACTAAGAGAATCTACGACGAAAGTTTGAGAGATGGTTTTCACGACGCCATAGGATCTTCCAATCAAATCATTTGGGATCTAAAAACATGGCGTGAAGCCGATTGTGTCATTCCCATTTACGGTCAGCGTTGTGATAACGTACTGCAACTTGCTGTCAGAGAGAAAGACAACTCTCTTGTGTTTCTAACCAAGTTTAACTCTCACATTATGTTTCCATTATTTTTGGTACAGAGCAAGAAGCACAAGAAAGAACAACATACTAAATGGTATACTCACAGTTTTGATATCATAACCGAGAATCAGACAAAGGAAGATGACTTTTATCGTTACTTCTATGGCTGGCAATATGACTGGCGCCGTAGCGAAAAAGATATCAAGACTGATATTAAGGACGACATTCAGCGTTACTGTAAACGTCATGGTGTTGCAGAAGAATTGTCACAAGCTTTGTGTGACGAAATTGACGACAAAAACTTTTTCCTGTACAATATACCTTGGCTTAACACAATAGCACGTTGGAATGATCAAGGTGCTTATGAGTCATATCTTCAGAGTATAACAACAATGCAGTAAGACAGGCGACGATGTAGAGTAGAGGACTGATGTTGATGAGCAGATCCATAAAGATATTTCCTGACAGCAAGTATCTTAGGTCTTTAGGTGAGTCAGATGTTTCGCTTCAACTTACCGCTGATCAGGTGGAAACGTTAAAATTTCCACACATAGCAAGTAATAACGTCAGGTTACCTTTTTCTTTCTTGCAGATTAAAGCGTATGCCAAAGAAGACGAAAAAGGAATTTTCATATACTTGGCAGAGATTTACGATGATAAAGAAACAGGTAAGGTGTCTGAAACAATAATTGTTGACGAAGAAGAATTTGCTGACGCCTTGTTTAACTTGCTGGAAAATAATATTAAGCTTGAGGATTCAGACTACCTTAGAAAAATTTTGGCGGACAGTAGGTTAGTTTCGTTCGTAAATGATTGTTTTGGTGCTTTAGGAGGACATTTGTATGAGCAGAGTGATAAAAGAATATCCGTTTAACAAAAAGTTCGGTGAGCCATTGATTGCAAGCGCAAACACTATAAAAGACATAAAATTACCGGGACTTTTCTTGGATATGGTCGATCTTGACACAAGAAAAAGTGAGGTAATTGCACTTCAAGCAGAGTGCTATTGTCTTGAGGAAGAACCCGGGATTCACGTTAGTCTTGTACAGCTTGATCGTAATAATAACAAGACCGACATTAAAACCACAGAAACAGTTATCGATGAAGTTGAGTTCTGTGACGCAATGTACGAATGTTTCTTGGCAGAACAAAGCTTGGAAGATACGCCGTTCATTCGTGACATTATTACAAATCTTGTTAAGCTTTACGTTAAGGAACGGACAACAAACAGTTGCTTTACCACTGATTACGAATACGACGGCTTTGGCGTAATCTGTTCAGGCAAGGATATTATCGGTACTGTAGACAGTTTAAAGATCAGTAACGATTTCAACTTAACGTTTAATTACTGTGTCGGTAACTTTAACCTGACTAACGTTAAAGACTGCAAGATTTTCTTCACGACGGGTAAGGCAGTCTTCTGTGTTTCTGACATAAAAGCTTGTAACGTCGCAAGCAACAGTGACTATTACTGCACTTACTACGTTACAGATTACTATTTTAAGAAAGAAGAGTTCCCTGTTGCTGAAGATGAGTACAGTTCTTTTAGTTCGTTTTCAGAAGCTGGTGCAGAGAAATTCTTATCCGAAAGAACTGTTTTCTTGAATAGCCACAGTGAAAACGAGAAAGATCATGACCTTGTGTACGAAAACTTTTTTGACCTGTTATGACATGGGAGGGAATATCGTTGAGAGAAAGTATAGAAAACGCGAGATATCTTTTTAAGGCAAGACAAACTTGCCTGTGGATTTATACCATAGAGGAAGAAGAAGTCATTAGAGATATCAGAGATTTAGTGTCGCAAGAAATTCCTAATGCCAAGCTGTACGTTTGGTCTAACACCGAAGGCGTTAAGCATATTCCGTTTAGAAAAAGTGAAGCGCCTGAACCTGTTGACATAAAGCTCAGAGAAGTTCCTGCACTGTTCGCAAGTATAAGAGACAGACTGACAAAAGACGATACATGTGTAGTTTACGTATTGCGCGATTTTCACAACTTGCTTGGTGATCCAAGGACAAGAAGATGTGTCAGAGATATAGCAGAATACGCCCAAAAGAAGTACATACCTTTGATTGTGATATCGCCTGTAACCGAAATTCACAGTGAGATAGCACACTTATTTAAGACCGTGGATTATGGATTACCAACAGAACAGCAACTTGCTGAAATAACGCATGCGTATAACACAAAGCTGGCTGAAAAGATTAACAAGGAAGGCAGAAGCGATCTTATCTGCTTGGGTAGCAAGGAAGAAGAACAAGAAGTCGTTAACGCGTGTAAAGGATTAACAATTAAGGAAGTTAAAGACCTTTTCGCTCAAAGCTTACAAAAGTATAAGAGTTTTAACCTTGCCTACTTGCTGCAACATAAGATTGAAATGGTCAAGAAAAGTGGTTTGCTTGACTGGAAACAGCCACAGATATCTCTTAACGATATAGGCGGACACAGTGATCTTAAGAATTACCTGTTAGAAATTAAGGAACAACTCACGCCTGAAGCACGTAACTTTGGATTGCCCGCACCCAAGGGTGCGCTGTTTTTAGGTCTTGCAGGCTGCGGCAAAACTATGACTGCAGAAGCTTTTGCAGGTACTCTTGGTGTGCCTATGTTGTCTTTGTCAATGTCAAGAATAATGTCACGCTTTGTCGGTGAAAGTGAGAACAAAATTGATCAAGCTTTATCAATAGTTAGAAGCGTAGGTAACTGTGTCTTGCTGCTGGACGAAGTGGAAAAAATGCTTGGAGGTAATTGTTGACTCTTACAAGTTTGATATCATAACCTCTTATAATATAATTACTGATGAAGGTAATAACATTATAGGAGGCGATAGAACTTGAAAAAGATAATCAAATGTTTAACTTGTGGTAAGGAAATAGAAGTTTATCCATCGTCTAAAAAGAAATATTGTTCTCGTAAATGTGCAGCAGCAAATCAGACAAAAAAGATGGAAGCTTCAAAAGTATCTTTTACTTGTGAACAATGTGGTAAGGAATTTTTTCGTACAGCAAGGGAAATCCGTAACGCAGAATATCACAATACCCCTATAAGATTTTGTTGCAGACAATGCAAAGATACCTTTTGGGGTAAAGATAGAGTTGTAATCACTTGCTGTGTATGTGGTAAGCAATTTCTTGTACAACAGAAAGACGTAAGAAAACATAAAACTTGCTCACCTGAATGTGCTAAGCATAATGTTCATAATAGACAAGTATTTAATAAAGGCATAATAACTTTAACATGTCAGTACTGTAAAAAGAAGTTTAGTAAAAGAGTTGCATTTGTTGAAAAAAGTGCACGCAGAGGACAACCAGTAAAATATTGTTCTAAAAGCTGTCAGAAGAAAGCAACAGGACATGTTAAATTGCCTACTATTACAGTACAGTGTGAACATTGTGGTAAAGATTTTCAAGTAAAAACAGGACATTCCAGAAAATTTTGTTCACAAGAATGTAGATTACAATTTGCCAAAAGAAACAGTAATGTTTTGACGTGTCAATATTGTGGTGAAGAATTTATAGCTACAGGATATCAAATTAAGCATGGTAGAAAATTCTGTTCTATACAATGCAGAAACAAAGCGCGTATCGTTGAAAAGAGTAATTACGCTAAATTTCAGCATTATATAAGAACGTCTAAAGAATATGAATCATGGCGATTAGCTGTTTTAAAGAAAGCAAATTTTTGTTGTGAAGATTGTGGTGCAGTAGGTGTACTACATGCACATCATAAAAAAGAGATGTTTGAAATAGCTAAGCAATATGATTTTGATATCCAAAAAACTTTAGCTTCACCAGAATTTAATGACATTAATAATGGCGAATGCCTTTGTGTGCAATGTCACATAAAACGTCATCCTTATCATAAAAAGTTAAGAAATTGTAAGGGTCAATTTTGCCGTCGTGAATTTAATCCTACTAATCAAATTCACGATGATCAAGGCGGAATTAAGCTGGAAGGGGAATAGTTCTCCTAATCAGAACCGAAGGACAGAAGGGACTCTGTTCAGGGGCAACGCATAGTAGTTGTAATAATACTACCAAGAGGCCGCCTTACTACGTAGGACTGTTAAGGAATAACAGTGTAAAAAGATATGCTAAGCCGGACCTGAAATAACAGGTCGATGCAAATGAACGAAAGTTCCGGAGAACAGGATAAAAAACCTGTTGCTAATAACAATCTGTACAATTCAAGCAATAACACCGATAGCGGCATAACTGCACGTGTTTTTCAGAGTATTCTTAAGTTCATGCAGAACAATGACACAGGTGCTTACGTTATTCTTACAAGCAATGACGTGTCACAGTTACCGCCTGAGTTTACGAGAACAGGACGTTTAGACAGTCAATGGTTCTTCTCATTTCCTAACGCTAAAGACAGAGAAGAAATTGCGCAGTTGCACCTTAAGAGATATAAGAAAAAGATATCAGAGAACCTGTTGTCTTATCTTGTTAACCAAACCGCTAACTTTACCGGTGCAGAGATAGCAGAAGTTGTTAATAACGTAATGCGGCACGTATTTCTTCGTATAAAAAGCAGTAAGAAGTACGATATCACTTACAAAGATCTCAAAGACAGTATAGCTGAAGTAACGCCTGTTTTTGAGAGTAATAAAGAAAGAGTAAACGCACTTCGTACATGGGTTAAAGGACGGGCGCGTTTCACTAACGGATCTGACGATGCGGAGGAAAAGGAAAATGCTGTCCTTGATCCGCTTTCTGGCGGAATTTCTTTCTAAAAATAAGGTTTTCGTGACAGCAGTAGTCGTTACAGCACTCATCCTTGGTATTACAAGCGGTGTGGTGCTGTACGACTATTGTCTGGAAATATTAACGAATGCCGACACAGTAACACGAGAGAACTGATGGAACGGGAAGACATCGGCATGATAGCCTAAGTGCTTGAAGTCGGGTACTCTGTAAAGGGTATTGTGCAGGTTCGAATCCTGCGTCTCTCTTTAGGGGCTGTTGGTAAATTCAAAATCACTATGTGACGCGAAATTTTTTCGTCTGACGTGGCGCAAGCACGGAGGCGTACTTGTGATACGTGAGTGCGCAGAAACCAAGTCAGGCGGAAACAATAGCCGTCACCTGCTAAAATTTACCAACATCCTTTAACGGTATGCGACAGAAGCTTCCGGGCTTACCGGGTGAGTATCACTGCTTCGTCAGAAGATCAGTTATCTTATTAACAAATGCTGTAGGATTGGACGGCTTGTAACCTTCCAAAAACAGTGCAAGATTGTACAGCATATTGCTGATATCTTTAAAGTCTTGGCTATCTTTACCGTTAACGTGTAACTTCTTGAGGGTTTCAAAAATAGGATGTTTGGGATTGATTTCGAGAATCCTGACTGCCTTCATTCCCGGTGTCTTAAAGATAGTAAATACCTGTTCCATTGCTAACGAAGGTGAATTAGAGTCGGACACCAAGCATACAGCGCCGCTTTTTAAAGTTGACGTTAGTTTTACTTCAGACACTGTTTGATCGTCAATAGCTTCTTTAACGTCCTGAAGAAGTTCTTCGTTATCTTTGTTAAGGGCCTCAATTTCTGTCTGTGCCTTTTGAGATTCTTCATCTTCAAGAGAAAAGTTGTTACGCTTAATCGACTGAAAGTTACTGCCTGCGTATTGTTTCATTTGTTCAAGAATGAATTCGTCAACGGGATCTAACAAGAACAGCACTTCGATATTGCGTTCTGTAAGAAGTTCCATTTGCGGTAATTTCTTAATGTCTTCAACGTCTTTACCCGTAATGTAATAGATTTTCTCTTGAAAGTCAGGCATGCGTTCGACATATTCTGCAAGAGTGGAAAGCTTATCTTCTTTTGACGTGTAGAACAGTAATAGATCTTTTAAGGTTTCTACAAGCTTTGTGTCAAAGGGATTATTGTACAAGCCAAACTTAATGGTTTGGTTAAACTCACCCCAAAATTCTTCATACTTTTCACGGTCATCTTTCAGCATTTTGCCAAGTTGCTTGTAGATATTTTTGGCAAGCGATCTGCCAATAGTTTTTACATCTGCGTTCTCTTGTAAAACTTCACGAGAAATATTAAGCGGAAGATCGGGTGAGTCAACAAGGCCCTTAACGCAACGCAACCAGTCAGGCAAGAAATCTTTGCACTTGTCCATGACCATAACATGTCTTGCGAACAGCTGTATTCCTGTCTCGTACTCAGGCATAAACAAGTTAGACGGTGCTTTCTTTGGAATAAACATTAAAGCTGTATATTCTGTAGTGCCTTCTGCCTTAACATGAAGAACGTCAAGAGGGTCTTGCCAGTCACGGAACTGTTGTTTGTAAAAGTTATTATACTCTTCTTTTGTTATTTCGTCTTTGTTGCGTGTCCAAAGCGGCTTCTGTGAGTTAACAATCCTTGTTTCAAGGACTGTTTCCATTTCAGGTTCTTTTGTTTCAACGTTTTCGTCTTCTGCAACTTCCTTATCTTTTTCTGTTTCTTCTACAGCTTTGGGACGCTGTACAGAAAATGTCATCTTAACAGGATATCTTACAAAATCAGAGTATTTCTTGACAAGTCTCTCAAGAGCATAAGTATCAAGAAAATCAGTTTCACCTTCACAGAAAGCAGGTTTAAGATAAAGAGTAACCGTCGTACCGCAACTGTCTTTTTCACAATCGTCAACAGTATACTCACCAAGACCGTCACTTGACCACATAACAGCTTGGTCAGTACCTACCTTACGAGTAACGACTTCTACCTTTTCTGCTACTATAAAGGAAGAGTAGAAGCCTACACCAAATTGTCCTATAAGTTCTTGTGCAGTATCTTCAGAACCTGATATCTTCTCAAGAAAATCTTTAGTACCGCTTTTGGCAATGGTGCCAAGGTTTTCGATAACTTCTTCGCGTGTCATACCAATGCCGTTGTCTGACACAGTGACAGTCTTGTTATCTTGGTCTGTCTTGACAAAAATTTCAGGTTCGTAATCTTCACCTACAAGACCTTGATTAGTCAAGTTCTCAATACGAAGCTTGTCAAGGGCGTCACTTGCGTTAGAGATAAGTTCTCGTAAGAAGATTTCCTTGTTTGTGTAGATACTGTTAACAACAAGATCAAGCAGACGTTTTGTCTCGGCTTGAAATTGCAGTTTTTCTGCAGCCATAAGTTTTTTCTCCTTTCTATCTTGATCAAAATTTTAATCTCTGTTATTATATGGACTGTTACGACAAAAGTCAAGGAGGTAATAGCATTATGGCACGCTTAAACATTAACATTGATGACAACTTGTTGTCCCAGTTAAAGATTATTGCTGCTGTCAACGACAGAAACGTAACCGATATTGTAATTAAGTTAATTACAGATTACGTTAATGACAAAAGAGAAGATAGCTTAGTTAAAGTAAATAGAGCATTGATTCAAGAAAGAAGGAATACAGTATGAAAGTTAGACTGATATCATACACACCTGAACCTGAGAAGTTGATAGCAACAGCAGCACGCGTTTGTTACTCTAATAAGGCTGATATCGAAACTATCCAAAAAGATTTTTCTGACGAAGAGATATCTTCTTTTATTGAACAACTGATAGAGTCAGGGCATCATACCGTACTAGAGCATCCCGTTTTCAGTTTCGCAATAGAAGGAATATCAAGAATTTGTTCTCATCAACTTGTAAGACATCGTATAGGAATAGCCATATCGCAGCGTTCACAACGTTACTGTTTGGAAGATGCTTATGACTTTATTGAACCTGACGAGTTTTTCAAAAGACTTGAGAAAGATGCAGACGATGAACAAGAAGGCGAGTTTGCTACTGAAGTTTGTAACGCAATAATGACTTACAAAAGTCTTGTTGAGAATGGAATTTCCAAGGAAAATGCGCGTTACGTTCTTCCGGGTGCTATGCCTACCCGTATGATAGTTACAATGAACGCCCGTGAATTGCTACACTTCTTTGCGTTGCGTTGTTGTCTTCGTGCACAGCCTGAAATGCAAGAGCTTGCTACTTCTATGTTAGAAGAAGTTAAGAAAGTAGCGCCTGTGTTGTTTAAGAAAGCAGGGCCTTCTTGCATACAGCTTGGTTACTGCCCCGAAGGGAAGCGTTCCTGTGGCTTTAGACCTACTATGGCACAGCTATTAGAAACTTGGTACAACAGAAGTTACCATGGTAAAGAAGAGAACCTTGACACGCCGCAAAATCTGTGATATCTTTTCTTGTGCAAAAAACAGAAAGGGTTGATCACCATGATTAAACTTGGCGGATGGGACATTAACGTCAGCGCCAGCGGTATGCCGCAGAAAATAGCAAGCTTTATGGACGGCAACGGTGTAGTTCAAATGAACAACTGTGAGTACAAGTTTATTGCTACTCTTGGTACACAACAAGTTAACGGTACTAACACAGCCATTCTTGCGCAACAAACAGTACTTACAGGTAAGGACGTTAACAACGCAGCAGTTCTTGTTTTTAATACAAAGCCTGGAAGTATGGACGTAGCTCTTGTAGAAACAAGAGTTATCGTAGAAAGCGGCGGGCCTTTTGGTGGCATATCCGTTAATATGTCTACAATAATTCCTGAAGAAGCAGACGAAGCACTCAAGGCTGCGCTTGCAGAATTCACAGGCAGCAAGATAGAACCGTTTGCCTTTATAGGTACGCAGGTTAGCAAAGGCGTTAACTACATTCTTGCGGCTAAGACAACTGCTACAGCACTTAACGCTAAACCTAACCTTGCTATTGTAACAGTCAGGCCATTGCTTGAACCTAAGCTTGAATTCAGCCGCATGTTAGACAAGGGTGTCAACGATAAAGAAGAACCAAAACTTGGTTACGCTTTTACTTGGTAAGACAGTACCTGTCTTAAGACAGTGACTATAAAATAAAAAGGCTTCTCACCAAAAAGACGACAGGGTATAAAAACCTTGCCGTCTTTTTGGTTTTTGACATAATTTCTACGTAGAAAGGAAAGATTTTTAAATGGTTACTACGCTGTTTGATACCCAAGATTACTGGGATGACGATCCTGACTTTGCTTATGACGAGTGGAACTTCTTTAAGCATCGTTTGTTTGATCAAGTAGGAAGAAATTACTGCGTGCTACAAGGCAAGGAAGGCTTGTGGGACGGCAGTCACAAGGCAGGCTTTTGCGGTGATATCAAGGAAGCAATTACAACAATGGTTAACAACAAAGATGACTTCAGATTTGAAGACCGTGACGGACAACTGTGGGGTGTAACGTTTCACCATGACGGTTGCAACGAGTATCACATTAAAGTATTAACCGATGACGGCATGGACTTTTACGAAGAAGGTGTCGACGTTTTTACAAGAGAAAAACTACATGATATTTTACTGAATAACGACGATTACTCTGAAGAAATATCTGTGTTTGAGAAAGAAAGGTGACATCGTGAAAAGAACAGTTACAACCTTGATTGCTGCTGTTGTCATGCTAATATCTGCTGCAGCAAGCGCACACGAAGGTATTTACCTGTTTTCGGAAGTCAGGGGCAGTGTTTACTATAACTGTTACCTGCTTCCTGAAACTTATCGTTTCAGCGGTTACGACGAACAGGTTAGTCTCTTGTGGTTTACTAACACACCGGGTATGAGAATTAAGCCTTACTATCACAATTACGTCTTTTGGCAAGACGAAGACGGTATGCGCTTCAAAGTTTACTACCAAAACGAAGACAGAGAAAGTGGAGGCAAAGTAGACAGTAGTGCAAAAAGCAGAAAGATTTATGAGGTTATGAGAGAGTATTGTGGTAATCCCTATCACGGCAGAGATTTTCTTTAAAAAAGGACGGGAATAACAGTGATTACAGCAAAAATGACAGAGTCTACTTTCAACAGCAGGTGGCTTAAAAAGAAAGGTACAGTACGTATCAAGGCAAGAAGAGAACTTGGCGTTAATATTCTTGTACAAGTTAATGACGATTATTACGTTAAAACTATCAGCAACATTCCTTGGAAAACTGCTACTATGTTGCTTAGGAATCCGTCAAGAACTGCCGACGCCCTGATTTTCCAAGAACAATGTGTGGTAGCAGACAACGAAATATGGCTGTTGCAGAACAATAACAGCAAGTGGTATACTATCCATTGTTTAACGAACTTTGACTACCGTGAAGGCTTACAACTTGATAAGACATTATCAAGGGAAGAAATGGTCAAGGCTATTGAAGAAGAACCGCCTTTCTGAGGAAGGTGACAACAGTGAAAAAGCTGACTGTAATGCTTGTTATGCTGTTTGTTTTAACAGCAACAATTGTGTGCTTCGCCAAACAACCTAAACCAGAACTGTGGGAAGAAATTTACACAGAAAAAGATGTCACTTACTGTATAGATATTAACAGTATAGTCGTTAACGTTCCTCACAACAGTTATGAATTTTTGTTACGTACCTTTAGCAAGAAGAAAGGTTACGAAATTTACTCTTGTAGTTGGGCGCCAGGTTTAACTTCCCTAACGTGGTGTCTGCGGTGGCAAGGATCACCTGTTACAAACAAACGCTTTGCGCTTCCTGTAGATCCTGACCAATTCCATTGTAATACTGAGGGTAATAAGTTACTCGGAAAGAAGTTACCACTAAACCTATGGCAACAAGCAGTAACAAAGGCAGTAGAAGACGAAGTTATGATCTATCCTGAGAACGCTGTTTTTGCTTACGACGGTGACAAGTTGCCGCTTCTTCCTAATTATCCGTACCATAACGGCAGAAGAAGGTGATGTCAGTGAAACGTATGCTAATTTTTCTGTTACTCTTGCTGTTGTTTTTCTTGTTACTGCTGTTGATATCACCTGTTGCTACAGCTGAAAAGATATCGGTAAGTGCTACTGGTTTTGCTTATCAGAACGAGAGAGACACCCTTTCTGTTGCACAAGATGAGGCGCAAAAGCAAGCCTTGCGTAACGCTGTTGAACAAATAGGCGTAAGAGTATCAAGCTACAGTACAGTGGTTAATCAAATGTTACAAGAAGACGAACTTGAGATATCAGCTGCCGCAGTATTGGCTGTCAGAGACAAAAAGTTTAAACCTGTCATTGAAGGTAACAGGATTAAAGTAATTTGTACTATGACAGTTATAGTAGACACTAAAGACTTGGAAGGATGGGCGCCTCCTGACCTTGAAAAAAGAAGACAAGCTGAACGTGAACGTGACGCTGCCAAGCAGGAAGTTGAAGATATCAAGAGAAGCAGTATTATGCGTGGCATAGGTTCAGCGGGAGGCGCAGCAGCAGAGATAGTAACACAAACTCTTCACAAAACTGAAATATTACTTCGCACAGGAAGAACCAAGGAAGCTGATGAAGTTCTGTCTTCAGTTATTGCAGGAGGCATAAGTCACGCCGAACTCTACTATCAAAGGGGATGGATAGCGATATCACTCAGGTCATACCGTGCAGCCGTAGAAGATTTCAGTATGGCTTTCGAACTGTCAGGTGACGTCAGATGTCTTAAGGGAAAAGGTGACGCCTTATACCTGTGCGGCGATTACGCCCTTGCTGTCCAAAATTATAACAGAGTATTGCAAAGATATCCGCAAGATCCTGCTACTATTGCTAACAGAGGTGCAGCATTTTGGTCCTTAGGCAACGGACATCTTGCCCTTCGTGATTACGACGAAGCGTCAAGATTAGGACTTGAGAAAGCACAAAGAATAAGGTATACTCTTCACGGACAATATGAACCGGGTACCTTGAGGATAAGACCTATTGCAAGAAAAACGTTACCCTTGTGTTAAAGGCAGGTGGTATTTTCTTGGAAACGGAAAAGCCTAACAAGCATCCAAAGTATGGTGATATCAGAGGAGGATACACAAGAAGAAGCAACGGTTGTAAAAGAAGAGTACAAGATATCAGACGTTGCCTCAGCTTTATCAGAAGACATGGTCCAGGTTACGGCATTACAGGTTGTTGGTTAAGAAACGGGCGTTACAGGTGGTACAGTCACCACGTTAAGTTCTTTAAGGTACAAGCAAGCAAAAAGATCAGAAGAACTGCTGATATCAGCAGTGGCTGTTTGTACAAGAAGGTGTATAACTACTGTAACATTGTCTACTAAGGTGAATACGAAATGCAAAAATTACTTAGTGCACTAAAAGGTATCGGATATCTCTGCAGTGCTGTGCTGTTGTTCATTCCTTATTGCTTGGCAATCTTCTTGTTTCCTGAACCTGAGGAAAACTGGTTAGCCAAGATAGAGGAAAAAGAGAAGAAAAGATAGCTGACATTATCTCAAGGAGGGTTTTACCTGTGTGAAGTATGTTATCGTTACAGGCGGCGTAACAAGCAGCCTTGGTAAAGGCGTTGTTGCTGCAAGTATAGGACGCCTTCTTAAAGCAAGGGGATTTTCCGTTCTCTTACAGAAGTTTGATCCTTACCTTAACGTTGATCCCGGTACTCTTAGTCCTTATCAACACGGTGAAGTATTCGTAACAGATGACGGTGCAGAAACTGATCTTGACCTTGGTCATTACGAACGTTTTGTTGACATAAAACTCAACAAGGACTCTAACGTTACAACAGGAAAGATCTATCAGACAATTCTTAAGAAAGAACGCAGAGGTGACTACCTTGGGTCAACGGTACAAGTTATTCCTCACGTTACTGACGAAATCAAAAAGAGAATAACCAAGAAAGAGAATCAAGCTGACGTCGTTATAACAGAAATAGGCGGTACAGTCGGCGACATTGAAAGTCTTCCGTTTCTTGAAGCTGCAAGGCAACTTCGCAATGATGCAGGACAAGATAACGTAATCTTTGTTCACGTTACTCTTGTGCCTACTGTAATATCTGAGGTTAAAACCAAGCCTACACAACATTCTGTTAAGGAACTTAGAGGCATAGGAATACAACCTGACATCTTGATATGTCGTACAGACAAGAAAGGTGTCCTAACCGACAGTATGAAGCGAAAGATATCTGACTTCTGTAACGTTGACTACGAAGCCGTCTTTGAAAACAGTAACGTTGAAACTATTTACGCAGTACCTGCCCTGTTACACGAACAAGGACTTGACGACGTTATTGTTAAAAAGTTGCTGTTGCCTTACTCTACGATAAAACTTGACTTTTGGAACACAGTACAAAAACGTTACAATTCTCTAAAACATAACGCAGTCATGGTAGGCATCATAGGAAAATACACCGAACTTCCTGATGCCTACCTTTCTGTTATCGAGGCAGTCAAACACGCAAGTTTAGCTATAGGAGAATATATCGATATCGACCTGATTCCTACAGCTGACTTGGAAGAATTTCCTGTTGAGAGAATTTTGGATCATGTTGACGGTATTATAATACCGGGCGGTTTCGGGGAACGTGGTATTGAAGGCAAGATATCTTCTGTGTCATGGGCAAGAAAGACTAATACACCATGCCTTGGTATCTGTCTTGGTATGCAAGCAATGTGTATAGAAGCTGCAAGATCACAAGGTCTTAACGCTAACAGTACAGAGTTTGATCAAGATACACCTAATCCTGTTATAACGCTTCTTGAAGAACAACGTGACATACAAGACAAGGGCGGCACCATGCGTCTTGGAAGTTATCACTGTCACTTGTTGACAGGAACAAAAGTTAAACAGATTTACAACAAAGACGATATCAGAGAAAGACACAGACACCGTTACGAAGTTAATCCTAAATTCTATGATATCCTGACACAAGATGGTTTAGTGGTATCAGGAATGTCACCCGACGGTAATTTTGTTGAAGTCGTAGAGAGACAGAGACAAGACTACCCTTGGTTTATAGGTTGTCAGTATCATCCCGAGTTTAAAAGCAGACCTGACAGACCACACCCATTATTCTTAAGTTTTGTCAGAGCTGTGATTAAAAATGCTGAAAAGTTACGAAGGTATTAAATGGACAAAAATTATAAAGGTGCGCGAGCACCTCCGCAAGCGTGGGTTGATTTTCTCTTCACAGCGTAATATAATAACGAGGAGGGATTTTCAACCTATGACGCAACAAGAACAGATGGCTAACAAAGTACACGAAATATGGGCCTCCTGGATGTCTTACGTATTCTTCTCAAGTAAGTTTAACGAAGACGGCAGTGTGACAATTCCTAAGGACCTTGTAAACAGGTGGTCAAGACAGATAGCTACACCTTACGAAGACCTTCCCGATCACGAAAAAGAAAGTGATAATATCATAGCAGAAGAAATTCTTCTCTTGGTACAAGGAAAGTGAGGTAACAGCTATGGCTTGGCATCCTACACAGAAAAAGTCTGCTCGCGAAAAGCAACCTGCAGGAAATTTCCTTAAGCCGGGTGAACGTAAGTATCCTTATAAGCGTGGAGGTAAGCCTTCAAGGGAAGGTTTAATCGCTGCGTACAAGCGCGCTCGACAACAAGGAGACAGTGCAGTAGCTGCTAAAGCAGCAAGGCTTCTTAAGCAGCACTTTGGCTATGAAGTAGGTAAAGGCGATAAGAAAAAGAAAAGCTAACGGGCGCCTTCGGCGCACCTTGCAGCACCATTTGGTGTCGCGATCTCAAGGTGCTTTAAAAGAAAGGATGATAATCAGTGTCTTGCTGGAAAAAGTGCAGTTCAAGCATAACTAACGTTGACCTTGACACTCTCAAGGCTGCAGCGAACAAAATGGGTGTAGGCATTAACACTCAAACCAAGTATGTCAGCACGTCTTACGGCTTTGGTGATAGCAATGGCGCCCCAGTAGACGGTGCTTTCGTCTTCAAAGGTCGTCAACTTCAACTTGGTTTCGTAACCGACAAGAAAACAGGCGAATTCCAAGTGGTAGGCGATTTCTGGGGCAGCGGTTTGAATTCCGAGTCTTTCATGGGCAACTTAGGTCAAATCTATCGTGAGATTCAGATTCAGCAGCAAGCAGAGCTTATGGGTTACACCATTGACAGTGTCACAACGGACGCTGAGGGTAACACCGTAATAGAAGTATACGCTTTTGCGTAACAAAGTGTACGAAGGAGTTTAAGAGAGTATTGTAGTGCGTTGAGATTGCGACGTCAGCGTGTTCGATTGTTCTTTCACAACCTAAAAACTTAACGGACTAAGGCAAAAAGACCGGCCAGTTTCACGGAAGAAACTACCGGTCTTTTTGTTTATCCGTTTGTTGCCGCAATTCTTTTTGTGTGATAAAATCAAAGAAAAAGGAGGAATGTCTTCTGGAAGTTAACAAGCTGTATAACGATGACTGTGTTAAGATTATGACAACCTTGGAAGATAAAAGTATCGACTGTATTATCGTAGATCCGCCTTACGGAACTACTGCTGCAGCTTGGGACAAAATAC
>Ga0247609_10002554_pt1 | contig 19150 bp, 11 predicted proteins | sample 172DNAGHGlowgp2_FD_193487 | JGI IMG/M metagenome (GOLD analysis project Ga0247609, IMG submission 193487) | Sheep rumen microbial communities from Palmerston North, Manawatu-Wanganui, New Zealand - 1728 DNA GHGlow gp2 | ecosystem: Host-associated > Mammals > Digestive system > Stomach > Rumen ...
AATTGTGAAAAGTTGCTCCGTGATGAATTATATGTAATGTTAATGCTTATGAGAAGTGAGAACGAAACACCTTCAATCTGTGAAGAGACAGACGTTAAAGTAATCTGTGCAGTAGAAGAAGCTGCAGAAGAATACAAAGACTGTCCAGCTGCATGTAGAAAAGATAACAGCAAAGAAGATGAAAAAGAAGATACAGTTGTTAGATCTGGAAGCCTTGAAGTAACTGCTGATCCTGCAACAAATAGAAAAGTTGTAATTGGTGGAGTATCTGATTTAGATACACTTAATTTCAAATCAGATGAAAAAATCACTCTTGAAAAGATTACTCTTGATAGATATGGATATTCATCTAATGAAGGAGTTACTGTATGGTTAGAAGATCAACAAGGTAACAAAGTTACTAATGAAAAGACTAGTACAAAAGATGCTATTACTCTTACTTTCAAGAAAGATTATAAAGAGATAGCTAAAGATGACGAATTAACTATCGTTGTTGATATCGCTGATGGTACTAAAGCTGGAACAATTGGATTCAAAGTTACAGATATTGAATCTTCAGCTAAAGATACTAACCTTTCTAATTATACTCCATACCAATACGATATGGTAGAATATGATGGAACTACAGTTAATGTAGAAGCAAAAGGAAACACAAAAACTTACCATTATACTGAAGGAGAGAGCTACGAAGTAGCTAGAGTTCAGGTTAAAGCCGGATCTGCTTCTGTTGATGTAAACGGATTCTCTTTCACAAATGAAGCTAGTGCTGGAGTAAATAACGCAGCAGGTAATGCTATTAGCTTATTAGATTTGTCAGACTTTGTTGATGAAGTAACTGTAAAAGCTGATGGTAAAGATGTAAAAGGAGTAAGTTATACAGCTAAGAAAAGAGATTTAAGAGTTTCATTTGATAATGTAAATATTGAATCTAAGAAAAACGCTACATTTACAATTAGTGTTACTTTCAAAAATCTTGATGAATTAGGAAAAGATATACACTTAATATTAGATGATGAATCTGATATTAGTGCAGTTGAATCTAAAAATCAATCAAGAGTAAAAATCAATACAGTTCCAGCTGCAGCTAAATTCCCTGTATATACATTCAATGGAGGAAAGATAACTCTTTCTAATACAAAATTAGCTAAAACTATAGATGCTGCTCAAGGATCAGAAGATGTAATTATAGCTGAAGGTACTGTTGAATTAGGAGGTGAAGCTATTGAATTAGATGACTTCACAATTAGCGTTCCTAAGGTTGTTGTTGCAGGTACAGATCCTGTTAGTAGTGATAACGATAACGCAGTTGTTGCTGCTGATGTTGCTAAATATGAAGATGCTAATTGGACTTGTACTAAAAATTCATGAGATACAACATATAAATGTGCAGCAAAAGCTGATGTGCAAGCTATTGATACATTAACAATAAAAGTAAATGGAGATGAATTTGATGGAACATTAAATGCTGCATGAACAGCTTTCAAATTTGAAGATGTTGAAATCTCTAAATCTGGAAAGATTCAAATTCTTGCAGATATTGAAGATAATGATGATTTGCAAGGATTAACTGTCACTATGTGAACTACAACATTTGCTAAAGCTTTGTTTGGTGCTGCTACTAGAGTTGGAGAATATAGTGATTCTGGTGAAGATGTTAAAACTACAGATTTCGTTGGATCTATTTCTATAAGCAACGTTAAGGTTCAAGCTGCTAAATGATCTCTTTCAAATGATAATTCAAAGAAAGTTGAATTTGTTAGAGGAGGAAGTTCAAAGAAGACTGTATTTGAATGAACTTATACAGCTAAAAAATGAGATGTTTACCTTAAACAATTTGCTATAAAAGAAATAACAAACGCTCAAGGTAAAGATCTTCAAACTAATGAAGATTTGACATTCTATCTATCTGTAGATGGAACAGCTGTTGCTGAAATTCAAATGAATGGAGTTTCTGGTTCTGAGTATTTCTCTGATAATGTATTAGTTAAGAAATGAGAATCTGTAAAAGTTAAGATTGAAGCTGATGTTTATATTGAAGAAAAATTAGTTAATAATCAACCAGCTCCTGCTGATAATTACAAATACGAACTAACTCTTAAATGAGAAGATGAAAATGGAGTTGAAGCTGGAACAGATTCTGCTGATTTAGCTCCTATGAGCTTCGTATCTAAAGGATCTATTACTGTATCTGATAACGGTAGTAGCGAAGGTAATACACTTAAATTAACTGAATCTAATGTAAAACTTGCAGAATTCAGAGTTAAACCATCTAATAAAGGTAGTGATCTTGATCTTGAAGATTTATTATTATCTTTGAAATGAAAAACATTTGCTGCAGCTGATATTGATTTGGATGGAACAGTTTTGAATAAAAACTTGGTAATTAAAGTAGATGGAGATGAAAAAGATTTCAATGCTACAGTTAATAATAAAGAAGCAACAATTACAGTTGATGATATAAATGAAAATGTATCTGAAGAATGAATTGTAGTTGAGGTTAGTTATAAAGCAGATGACTTAGCTGCTTGAGCTTATGAATTAAAAGTAGTAGAAGCTAATAACAAATCACAATGAACAACATTCAAGAGAGCATTTGCACCTGCAATAATTATATTCGGTCAATCTGCAGATAAAGATGAAACTAAATTCACTGCAACTATTGATTCGAATGATTCTAGATATACTGTAAAGACTATCCAAATATCTACAGCTGCTGGTGCTAACCAGAAAGTTATTACTTTCTGAAGTGCTGGTACTACATATTCAGATTGAGCTGAATTAAATGAATCTGCTTCTAATCTATCTGAACAAGCGTTCATTGAAACAGTTTCATATATAGTTGTTGATGCTGATAATAATAACGCTGAAACTACTATAACAATTGAAAAGGATGATTACAAAGATTACTTCAAGGTTGGAGATACTTATTTGAAGATCTTCAAAGCAAAAGACTAATCTTATAATGTACCTTTTGAAAAGACTCTATCCTTCGGGATGGAGTTTTTTCTTTTAGACCCCCGGGGTCTATTTTAGGGACATGATTTTTTCTTAAAAACAAAAAATCACTCTTTGAAGAGTGCTTTTTGCTAATTACCGGGAACAGGACTCGAACCTGCACACCGTAAGGCACTTGGTTCTAAGCCAAGCGTGTCTACCAATTCCACCATCCCGGCATACACTATATGCTTACGTTTTCTAACTTATTTTTCAACCATTCCTCATAGTTTAAGGATAATTCCCTTAAATCTACCAATTCCACCATTACCTCTCATTGTTTTTTAATTTTCGGGACCTAGGATTCGAACCTAGAACCCCCAGATTCAGAGTCTGATGCTCTACCAATTAAGCTAGTCCCGACTGTCAAATCTTTTTTTTGGTTGCGGAGGATGGAATTGAACCACCTACCTTCGGGTTATGAGCCCGACGAGATACCGTTTCTCCACTCCGCATTATCAATTCTGGGGAACCAGGATTCGAACCTGGACAAACGGAGTCAAAGTCCGGTGTCCTACCATTAGACGATTCCCCAATGTATGGTAATTGTAACTGCTGAGGAAGGGACTCGAACCCTCAAGCCATAAGGCATACGCACCTCAAGCGTACATGTATACCAGTTCCATCACCTCAGCATATTTAATGCTGTAGGTACAATATAATCATCTTCTCTTAAAAATCAAATATAAATAAAAATTTTTGGTTGTGCTTGTTTTTTCTGATTCAATTAATAAAAATAAATCAGATTTTTATTCATATTGCAGATTATGAATATTCGAACGACTTGTCTATGTATTCTCGCTTTGACCACATTCCTTTCTCGATGTGGAATCAAAATTTTCAGAAAGTTAAATATCCTCGATAAACCATGAAAAGACTTAAAGTGAACTAGAAAACCTGTCCCAACTATGCAATGAATCGTAGTTTATTTAATCTTTCTCATCATAATTGCTCTATTTTTCCCTGAAATGCGAACGAATAGACTTTTGCTATGATTCTTGGCATGAGGGACATTGATAGTGATAGTTGAGACTATTACAGAACTTGAATATATTTGAAAAATAAAGTTTAAAATCCCAGCTTGGGCTAGATTTTTGGTCCACCTAATTGCTGCATGTTTAGCTTTGTATATTAGTGGAACTGAGAATTTCGAATTACTTCTGTGAAATAACGCAATAGTCCTACCTCAATGGGTTTTGTATATTGCTTTTGCTATCTGGTCAGCATTTGTAACTAACGCTGTGAATTGGATAGACTGAATCAATGCACAATGAAACGGAGTTTTAACAATCTGATTTTTTACTATTTTTGGATTGATTGAGTGGGTGGTGCTACCATCATATACACAGTACACAAATTACGATACTTTGATCTTTGTACAAAATTTATCATTAGTTTTAGCAGTGATTTCACTAGTTTATACCATTATAGAAATTAAACCTAGCGCATTGATTAGAGATATCTGAACAATGTTCCTTGCGTTCGGTTTAGCGTATCTCTCCGTTCTCGGAGGAACGAAGATATGAACACTTATCGTTGCTTTGTCGCTCGTGATATTTGATGCGATATGGATAATCTTTTACAGAGTCTTTATTCTCAAAAGATCTCCAATGCAATGAGACTATAAACATATGCATCATCGTTTGTTGCGTTTATGATGGACTAGGTGAGAAGTTCGTGCATTCGTGCGAATCTGGTCAATCATCATGATGATACTCATGCTAATGCAATGAACCAATAGAACTCATAAGATAATCATTTTCTTGATAATGGCAGCATTATTCTTTGGGGTGAATGTATATCTTTTCCTTATAAAAAAACTTCCTTGTTGACAGGATGACAAGAAGGAAGATCATTTCAAATGAGAGTACAAAAATTAGTCTATAGGTCTAAACATTCACTGTCTCTCCATACTACACAAGTACTGTCCATTATCTGGTGGTGGAGGAACAAAAGGCAGACTATTATTTTTATTATTTTTTGCAGTAGAGCTTTGCTTCATTATAGCCATTACTCTACCATTTTTTACATCTACGTGAATTCTATAATCTTCTCATTTGAAACTTAATGTAATCATCGATTCAAATTCCCAATCACCTACTGAAAAATGTTTATGAGGATCAAATTTTGAGACTTTCATATTTTTCATATCATTACTAGTTAGATCTAGGAACTTTACTAGACATTCTTTAGCACATCGCTGAATGTAAAAATTTTCCCACTTAGAATATTTCGAATTAGGAATTTTTACATTACGAAGTAATGAAACATCTCTATGATGAATAATTTCAATATCTACTGCTACTTTTTTATTATCTACAGCCAACATCAAAAAATCATCGCTATGAGATGTAGTAAAAAACATTTCTTCATACGTATATACACCATCTATGAACATATAGTTTGGTTTTCAGTTCTGTCTCAAATATTTAGTAATCAAATATGCTCAAATCAAAGAATTCTGATCTTTCACCATCAAATCACTTCTTCATTGTTGCAGAAAAAATCATTTAGCTTCTTCGTATAGATTTTCGTTACATAATACTACAGATAAATACATTTTACAATTGAATACAATGAATAAATATGATCTAATGTGTCTGTTATTTGGAAGTAAAGGATATTATCCATATTTTTTAAGATTCTTCGCTACGCTCAGAATAACATACTGTTTCTATTTTTTTGATTTTTTTGAAGATGAAGTTTTTTCTTTTACTTGTTCTTTAGATTTTGATGTAGTTTTGCTAGGTTGTACCGTTGTTCAATTTTGTAGAATTGATTTTAATTGTACGTGATCGACCTTTCATGTTCCAAGCATTGGAATTTCTTTTAATTGAATTATCGAAGTGATATTAACTAGGTTTGTCATTCATTGTGAATGAAGGAAGTCATTTACTTCATTAGTTCCGAGTTTTTCTGTAGTAAATAACGTTAATTTTACATTTCATTCATTCTCTTCAGCTTCAACCGCTAAACATTCAGTTCCATCACTATGCTTCCATTTACGAGAAAGAACTGTTTCAATAGCTGGAAGTGAAATCATTTCTCATGCGATTTTTACGAATCTCTTGAGTCTTCATGAGATAGTGAGATATCCATCCTTATCCAAGAATCCTAAATCTCCAGTTTTATACCATTTTTTACCATCAAATTCTTCGAATGGAGATTCTAGTTTTTTATCTATATATCATCCAAATACATTTAATCCACTTACATAGATCATTCATTCTTTTTTAGCTGGCTGCTCTGCATGAGTATCTAAATCTATAATCTTTACAATCTGTCCTAAAATAGGTAGTCAAACTGTTCATCTCTTAATTTCAACTCATTTTTTGAATGGATTTACAGCGATAACTGGACTACATTCTGTGATTCCATATCATTCAATAATTGTAGCATTTGGAGATTTTTTAGAGAATTTAGTGAATAATTCTTTTGGACATTTTTCTGCTCAAACGATAGCTATACGTAGAGATTTAAGCTGATCATCTTTTGCGATTTGAACTATTCCATTAAGGAAAGTTGGAGTAGAACATAGGAAAGTTGATTTAGTATGTCCGATTAAATCAGCAATAGTTTTGGAGTCGTTTGGATCTGGAGTAAATACGATTCTAGCTCATGAAATAAGAGGCATTATAACTCATAATGCAAATCCAAATGAATGGAATGGTGGTAAATAACAGATTTCTACATCATTTACTTTAATACCAACAATTCCAGCTGCTCACAATAAGTCATTCAGAATATTTTCATGAGTCAATTCTACAGTTTTTGGTAATGATTCACTTCATGAAGTGAAAAGAACTACTGCAACCTTTGAGATATCTGTAGGGATCTTAAATCTCATAGCTTTACAAACTGCAGTCAATTTCTGAACTAATGAGATATCTTTCAGTACATCTTCAAAGAAAGTCATTTTATATTTCTGTAACCATGGAGTCTGAACCTTCTGGAAGAATGATTTAGCAGTCAGAATTACTTTTACATTTTGAGATTTGATGCAGTGAGAAAAAGCTTCTTCTGATTGTGTCCAGTTTAGCATAACGGGGACTTTTTTAGCTAAATAACATCCAACTACTAATAGTGAAGTTGCACTCAAAGATGGAAGCATAATCGCAATCTTTTCTCATGGCATCTTTTTGAGTAGATCAGCAATTAAGTATGCTTTAATCAAGAAATCATTTCTACTCTGAACTCCGAATATTGAATCATAACAGAATCCATCAGATTTATTATGTTTTAGAGATTCTTTCATCAGAGTCAAAATTGTAGAATCTTTATTTATCAATCACTTGATATGAGCATAAATCAATTTAGAGTCTCCAGAATATTTCCATTCACATGGTTTCATTTCTTCAGTAGTAGCAGACTGTCCGATGGCCATCATAGACACATCTCCTACAGTTTTTAGATCCAAAAGTGGAGGATTAGAAGCATCACTAAAAGCTGACTGAACAGTCGATTTGAGCTCTGCCATATCTAGTGAATCAAAGAAACAATCTAGAATCAAGTTAGTATCTAGTCAGATTTTCCCAGCAAATTCAGGTTTAATTTTTTTCACTATAGCTGTAACTTTATTCAAAACATCAGCTGGAATATCAGCATTTCCATTGAATGAACTTCTCTTCAAATCTCTGATAGATCATTCAATAACTGCAGGTTCTTTATGGTTCTTAGTAGTATTATACCAAGATAAACCTGTCATATAATTCAGTTTTTCTTCTCATTTTGCGTTATAAATCTTTTCCAATTCCTGATTGAAAGCATCGAGTCATTTCTTTTCTACTTTATGCAAAACTTCTGTAGAATCCTTGATCTCAACTTCCACTTTTCTCTTTGGAACGAAGAAGAATAAATTTCAAAGGATGAATCGTAATCCTTTGAGAGCAAATAATGCGAGATTTGGAGCTTTTCATGTCCATGCCCAAGACGAACGTGAACCCCAAAGTCAACGGATATTTACAGTCAGAATTTTAGTATCTTTTGGAGCTTGTTGAGCAATCATGAAAGCAGTCTTTTTACCAACGATAGATTGGAATCCCTGACGAGCTAATGCTCACTGAGGATAAAGTAAAATATTATGGTCATTCTCCAAAGCTTTTCTAATATTTCATACGATTTTAGAAGTATCTAATTCTTTACTATTCTTCGTTAAATCTGGAACTGGAATAGCTCAAATAGAATTAAAAACCTGTTTTAGGACAGGGATATTAAAGTAGTCTTCAGTTACAACTGGGCTTAAGCTTTTCTTATCTCATAGATATGCAAACATAATCACAGGATCCATCAAAGCCACATGAGATGGTAGGATTAACTTTGATCCCTTTTGATCCAATAAATCCATTCACTTAATCTCTACGCGATAACGGAATCTAATTAGAGTTTGCAATAGTTTTGATGAGAAAGACATTTTATTTTTGTTTGAAATAAAAATATAATTTTCAAATTATGTATAATAATAACTTTTTTTTGAAGAAAATGCAAATTTTTTGGGAGTTTTTATAAATCTGAGAATCACTTGTCATTCTAAGACTTTTGCCGAAGAATCTATGAAAATCTCCATCTAGAGGTGGAAGCCTCAGTAGTCTCCCCTGATATGGGGAGATTTAGAGGGACTATGGATAGAAACTGAGGTGAGGTTAAAGAAAAACTTCAATTTAAATGATAATACTAGTTTAACAAAAAACTGTAAAAATATTTGCATTTATTAAAAAAATAATTATATTTTAAATACAAAATTCCTTCGGGATCGCTCCGACGCTGTCGGAGCATACAATATCAAAGGCTACAAAAGGTCTTTGATTTTTTGTTTTAATGTCAAAAAATCATTTTCGCTAATCATTCAGATCTTTTTGAGAAGTCTATTCTTATCAAATAATCTTAATTGAGATATAATCGCACACTGTGATTTATCATTGGTGTAAAAATTGTAATAATAAGGTCAAACTTTCTGTTTGGATGTTAATGCTAATCACCAAAATATATCATTATTAAATTTTTTTATTACTACAACAGGCCTAGAAAAATCTGTTCATTTTCAGTTCTGTTCATATCTAATATTTTTTCACATTTTCAAGAAAAATACATCCCTCTCTTTAAAAGAAATTGGAGAAATCGCTTTATCTATTTTCTTTTTTTGTTCATTCCAATTATCGAAATCAATATCAGTCATTTCAAGAATAGGTAAAATAAAACTATGTATAGTATAAGGTTCTTATTTATATTATCAAGATTATTTTTGACAGAATAATTACAAAAATTTATTCAATAATCCCCACAGTAATCAGAATAAGCTATTGAGTCATCCGAGAAAATCGGACAATCTGAAATGATGCTCTATGATAAAAAATAAATTGAGGTCGTGACAAATTGTCACGAACTGAAAAATGGTAAACAAACTAAGAAAATAAATGAAATAACGAGTCTTTCGGTAATACCGAAAAACTGAAAAATATAATTATTAAGAACTTGATAAACAAACTCATTTCATCTATACTCTTAGGTCGAAAAAGTTTGTGGCGTTCGCACTAGCTCGGTTTAGTTTAATCTGAAATCAAACTTTTTCTTTTTATGAAAATTTTTTCAAAATAAAAAAGTCTGGATTTTGCAATTTAGATAATAAATATAAAGAATAGATATAAAAATGAATTAATATAAAATTTTATTTCATTACTACTATAAAATCATGAATAAATACAACAGTTGTTTCAAAAAATGGGTTTATGGGTTAATTCTCATATGCATAATATCTATTATTGTTGGTATTTTATTAGCTATTTCTAAATATGATTGAAAAAGTTTGTGAGATTGAATAAGTTGGCAAGATTCTATTAAAGATATTATTATCCCAATGTTTTGTGCTTTGGTTTGAGCTTGTATATCACTAGCAATGGATAATTCTTTATCAAATGAAAAATTAAAAATAGTTCTAGAAAGGCTTGCATGGCGATGGAAATATCGTTGTGAAGATGAAAATTGAGAAAGAATTGATTGAAGTGACTCAGATTGATATGATATAGAATATAAATTTATCGTTAAAAATCGATGAAAATCAAAAAAAGAACTAATAAAAATAATGAAAAAAGATGATTATTGGAGAAATAAATATATAATAGGAACATGAGGAAAGAAAATAGAAGAAAATTATTATAATGATTGGATAAAAGATCATTTCATTTATTAGTTATAATTCTTAAAAGCATTAACAATAAAAATTAATAAATTTTTATGAAATTATTTTTTCAAAATAAAAAAACTCTTAAAATAAATTAAGAGTCGTTTACAAATTAATTTAAAACCATTACTCAATAGACACAATCGATTCTAATTTTGGGTTAATAATTTCAATTTCATGTTCTAATCATTGTTTAGGATTGCTCTTTTTTGTCTGCTTTAGATACTGTTCAAGTTGAGCTTCAGGTATCATAGTTCAGTTAAATTTATAGACTACTTCAATTCTTTCTATAACCATAAGCTGTAAAAGTAAATTTCAACTTTTAGTCTCTAAAATAGTAGGATCTCTTTGAATTACTTTTCATACAATTCATGGCTCAGCCTTAAAATCAGGGACTTTTCATTCTAAAATTCTTTGTTTATTCACTTCTTCTTCATAATTAAATATATATTTACACTTTATTTTCTGATATTTTTCCAATCAATTTATATATGGATTTCTAACTGATGGATTATCTCTTGATTTTACTAACATTTCAGGCTTTGTTAGAAGATTTATTGTAATATCTTTACCTCACTTTGTATTTAGTATTCATAATAATTGTTCTAATGTCATCAATTTCTTAATTATCAAATAATAAAACTTAAAAAAAGGACTCCTCCGAAGAGGAATCCTTTCTAGATATTAGTTGTTAGATGCTTTTTTAACAATTACATCATCTTCTCCAATCTTGAAGAAATCTTCGTAATCGTACTTATTTATTGTTGTGTATTCTTCTGCATCAGTAATCTTATATCTAAGTGCAACAACATATAATGCTTCGTTACCTTCTAGTACACTAGCAGTATCTCAATCAGATACTTCACCTTTCTTTAATATTGTCCAAGGAGTTGTTGCTTCTTCCTCATCAGAACAAACAATTGTAGCTGTCGCATTTTTAGCTAGACATACTTCAACGTTAGAGATGCTATCAGAAGACTTCTTGTCTAGAGAAAGTGTGAATTTTGTACTAGCTCCATCACTTGATTGTTTTGAAATTGATACTACAGCATTTTCAAATCTCTTTTTGAATGTTCTAGAATTGAATGGTTTATCGTTAATTTTTAGAGTATCTAACGTAACAGTACCAGCATACTCTGAATCTAATTCAACTCTAATAGCTACTCAATCAGAATCAACATCTTTATTTAGTGATGCAGAACAAGAACCTGCAGAACAATCAAGAGTTTCATTAGTTCCATCTACATATAGATTAGCTTCACCTTCATAATTATTTGGAGTGAAAGTTAATTTGAAACTAATATCTTCAAGAGTTGTAGAGTTGGCTCAATCAGGTTTAACTGTGAATTCAGCAATCTTAGCATCAGCTGCTTTTCTAAGAACAGTATTCTTAGTATTAGCTGTAGATACTGATACAGCTCCTTTTGTAACTATAGATACAGAAGTTGTTTTCTTTGTAGCAGATCCTGCATCATTATCATTTTCATCAATTCCTTTTAATACAAGTTCAAACTTTCCTAATTCTTTTTTAGGATTTTCTGTAGTTAGATTTTCTTTTGCATCTATTTCAGCTTCCAATTTAATTTTAGCTGATTGACCAGCCTTAATTAATGTATCAGAGAAGCTATCAGAAGCCTTTTTCTTAGTAGTGTCAAATTTAGCATCAGCTACTTCATCACCATCTATTGATAGATAGAATGTAATAGGTGAAGCTGTTGTAATTTTTCCTTCTTCAACTTGAGTAACAGTAAATTCATTTAAGTATATGTCATTTTTCTTAGCTGTATATACTCATTCGAAGATAGTGTATGTATTTACTTCATTATTGTTGTATTCAACATCATCAGTAACTGTATTAGTCAAAGATCCTTTAGCTTCAGTAAGATTAAGTTTAGATACAGAGATAGATCCAGATTTATCTACTAATGGTGCTGAAGTCTTTGTAGCATCAGAGTATTTTAACTCCCAAGTTATAGAACTGAATGTCATAGATTGTCCTTGATATCTAGCATCCTCATCTAAATCTACATATACTTTTACTTTTCCAGACTCAGTAATATCTAGATTGTTGAAAGTTACAGTAGCAGATTCTGATGTCTTATTAGTAATAGTACCGTTAACTTCATCATCAGCAACCAACAATCTGATTTCCTCAATAGCATTTACTGGATAAAGAGTTGTTGTTTTTTCTTCATCTGTACATTCTGTATCATTTACTTCAGGACATGCAAGGAATGATTTATTTGAAATAGTAAGAGTAGCTTTTCATTCAAGAGACTCACCTATACTAACAGTACCATCAGCGATAAGAACATCATTAGAGTTAATAGATGCATCTACATTTCCCAATTTATTATTAGTAAATTTTACTTTACCTCCATTGAATTTATATTTCAAGAAATCTGCATTACCTACAGTAACTGTAATTCTTGCATTGTTTTTATCAGTAGCTGATACATCAGTTGTTCATAATGTGAAATGAATGTATTCACCGTATTCATCAAAATCATCATTTAATTCAGCAGACACTATAAATTCTACATTTTCTTTAGCTGATAGTTCTACATCACTCTTGAAAGAGATTGTTAATTCTTCATCTTTATTAATGCTTGCATTAGCTTTTACAGTTTTACCTGCAACGCTAACTTCTATACTATCAACATCCAAGAAATCGTATGTATCCATAAGAACATCTTCATCACCATCTATTGCTTTATTTGTTAGAGTGATGCTCTTAACAACGATAGCTGAATCATCAGGAGCTTTAATCTTGAACTTAGAAATCTCATAAGATTCACCAGCTTCCCAGTTATAATCCTTAGATCCTCATCTTGCAGTAACTTTAGCAGATACTCCATCGTATGCAACGATATCGTATTTATATGCTTTATAGTTTCATAAATCTACATCTTTAGCTGTAGAGATTACATCAGATACTTTAAATCCGATAGATCCATTAGATACAGTGTCAGATCCTTTTGTCTTCACAACGATAGTTGCATTAAAAGTTCCATCAACTTTCTTGTAATCTTTCTTAACTGTAAGATTTACTAATCCTTTTGAGTTTGGAGTAGATTTAGTAGTAATTTCGTTACCATCTTCATCTTCTAACCATATACCTTCCTCAGCGATTAAATCATCAGCTTTTGAGAATCCATATTTTTCAAGAACGATCTTTGAAATAGTTACTTCTTCAGATGTTTTGAAAGTTAATGTATCCAAATCAGAAACAGCTTCTTTACCTGCAGCAGGAACAACAACGCTTCTGTCATCAGCAGCACTTGAAGATACAACTAAGCTTCCAGATTTAACAACTTCATCTTCTCCGTTGTCTTCTTCTTTGCTGTTGTCTTTTCTACAAGCAGCTGGACAGTCTTTGTATTCTTCTGCAGCTTCTTCTACTGCACAGATTACTTTAACGTCTGTCTCTTCACAGATTGAAGGTGTTTCGTTCTCGCTTCTCATAAGCATTAACATTACATATCCTCTAACTTCTTTCATAGATTCAGCGTTAGCGATAACTGTCATAATTCCAGCAGCTTTAAGAGCGTTTAAGTGTCCTGCATAGTAAGGAGTTCCTCCTTCGTAAGTTTTATCCCAAAGAACTCTTGACAAAGCAGTTCCGAATTCAGCTCTAGTAATTGTGTCGTATGGTCTGAAATTGCTAATTCCTTGACCCATAATTCCTAATTGGCAAGATTCAACGATAGCTACAGCTAAGTCTCCACCAACTGAAGCAGTATCATTGAAATTACAAGTTGCAGAAGTATCAGGAGTCTTTTCCTGGAACTTCTTAGCATAATTTGATAACATTTTAGCCATTTCAGCTCTTGTTATAGGAGCTGTCATGTTAGCAGCTTCATAAGTATCCTTTGTAGTGATACCATTAGCGTAAGCCCATTCATAGGCTTTTCCAAGTTCTGTGTCTGGTGTAGCAGCCAATGCTAATCCAGGAAGGAAAGTACTTCCAAGGAATGTAACTACAGCAGCAACAGAGAACAACTTTTTAATGTTCATGTGTTTTGTTGAATAAAAATAAAAAGTCACAAATTAAAATACCAAACAGGGTTGGGTTTCTGTGTCTCCACACAGTAAACTAACTCACAGTTTAAAAATATTAGACACAAATGCAAGAGATTTTGACTAAAGTGGACATCTACATAACTTTTCGCCCTAACTAAAGGGATTAAGAGATAAAATGCTGACTCACTTTCGTCAAGATCATCCAAGATTCGCGGGATTACCCACATGTCGATGATCCCCCATCTTCACCAACAAGGAAAGATGAAATAGGTATCTACAAGCACGTTCCCATATCTTTTTACTGAGAGCGACCCTTACAGTTGAGATTACGAACAACTCTCCTATTTGTGACAAAATTTGTCAAAATTAATACAAATCCGTACCCTTTTTGATGAGTTTTACTAGTTTTGAAGTATATTTTCTTGTTTTTTAGATTAGCTTGACTTTTTTATGGTTTTATCTCAATTCAACCCGGGTTTTACTTTATTTCCAGAATAAACTTTATTCCAATCCTAAATCACCACTCTCGATAAACCCGGGTTGTTACCCACATCATCCAACCTCAATTCAACCCGGGTTTTACTTTATTTCCAGAATAAACTTTATTCCAATCCTAAATCACCACTCTCGATAAACCCGGGTTGTTACCCACATCATCCAACCCCAATTCAACCCAGGTTCTACTTTATTCCCAGAATAAACTTTATTCCAATTCTAAATTATCACTCTCGTAGAACCCGGGTTATCCAAAAAAAAATTCACACCAAAAAAATGCTATATATATAATATTATGTCATACACCACTTTTTGACACCAAAAAATCAGAAAAATCTAGCTCCCCAACTGCGATATCTTTCTATTTTTCATCAAAAATTCACAACATTAGTGAATTTCACTATTTTAGTGAACCTTTAGACAACATTTTACGATCTTCATTCTGAGTATCATCGAAGAATCTTAGGCTTCTTACCTGTCATTCTGAACGAAGTGAAGAATCTTACACATACCACAAAACACACAAGATTCTTCGTTTCGTTTCACTCCACTCAGAATGACTCACAACCAAAAATTCACTGTTTCACAGAAAGTGTGAAAAAATTTGCTTTTTAAAAATTTTGGATTATACTTAGAAAAATTCACTGTTTCATAGAATAAGTGAATTTCACTATTTTAGTGAACTTTTAGACAACAAAATGGACAACATGTTGGAGCATCCATGAACAGAATTACAGCTTCTCATCAAGGAAAAATGACTTACCCAGAAAGCATTTTCATCTATTTTGTGAAAAAAAGTTAGTGAAGTGAATGAACTCTTAAAATGAAAAAGAAATATTACAATTCAGCGAGATTACTTACTACATCAGACTCTCTGAACTCCAATTAAATACTGGATTTTGAAGCAAATTGATTATGACTATTCATTAATCGATATTGAAGAAGAAAACACAAACAACAACCCGGGTTCAGCATCAATGACAGATCAGAATTGAAGTAGAGAACAAAATGAGAATGGAGTAGAACCCGGGTTGAACTGAGAGAAAAACACTCACACTCAAGATTCGTCGCCAAGCTCCTCAGAATGACAAACAAAACCACAAGAAACTCCACTTCAAGAGCAAGAAAATGAAGACGATGAAGATTTCAAAAATAGAGCCAGAATTTTCAAAACTTTTTAATAGCAAATCCCCCTGCCTTCAACCCGGGTTCTACTAAATTTCCAGAATAAACTTTATTCCAGCTCCAAACAATTATTCTCGGTGAACCCGGGTTGTCGTGGGGATGAGGTTTTATTGCAAAACTCCCCCAATTCCCTATACTAACCAACGTTTTAAATCTTGATAACCAATAGTGTCCACATATCTCTGACAAAATTTTCTCACTGATTCGACTATTAGACACCGGATTGCTAATAAAGCACAAGATTTTTATGACCAAAATAATTGCAAAAATCTAATCGAAATCTGACCATGAAAATGATCAATAACTAAGCTAATTTTGAATATTTCTCCGAATTTCACTTTATTTGAAAAAGATGAAACTTTGAAAGAAATATTAGAAGAAGTGGTTGCAAAAAAGGATAACGGAAGTGCAAAAATTATCTGGTGAGATGTGCTAGATTGAGATCTGTCTCAGTTCGAATGAGAAAAAAATCAAACTTTTGTTGTGTGAAATTTGCCATATTATATCACGTCCCCTATCCTCAGAATGTTTTTCTGAGATGGAAAAGGGGAGTTTGCAGGCTGACTTTTTATGGTTCAGGATGAAGTTTGACAGAAACTACGCTTCGATGCTGGGAAAAAATCGTATTTATATTGGATTTTGAATTATGCTTATGATGTCCAATATCTCAAAACTGTTCCTGCAAAAGCATTCTCTCCTGCTCCAAAAGTTAAGAGCTGTTTAATCTGACTCATAAAGAAAGAAAAGCTTCCAAATATTTCATTTAACGAATTGATTAGATTTTTAGATTTATTTTCTCCCTACAGTAGAAAGACTTTATCCAAAATTTCCAAAATGATTAGCAAAAAGTGAGGTAGTTTCGTTATCCCGGAGAATTTAAGCAACAAAAGATTGGAGGAGCTTGATTGGATTCAGCTTGAAGAAATTTTCATGTCTTAAAATCATTTCAATATTAATTATTTATGCATGTCATAAAGAAATAAAAAAGTATTGACTTTTTGTGGTGAATTTATATATTATAAGCATCCAGCTGTTTCTGTGCTGTTATACATATATGTCGTGAGACATGACCAACTTCTTTTTGGAGCTCCGCGCTGTATTAGTGCGGGGTTTTTTTTGTTATTTTGATGTGAAACCAAAAAAAACCTTAGGTATATTTTCTTTATCATTTTTTGACAAATTTTCACTTTTTGTTTATAATTATGAATAAGATTTATAATCTAACATTTTTAAAAAATGGGAGAAAAATTATGAAACCACTTCGATTCGGATTTAACACTACAAACAGCTAGAATTTGGACCGAGACATCTTCTAAAAGTAGACTAAAAGATATAAACAATAAACTTAATTCCCTTGAATGAGATAAGGTAAATAATTTAAAAGATTTAATTCAAAAGCGTGAATATGTGAAATTTCAAAAAGAAATCTGATTAACACGCCAAAAAGATCTGGATTGAAAACTATGATGAATCAGTTTTGATATGTTAGAACTTTACTTAAAAAAATTGGATTGGATAAAGGAAAATGAACAGTCTATATCTGATAACCTTAGTTCTCTTGGAAATTCTATATCTCAACCCCAAGAAACTATTCGCAATGACAATACTCAAATTGATTGAAATAGTGCAACAGATTTAACAGATAATACTTCATGAAATACTGTACCAAACTGAGCTGATAGACTTTTAGCACAGGATGGTGGAGTTACATTAGCATCACTTGGAAATGGTAGACAATCAGCCGAACAATGAATATTTAATGAATGGCCAAATTTATGAATTCTATGAAAAAAATTACATTTTGATTTAACCAGTAAATATAATTTTGTGAAACCTCATCTAGATGATCTTAATCTCTTATCAACTCAGGCTTTATCAAAAATAAAAAGTACCGTGAAAGGTATATGTATCTCTGATAAAACTATTACAAGTCGAGACAGAAATAGATCCTTATTATGAGTTACTCCTAGGTGATATACTAACGGAAAAGATTGGAGCTATGTATGAGGATGTTATAGAGGTTGATTTGTTTATGCTTGACGTTCTATGGCTCTAAATTGATCATACTATGATTATAATCAAGAATGTGGTAATAGTAAAGAACGTACTGATTCCATGGTTTTGCATGAAATTTGACATGCCTTTGATGAAAAATATGAAATTAGTACAAAACCATCATTTAAAGCTTTTCATAAAAGATTTTATAATAAAATCTGATCATATTTTCAGCAATGATGACCATGATGAACCGCTTGATGTTCAGAATTTTTCGCTGAAGCTTCAGCCGAATTTCATAAACGATGAGAAGAATGATTTACAAAATATTATAGCAAAGATTTTTATGACTATATGAAAGATATCTTATGTTAATTTATATCTCTAATTAAACAATAATGATACAAATGTTACCTGATGGAACTCTATTAGTTCAAAAAAGATATGAAGATAATGAAAAAGAAATAATCTGAGATGCTGTGATAGAAGTAAAAAAAGATGATCCTAAATATGAAGAATATTTAAAACAATATCAACACGATTTAGAGATTATGAAAATGCAAAAAGATATTTTAGGAAAAAAATAATATCTTATTGTTATTATGAGCATATCGAAGAATCCAGGATAAATAATACTCTCTCAACCCGGGTTCTACTTTATTTCCGGAATATTCTTTATTTTAATTCCTTATAATCATTCTCTCTGAACCCGGGTTGTTATTTGTTTCACTCTCGTTATTTCCAAGTTCTCAACTACCAAAAAAAAATCTATAAAAAAACTTGCATTTTAAAAAAAATCGTCTATAATAGCACCATCACCAAAATGGTGCTACTTTTATTTCCTAACCAATACAAAAATGTTTAAAGGAAAAGTCTATGTTTACAGAAACAACAATGGAAAAGAGGAAGAATTTGAAAAAGAATTTGATAATCCTCAGGAGTTCAACAACTTCAGAAAAAGTTATCGTCAACCCGAATTCGAAGGTCCTTTTATGGGATTAGGAGATCGAGCTCATTTGCAAAATTATTTCAATAATTTAATCGATAGCAGATTCTGACTAGGAACCAAGTCAGAGCCAGAAGAAAAAATGAGTCTTCCAAATTGAATTAATCTTGATGAATATGAACAAGAACTCCAAAAAATCGAATACAACAAAGCACATAAAGCTGAAGAAATCCAAGAATTAAAGGACACTTTAACTAAATTAAAGGATTATAAAAAGAGATTTAAGGCTGAATGAAGAGACGATATGATAGAAAAAATCGATAAAGATATCTCTACAG
>Ga0247609_10002555_pt1 | contig 19138 bp, 6 predicted proteins | sample 172DNAGHGlowgp2_FD_193487 | JGI IMG/M metagenome (GOLD analysis project Ga0247609, IMG submission 193487) | Sheep rumen microbial communities from Palmerston North, Manawatu-Wanganui, New Zealand - 1728 DNA GHGlow gp2 | ecosystem: Host-associated > Mammals > Digestive system > Stomach > Rumen ...
CCCATGTCGGTAACGGTCTCGCCGTTTACCTGCACGCGCCCTTCCTGTACGAGGGTGTCGGCGGCGCGGCGGCTAGCGACTCCGCAAAGGGATATGAACTTGTTGATGCGCATTATTCGTCCCCGTCCATCTGGATTTTGAGTTCCTTCAACTTTCTCCAGAGGGTGGCGCGGCTAATGCCGAGCCTCTTGCAGACTTCGGTCTTGTTGTTCTTGCAGACACTCAGTGCGTGCAGTATGTGCCGGCGTTCCATCTCTTCGAGCGAGATGATGTCTTCGGCGTCTGCGGGTTCGTCCGCTGCCTTTGCGGGAGTGTCTACGCGTGTGCCCTCGATGCTCGTGAGCAGGCGCGGTTCGGGAATGTCTTCCTTGATGTGCGGAATGGCGACCGTCTTTTCACGGGCTTCTTCCTGCACGTTCTCGGGCAGGTCTTCCAGGCGCAATATGCCGCCTTCCGAAAGAACAATTGCATGCTCGATGATGTTCTCGAGTTCGCGGATGTTGCCCGGGTAGGGGTACTTCGCCAGGGCGTACTGCGCAGCCGGTTCCACGTCGGTGATGTTCTTCCCGTGCGTCTCCTTGTATTTCAAAATGAAATAGCGGATAAGTGTGGGAATCACCGGTTTGCGTTCGCGGAGCGGCGGGAGCGTCAGGTGGAACGTGTTCAGGCGGTAAAAAAGGTCTTCGCGGAATTCGCCCCGAAGCATGGCAGCCTGCAGGTCGCGGTTGGTCGCGGCGATAATGCGGATGTCGAGGTAGCGCGCCTCGGTTTCGCCCACGCGCCGAATTTCGTGACTCTGCAAAAAGCGCAACAGTTTCACTTGCGTCGCTGCAGAAAGTTCGCCGACTTCGTCAAGGAACAGGGTCCCCTTGTTGGCGGCCTCGAACAGGCCCTTCTTGTCGGCGGTAGAACCCGTATACGAGCCCTTCTTTGCTCCGAAGAGTTCGCTTTCGACCAGGTTTTCGGGAATGGCGCCACAGTTGACCGCGATGAACGGTTCGCCCGCGCGCTTGCTGTAGCGGTGTATGACGTTTGCGAGGAATTCCTTGCCCGAACCGGATTCGCCGGTGATGAGCACGGTACTCGTGGTAGGGGAAATCTTGTAGACCGTCTTGAGGATTTTCCTCATTTCGGGCGTATCGCCAAGCAGGGAGTCGAGCACCTGCGATTCCATCAGCTGGTGCGTGGACTTGTTCTGCCTTAATGTCTGAATTTTCTTTGCGGTATCTTCGAGTTGCGATACCGCGGCTGGCTTCATCAAGAAACTGTTTGCTCCGCGGTTGATGGCACTTGTCGCACCGGGCCAGTTCTTGTTGTCGCACAGGACAAAAATTTCGATGCTAGGGTCCTTCTCCTTGAGATAGCTTACGATATCCATGTTGTCGAAGGTAAGGAAAGGAACTTCGATAAACGCGAGGTCTATCGGGTTGTTCTTTACCAGTGGCATCAAATTGTCCTTGTCGTCGCAGAGCAGGAGCTCTGTTTCGTCCAGATTCCAGGAACGCCGAATGTCGCTGATAAATTCCTTGTCGGAATCAGCTATCAGGATGTTCATCGGCATCTATTACTGGTGACTTTTAATGATTTCTTCGACCTTTTCGCGGAACTGCTGGATATCGATGGGCTTATTGAACGTGACCGCGACATCGAAATGCTTGGCCGTCAACAGGTAGTCGTCTGCGGCCGTGCGTCCGCCGGCGCTTACGGCAATCGTCCTGTCGCTCATGCCCATGCGGCGCAAATCGAGAATGACTTCGTAGCCGTCAACGTCCGGCATAATAATGTCCGTGACGATGACATCGTACTTCTTGTTCTGGTAGAGAGTCTTTGCTTCTCTGCCGTTGCTTGCGGTTTCCACTTCGTAACCCTTGACTTCAAGGGCGGTCTTCATCATCAAGTTGAACTGTTCGTCATCGTCAATAATCAAGATAGTGGCCATTATGCATCCTCCGTTTTTTCGGTTGCTAAGTCCCAATATAGATTAAATTGCGTGCCCTCGCCGAGGGTCGTATGCACTGTGAAATGCGCATTGCCGTCTTTTAGGAGCCTGAGGGCTGAAGTAAGCCCCAAGCCGAGCCCTTCGCCGGGCGCTTTCGTGGTAAAGAACGGCGAAAAGATGCGTTCGAGGGTCCCGGAGTCGATTCCCGTGCCAGTGTCGGCGATGGTGAATTTCGCATAAACTCCCGGCTCGATGGTGTCCGAGAAGGGCTGTACGATTTTCGTTTTTACCTCTTCGCGCTCCAGCTTGAACGTGAGCGTTCCGCCGTCGTCCTTCATGGCGAATATGGCGTTGTTTGCCAGGTTGCTCAATATGCGGTCGAGCGCTGCCGGCAGGCACTTTATCTTCAGGTCCTTATCGATGTCCTCGGTCGATATGTGGATGTTCGACGGGAGGGTGAGCTGCACCTTCTTTACCACGTCCTCGATAATCAGGAATGGCGAGAACACCATCGGTTTTGGTGCGATGGACGCCTCGTTCCTTATGGCACTTAGCAGCTGGTTCACGGAATCCTTTGCCTTGTTTGCCGCCTTGTTCGCTTCGCCGATAAGTTCGCCTGCCTTCGCGATGATCTTTGCCTTTTTCTCGGGAATGTCGTCGGTCGGCAAGTTCTCGAGGGTCTCACGAGCCAGCTCGCAGAACCCAATCTGGGCTCCGATACTGTTCTTGTAGTCGTGCGCGAAACCGCCGAGCATCGTGCCCAGGTCTTCGAGTCGCGAATGGATGCGTTTCTGTTCGCTCAGGAGGTCGCGTTCCCTTTCGAGGCGCTTCTGTTCGGTGATGTCCTGCTTGAGCCCGATAATCTTGTATGGCTTCTGTTCCGATATAATCGGGATGAACTGCTCGTTGTAAATGAATACGGCCTTGTTGTTGAAGATCAGGTTGTTCGCTTCGTCTTCGGAAATTTTTTCGTGACGGTCGTTTTCGTACGTGGTGAATATGCTCGAAAGTCCACTGTTGCGCGCCTGCAGTTCCCTGTCCGATATGGATTCCGTGGAGTCCGTCGTCTGGATAAGGTTGCCGCGGCTCTTGATGTCCATGATGTTCTGTGTGGTGTAGACGCCCTGCTCGTTCTTGGACCAGAACTGGAAGGGGAGCGCGTTGATGAGCGTGGAACTGAAACTGCTCTGCTCCTTGAATTTCTTTTCGGAACTATCGAGACGGTCCTGGTAGCGGATGAGGTCCTTCTTGTAGTCGGCAAACTGTCGGTTGAGCGTCTTGATGCGCTGCTGGTAGAAAAGCGAGTTCGTCTGGTCGCTCAGGAGCAAAAGCCACATGTATGTTGAAAGCGTGGTACGGTACTTGTACAGCGAGAGACTGAAGGAATGTAGTTCGTCGTTGACCTGAACCTTCACGCTTTCTGTCACGACTTCGTTATCCAGTTTCAGGCTGGGAATGAAGTCCTGAATGTGGTACATCTTCATTTCGTTGTCGGTCTTGCGGAACAGGAGCTGGGCTGCGGGGTTGCAGTAGCTGATGATGCCGTCGGCCTGGATGGCGAAAACGCAGTCGCCGAGCTGGTTGAACAGGCTCTTCATGAGCCAGTGGGAACTCTTGTTCTTGAACGAAATCGAGGTGAAGTACTGCCCGCAGAGAACCGAGAGGAATATGCATGAGTACTGGTGCCATTGCAGGAATATCGGGTGTCTTCCGTTGACGTTGAATCCACTTGCGACAGGGATCATGAAGTCGAATACGAACGAAAGAGCGATGAAGAATATAAAGCTGCCGGCCATGTAGAAGTTGATCTGCGCCGAATCCTTGTCGCCAGTCTGGAGCGTGTTGCGCATCAGCTTGTATATGGTAAGCAGGAGCTCGGGGAACACGTACAGGAAGAACATCATGGAATAAATCTTGAAGTATGCATGGTCGTGCAGCGGCATGAAACCGAGAATCTTGAATTCGGTGAAAAACGGTTCGTTTACGCAGAAGATGACGGTGACGGCGATGACGTTTGCTACGCCTATGGCGTTCAGGAGCCTCCAGAAGTTGAATCGCCTGAAATGGAGGGCATGTTCGGCAATATGGTAGATGGCGTTGCCAGCCTGAATCCAGGCGATAGCCTGCAAACCGAAGATGATCTTTGCGGCAAGACCGAAATGCGGCCCGCTGAAGAATAGACTGCCGACAAGGCTGAGCGTATTCCAGTAGGTGCATATGAGCATCAGCTGGTATATGGCCTTGGGAAACTGCCTTAGTCCCGTTTTCTGGCCCAGGATATAGGGAAGCAGGAACGTGAGTATAAGCGCTACGGCGGAAAGCCCCGTGGCGATAGGCGAGTCGGAAAACAGAATCTCTTGCATATCTTCTAGAAACTTATATAAAAAATCGAATAAAAGAAAAGTCCCGCGCCGGCGGGACTTGAAATTTTGCTACAAGGTCTACTTTAAACGGCGAATACCGAAGGTTTCGGTCTTGTCGTAGGAATTTGACGACTCGAAGCGCTTCTTTGTTTTTGCATCGAGGTCGGCGTTGGGTAGGAACTTGCAGTTCAGTTCTGCCTTGTAGATATAGGCGCCGGTACCGATTTCCCGGCCCTGTTGCGAGCGTACACCGCCCTTGGGCGCGTTTACCCATTCCACGAAGAAGGTGACCTTGTTGTTCGTCGAGTAGTACACGTCGGAATCGACGGTGAACGTGCCGGAGAGGCGGTTCACGAAGCTGCCCATGTTCGTGTAGATGGGCAGGCTGTACTTGACCTTCAGGCTCCTCCAGTAGGCGGGCTGGTTCAGGGAGCCTCCGCGCGGGACGGTCAGGTCCATTGTCCACACGACGCCGTTAAGAGGCGTTACGGTGGTATCGATCCCGGTCTGCACGACAGCGCCCTTTTCGATACGGTCGAGCTTGTGGTTGCTCGGGTTAACCACGTAAAGGTTGATCGTCTTGTTGCTCGGGATAAGCGAGGGGTCTGCAGACGATACGGTCGTAATCGGCTTTTGCAGATGGATATCGAACTTGATTTTCGGATTGCCCTCGCCGCCGATGGTCACCTTCGGGTTGTCATCTGCCGGCATGTTGTTGCTCAGGTCCGTAAATGCGCTGGCTGTCTTCGGGGCGAGGTTAATGCGGTCGCCTTCCATGACGGCGATTTCGGCCTCGGGCTTGTATACCGCGTTGATGGTCAGGGACTGGTTCGAGAAGTTCCATCCGGTGAGGTCGATCTTGTGCACACCTATGCTAGAACGTTCGCGCACATAGAGGATTGCCGCTGAATCTACGGCGATGAGCGGTTCGCTTACGTGGATAATCAGGACTTCGAGGTTGCCCGATGACGAGAGGCTTGCCGAAGTGAATACGGGGCCTGCGAGGTCTTCTGCAATCGAAGACTCGGTCTCGTAGGCGGCACCGCTGCCCAGGTGCTCGGTAACAAGCCCTGCGCCTATAAGGTCCCTGCCTTCCAGGGCGCCTTCGTAGTTGCCGTTAGTGTTGCCGAGGGCGAAAGGTGTCGGCAGGTCGAACGAAGTGGACATCTGGTCGGCGTTCAGCCTGATTTCGGCCTTGCGTACGACAAGCGTTTCGGGGAAGGCGCTACCGAAGATAATCGAGATGGAGTCCGGATAGTGCTTGGCATCGACTGCCTTCGTGAACTTGATTTCGATATGTTCGGCAAGGCCGTCTTCGTCCTTGTCGGCGATGCTTGCGTAGGTCATGGGTATCGGACGGATCTTCAGGAGCACATCCACGATTTTCGGAGTGCAGTTGCCGATGCCGTTGCCTGCGAGGTCCTTGATGGTGGCCGTGGGCGAAAGCTGTGCCTTCATGCCCTCCTGCACCAGCGAGCCTCCGCCTGCGTCGAAGTCGATTTCGAATTCCCAGATATTGAGTGCTTCGTTGTAGAGCTTGACTCCCTTCACGTGGGCAGCAATATCGGCAGAATTGATGCGGAGCGGCCATTCGGGCGAGGGCTCCTTGACAGGTTCGCTGAACTGGATGTAGACGAAATCGCTTGTCGCGTCGGACTGGCGTTCCAGTACGGACACCGATATCAGATCAGGCGAGATGCCATCCTTATAGAAGTCGGATGCTTCCTTCTTGCCGGCATTGGTGTTGCTTATAAGCGTAATCGAGCCGGATGGATTGGTGTTGGCGGTAGCACCAGTGAGGTTTGCGCCGACAACCAGTTCTGTCCCGCTGAGCGAGATCACCTTGTCGCTTACGATGGTGTCACCTTCGTAAGTAAACTTGATGGAATTGAAGGACTGGCTCTGTTCGGCGACATACTCGTTGGAAAGCGTAATCTTGAATGCGTCAGGAATGCCGTCGCAGTCGGAATCCACCATGAGTGCGTTGTCGATAATCGGCCATGGCGGCAGGTCCTCTATGATGAGTGTCGCAATTGCCGGCAGGTAGTTCACCGTGGAGGTGTTGTTGCCAATAGCCTTGAGAACCGTGGTCGTCGCCTTGTCCGAACGGAGATAGAACACGGCTTCACCGTTGATAATGTCGATCGTTTCGACCGGGGTGGTCGATGTCGCCGAGGTGTAGAACTTGGCAAAGCCGGATTCCGAGGTGAGCAAGACGCTGAACGGGTCGGTCTTGAGGACTTCGAAATTGCTGTCGAGTAGCTGGAGGTGCACTTCGACCGTTTTTCCTGTGTAGACGCGCACGGTATCCGTCGTGAACTGCAAGATCCGGATTTCGGGCGGAGTTGTGATGGTGTCGATTTCCACGTTGCTGCGGACCACGGCACAGGCGCAGTCATAGCTGCCAGAGCTGTTAGCCGCATGGTTGTGCCAGCTGACCCATTCCATGTAGTTGTTGCCGTACGAAAGCAGCGTGTCGTGCCAGAATACGAGCCCATCCCTGCGGTTTTGCGGGTCGTACATGGTCTGGGATATGTAGGAGTTGCCGTTCATCTCGATATCGTCGAGAATGCCTGTCGGGCTAACCTTGCTTGTTCCCTTGTAGAGAGTCTGGTATTCTTCCTTCTCCACGGAGGTATACGGTGTGGCGAACGGTTCTTCGAAATTGATCGATACGGTACGGAGTACCTGCGGGCCCGATTCCGGTGTATCGTCGGGGCCGTAGCCGTAGATGTGCTTGCCGTGGTAGTATACCGGGACATACGGGTCGCGGGTGAAGGCGACTACCTTCACGCCCTTCGAATTCGTTTCGAGTTGAGCAGTCTCCGAACCGGTAAAGTAGGGGGCCTGCGTGAGGTCAACGCCTTCAAACTCTTCGGGGGCGTCGTCTCCGGTGTGCGGCCCGAGAGACCAGGACGATGGATCGAAACTTGCATATGTGGTGTTGAGCCACTTGACTTGGAAGATGATTCGGCCCGAAACGTACAGTTTGCTCTTGATTGTGATGGGCATGTAGTATTTTCCGACTCCGTCAGCGGTGATTTGTCCGAACGAGACTTGCGGCATGCCGACTACGAGGCCGGTACCATCGAACACCTGGCCGATATAGCTGACCGGCGTTTCGATAGACGGATTATCGCCTAAGTAAAGGCGGAGTTCGAAGTCTTCGAAGACGGTCGTATCGTTATTGTCGATTTCAATGATGAAGTCGCCGCAGTTCTGCCAGTTGTTGCCTGAACACTTGGAGGCGTTCTGGTAGGCGCTCGGCTTAATCCACACATCAAGATCGGCGTACACGGCGTGGGATGACGTGGTGAACGAGAATTCATCGGATTTTGCCGTGCCCGAGGAAACGGAGAAGTAGTACGTGGTGCCGGCCTGCAGGTTGGTGAGAGTTGCCTCGTGGAAAAGTACCGCACCGCCTTCTGCTGCCTGAGATTCGGTGTAGGAACCGGTTGCTTTGCCGTAGTTCACGACGCCGTTCATGCGGTCGCTGCTCCACCAGTAAATCTTTGCGCTCCTGTGGTCCACCTGGCAGATCGTGACTCCGCTTATAGTCGTGTTCTTGGGAGTCATGGTGAACTGGTACCATTGACCGTGGTTGTTGTCGGTCGTCATGTTCCTCTTCGTGTCCATGCCTTCGAGGAAGAAGTAGTATGTCTTGTTCGGGGTGAGTCCGGTGAGCGTCACGGCGCCACCCTTGGAGGCGGTTGTCTGCTGCACGGACTTTGTCGCGGATTCGTCGGGCGATTCGGCGTAGAATACCGTTACGAGGGCGACTTCGTTGGCGTCCCAGCTTATGATGGCTTCGGTATCCGATATCGGGGTGCCAGCGATGTTGCTGAACAGCGGGCCTTCGTTATCGGGCGGGAGTGTTTCGGCGAGGCTCTGTGCAGGAATCAATAGCTGCACAGAGAAGTCGATACAGGTTTCCGTGGCGGTATAGTCGCTCCAGTCTTCAAGCAACACTGCGGTGGGTGCCGCGCCACCCATGAGGGCTCCGCGCGGGCATTGATACTTGTAGGGCATGCCGCCTGCATTGTAGCCGTCCGGGTTTGCGGTACGGTTATGCGGGTGGTTCGAGTTCTTGTCGCCTGCGCCCATCAGGAAGGATATGTCCCACGGGTTTGCGCCCAGGTTGTAGTAGATGTTGTCGAGGGCCAAATTCTTGTAGGCGTCCTTTTCGGGGCCCGGTGGCAGGATTTCTGAAAGCATGAAGATGGCGTTTGCCGCACCCATGTTGTAGCGGTTGAAACCCCAGTCGCTTGAAGTCCATACGAGGTTATACGGACCATCGGACGTGACCTGCCCGAAACGGTTCCTGTAGACCAGGTTCGAACCCTGCGATCCGTCGTCGGTCAGACGGCGCAGGCAGTTCGTGGCGCGCTGTATGAGCGTGTCGCGTTCGAGTTCGCCCACGTTGTAGATTTCGGCGGTTTCCTTGTCCTTCAAGATGAGTTTCACGAACGAGAAGAGCACGTAGGAATGGATGTTCTCGAAGTCCGTGGGCCATCCACCCGGAGTGAATCCGCTTTCGAGCCCGAGGAATCCGCCCTTGAAGTACGGGCCTGCATCATCGGGTTCGTTATTGTAGCCGTAGTTCGTGGAGTTATCGTTGATTTTCAGGTCTTTGTAGAGGTCAAACTGGTAACTCGTATCGGCGGTCGCGTACCACAGGGCAAGGGCCGCAGCGGCAGCGTCGTCAATCATGTTGGTCTTGCTTGTGCCACCCGGATAGAATCCTCCGAGTTCGTCGGTGTTTGTGTATGCTCCACCATAGCCGTAGGAGTGAGGCTTCAGAACATTCTTGTAGATGTCCTTGGCCGCTTCGATAAGTGAATCGGCATAGACGGGGTCATACGGATACCATCCCATGGCGAAGTATGCCAGGGCAGCAGCAAAGACGCCCGAACCGGTTCCTGCGCCCTTTGCCACATGGCGGTCTGGGCCACCTTTCGAATGCGGCTGTGCGTCCTGCTTTTCGGGTACGTCCCAGAAATTGTGGTCTTCACTTCCGACAGCGACGGAGTGGTACATGTCGTGCTGGGCGATAAGGCCATCTTCTTTCGAAGCCTTGTACAGTTTGTAGATATAGTCGGCACCGATCTTGGCTTCGTATAGGAGGTCGGGGATGCCGTCGGGAATGGTGTCGTCGTACGAATTGCCGTAGCGGTCTTCAGCCTTGTCCTCGTAGACAAGGTAGGTCATGGCAAGTGCATAGGCCGTATAGCTGAGCGTTTCGGAAACCTTGAAGTGGTCGCCGCAGTCATGCCAGCCGCCGGTAAGGTCGTGCCCGATTTCGGAACCGTCCTTCAGGTGGCAGGGGGCGTGCAGGTGCGACTTGGTGTTGCCGCAGCGCTGGATGCCAAAGAACTTGAGCGAGTTTTCGAATACCGCGTTGAAGATGGAAGGGTGCACATGGAACGTTGCCGAAGTATCGTGCCCGTTCACGATAAAGTATTCGCCGATGGCGGTCAGGTTCGTGAAATCGGCCTTGTAGAGTTTTTCGGTGTTTCTGCTTGTGGAATCCTTGCTGCCGAATTCATAGACCCTTTCAAGCGAGTTGAAAGCACCGTTTACCCAGATGTTCGGCTTCGGTGCAGCGTCAGCAATAAGAGTGAGTGCAGAATTGCCGACATCGACGACCTGCCTTGTGTTGGCGTTTACAACCTTGAAGGTCATATCCGTAGGGTCGGCGACGTAGGCGTACTTGTTGTCTTGCGGCCTGAATCCCGCCTGGTTCACGCGAATCGGACGGCGGTTGTAAACGTTTAGCGAGTCGAGGTATCGACGTTCGTGAACTTTGTCAGTGCGGTCGATTTCCGGGAGCTGTGCCATGGCATTTACACATAGCACTTCACCCAGCACAAATGATGCCATGAGAATTTTTTTCAGATGCGTCATCTTCATATTTTCTCCAAAAACTCGCTTCCTTTACTATTTACGCTTGGCACGCTTGAATCCGAAAGTCTTCGTCGTGTTGTCCGTGGTCTTGATGACATCGCCCTTCTTGTAGTTCGAACTTTCTCCCTGTACCGGAGTGGAGTCTGCGGTGTAGGTGGCCTTGGAGAGGAAGTCGAATTTCGCAATGTATGCGCCTGTGCCGAGCTTGCGGCCGGTCTTTGTCGTGGGCGCACCATCGGGTGCCATCCATTCCATATTCACGCGCAGCACGCCATCTTCCGAGATCATGTCGTAACCGATGTCGTTCATGTTCAGGCGTACGTTCTGCTTGGTAATGAACTGCCCGAGGTTGTCGTAGACATCGACCGAGAACTTGATGTCGAAATCGAAGAGCGGCTGGCCGAGATCGTTGGTCTGCAGGGCCGAAGGCATCGTGATTTCAACAATGAACTGCGGGCCGGCATGCTTGTAGAGGTTCGTGTCCAGGACGATTCCCGTTGCAGAAAGGACGCCGTCCTTGAGAGTCATGAGGGCCTCGTTGCCGCCAGTCTTGATGATTGTCGCACGGAATACTTCGCCTGCGCTGGCCGGAGCTCCCGTATAGGGGACGTCGGCGGAAGGCTTCGTCACGTTATGCACGAGAACCACGTTGAACTTCGTCTTTTCTGCGGAAGCACCGCCGACAATTACCCACGGGTTCTGTTCGGTGGGGTAGTTGCCAGCCTTGTCCTTGTAGCGGGAAAGTGCCGGGAGCGGCACGAGCCTGATGTAGTCGCCTACGCGTACGGCGCCTTCGGATTCATCGGAGTAGCCGTAGAATTCCTTCACGTCGTTTCGGGTCGATACGGACTTGGGCTTCAGGTATATGCCTTCCTGCGAGCCGCGCTTGCGCTCGATGTATTCGAGAGAGGAATTGTCGATAGTCTGGAGAGGCTCAGACATGGTGGCTTCGAGGAACTCGTAGGAATTCGATGTGGACTTCGTCGCCTTGATAATGACGGGCGGGCACTTGTCGACTACGAAGTAGAACTTGTCGAAGAATCCGCCTGCGGGTCCGAGTCTCGGTGTCACGTGACCGTAGCCGTCGTACGAACCGCTTGTCGTGCCGAACGGGAATCCGTTTGCAGTCGTGAGCGGAATCGTAATGATGGAAATCGTATCCTGCACCAGGGTGGAATCGTCGGTGACGACACCGGTGAGGGTATCCAGCTGCTGGTTGTGCTGCCAGTGTTCCCCGAATTCCATGGTGTGGTTCCAGTCGGCAGGGAGGAAACTCTTGGTGATGTTCTTTATGCCCCATTCCACGACGAAACTGTCGAGCATGTCCTGCGGGCGTAGCTTCTTTTCGAACTTCAGGTAGATTTCGTCAGCGAAGCCGTCACCCTCGTTGTCGCGGATTTCGGCAAGCGTGATGGGCACGGGCTTCGGGGTTTCTGCAATCTTCACGCCCTGTGCGCAGGGCGATGCCGGGTCGAGCGCGTTCAGGGCTTCGTCCGTGATGTTCATGCCGCTCTTGATGCTTGCGATTCCGCCAACAGGGATGTAGCTCCCGTTGTCGTTCCCGGTCACCACGAACAGCCAGCTCTTGCCGCCGTTGTTTGTGGTCGCCTTGCCCGACACGGAGATGTGGTCACCGGAGACTCCTTCGATAGAGAGGGGCCATGCTCCCAGGGAGGGTAACATGACAGGCTCGGTGAAGGCGATCATCAACGTATCTTCGGTGGAGCGCGGTTCCGGATTCTCGAGAATCGTTACGCTCAGGAGCTGCGGCGCGATACCGTCGGTAATCTTCACCACTTCGCGGGAAATCTGCCCCTTCGTGACAAGGAATACGGTTGCGGTTCCGCTGGGTGTGGCCGTTTCGGGTACGTTTACGCCTGTGAGCGGTATCGTAATCTCGTTTAGGCCCTGTATCGGCTGGGGCACAGAAAGTGTCACCGAGTCGCTCATGCCTTCGATAAACACGCGGACGCTGTCCAGCGCGTAGTTCTCGTCGAAGGCATTGGAGAAGGTGATGGTCAACTTGTCGGCAACGTTGTCGCAGTCGCTGTCCTGGGCAAGCACCTGCTTGGGCGCCGGGTACGTGGATTCTGCGTAGAACGACTGCTTCGAGACATCTTCTTCGTCTTCGGGGTCGATATAGATGACCTGGATGGTATCGCCCGCAAAGAACGAAATCTGGCCAGGCCCTCGGTTGTTCTTCGGAACTTCGAGTGCGGCGATGGAGGTCTTGCTCTGGAACATGCCGGGGTTGTCGGCAACGGGTTCCATGGCGACCTTGAGGGTATCGCCCTTCTTGTTGTTCACGACGAGCACTTCGATAGTCTGGTTGTACTTTGCCTTGTCCTTGTCGGTCAGGTAGATGTAGAACTGCGTGTTCGCCGGGTCGGCCGGGCTTGCCACCGGGTTGCCGTCCCTATCCTTGATGGTGAGGGCCGATGCGGTAGCGTCGCCCTTGGTGAACTGCACGAAGTACGAACGGTTTACGAAAGCACAGCCTCCGTTTTCGGTACAGGCAGCACAATCGGGGTCAGGCCCTGCGAATACCGTGACGTCGACCTTGTTGCTTCCGATGCCCATCTTAACCGGAATCTTCAAATCCCAGAGGTCGGTAGCGAGGTTGTAGTGCGCAACGATGACGCCATTGCTCATCATGTAGATTTCGCCATCAAGATCCATGCGTTCCAGCGGAACCTGCGTTCCGTTTGCCCAAATCTTCGTGATGTAGCCGCCTTCGGTAATATGGGCGTGGCCGGTCACGAACACGGTGCTGCTCGACTGGTCGATTTCCACATAGCTTCCGTTAGACACGTTGAAGGGCTCGTCGAACGTGACCTCGATCTGGTAGTTCGCGCGCTTCGTTTCCATTTCGCTCTTGGAGGGGCTGTAGCCCCAAACGAATTCGTCCTTGCGGTACACGGCTACGTAGGGGTTCACCGGTGCCACGCCGAAGTCCAGGTCGCCGGCATCCTTGCTGATGCAGGGCATGCCCGGGTAGTCGGCGTAGTCGCCGTTGGCCTTGCTGTGCGGCATCCAGCTCCAGTCGCCTGGATTTGCCGTGAGGGTAGCGCCAATCTTGTCTTCGTCAGACACCCAGTACCAGGTACCGTCGGCGTTGCAGTAAAGCTTCTTGTTCTGCGGGGCCACGTCGAGCGGGTCGTCCTGTCCCGGGGCGCGAATGCGTGCTACGAACAGCACGTCCACGCGGAAGCGGCTAGAACTCTTGATGACTGTCGGTCCGAGCGGGATGGGGAAGTACCACTGCCAGGTGCCAGAAGCGGCATCGTAGGTGTCTTCGATCTTTACGGGGCGCACGTGCCGGAAGCCTTCATTGAGGACATTTAGCGTTGTCGCATCGCAGGCCTTGTTGAAACCGGCCTCGTCGTACGCCTGGCAGATGTCGGTACGGATGGCCACGTCGTCGTAGAGATCGTCGTCGCCGCGCATGAACATGCGCACGGTAAGGCTGTCGAACGCTCTAGCTTCGTTGTTGAAGATGTTCAAGTTGATGGCGGGCTTGCTTGCCCATGAGTACTGGTAGGTGTACACGCTGAAGTCGTACTGCGTTACCGGAGTGGTGAACTTCAGCATGGCGCCGGTCTCGTCGTTCACGTTCGTGTATTGCCCGTTGCTCTCGACGGCGTAGTAGTATGTCGTCTTTTCCTTGAGTCCGCCGATTTTCACATAGTGGAATTTGGTCGGGATTCCCGAGATGTCGGCATTGCCGGCGCCCGTGTTGTGGGCATACTCGTTCGGGTTCGTGTGCGGAATGGTATCCCAGTAGAGCTTGGATTCGTATTCGCCGTTCGGGGTGTACCACATGATTTCGGCACTGTCGGCACTTACGTTACACACGGTCACGTTCTTGATTTCGGCGCTTTCGACGGTGTTGAGCGTCGTGAAGCTGAACGGAGTCTGCGTGCTGTCGACCATGAACTTCATGGTGTAGTTTTCTGGGTTGTAGGCATTATAGCCGGTCGCGAAGAAGTAGTACGTAGTGCCCGGCTGCAGGTTCCTCAGGATGAACTCGTGTTGCACGCCGGAGGAGGAATCGTCGGGGACGGCAATCTTGTTCATTTGCGTTGCCTGGTCGCCTGTGCCGTAGTTGATGGATGCCGTGCCGCGGATATCGAGTTTCACCATCACGATGGCGGAATCCATGCTGACGTGGCGGATTTCCACCTGCATTCCGGGTGCGCGGGTGCGGTCAATCTTCTGGGAGGCGAGGCTTACGCTACTGACGAGGGTTGCGGCTGCGTCGATGCAGACTTCCGACATTTCGTAGTATTCCCAGTTGCGCTGTCCTTCCTTACCCATAGTCACACTGAGTGCAGGGGGAACGCCACCATAGAGGGCGCCTACAGGCGGTTTATACTTGTAGCCTGCGCCCGGCATGTTCTTGCCTTCGGGGTTTGCAGCACGGTGGTGCGGGTGGGCGTCGTTCTTGTCGCCGACACCCATAATGAAGGAAACGTCCCACGGGTTCACGCCAAGCAGGTAGTTAAGCTGGTTGATGGCGAACTGCTTTGCCTCGGCCGCTTTCCAGTTCGGGGTTCCCATGTTGGGGAGTGAAATGCCCTGCTTTTCGATGTCGGCCGCCACGTCGGCGTATGCCAGCACTTCGAAAATGTCACCAGCGCGGTATCTGTTGTAGATCCATTCCTGGTCCGTGAGCATGGTATACCAGGTCTTGTCGTATGTGACCTGGCTCTGCTTCCAGACATTGGGAACCGTGGGGAATACGAATGTTTCCGGGCTTTCGCCGTAGGCACTCATGTCGCCGAGGTTCGCAATCATGTCCGCGATACAGTCTTCGATGGCGTTCAGCCATTCTGTTTCAGATAGGCCGTATTCGTTTATCGCCTTGTCCTTGTCCTGCAGGATTAGCTTGTAGAGGGCATAGAGCGCGTAGGAATAGGCGTTTGCCCATCCGGTGTTCTTGACATCCTTGAAGAAGCCCTTGTTGTTGGTGACGAACCAACCGCCCTCGAAGAATCCGGCGCCGGTAGCGTATTCCTGGCCCTGCACCATGTTCTTGTTGCGGATCATGTCGTCGGCGTATTCTTTTTCTCCGGTCGCATAGAGGAGTGCCACCGAGGCAAGAGCCATGTCGTCGTAGAATTCGTTGTTGCCGTTATAGGCCGGGCTAGACCAGCCGGCAGCCTTCTTGTTGTGAGTGAAGGTCGCGCCTTGGGCGAGGTCTTTTGCAAACTTGTACATGGCCTTGGCCACCATAAGGCAGCTATCGGCAAAGGGCTTGTCGTATTCGGCATACATCTTGCCGAGGATGGCGAGGCCTGCGGCCGTTTCGCCACCGATGTTCGAGCCGACTTCGCCAAGGCGGACCGTACGCGAGGCGGGGCCACCGCGGTCGGTTGCCGATGCAGAGTTGTCGACAGGGAGCTTGTCCTGGTTCTCGGGGCGTCCCCACCAACCGTGGTCACTACCGAAGTTACCTACGGAAAGGGCCATGTCGTCGACGACTCCGTTGGCGCGCTTGTAGGCACGCAGTACAAAGTCGGCGCCGTGCTTTGCTTCGCGGAGCATGTCGGGGATACCGTCGGTATTGACTGTTTCCCCTTGGTTGTAGGCATAAACGTCTTCGTCGGCGTCGGCGTTCGTTGCCGCCATCACGGCAGCCACCATGAAGGCGTACATCTGGGTCTGGGATTCCTTCAGGTGGTCTCCGCAGTCGTAGTAGCCGCCTTCAAGCGTTCCAGCAAGGGCTTCATTAAACGGTCCACGGACGTCATCTGCACCTTCGGTAACCGGTCCGCCGCCATCCTTGGTATGGCTTGCCGGGTGGAACCAGGATTCTCCATTACCGCTACGGTTGATGCCGTAGAACTTGAGGGCAGCATCCTTCACCATGGAATACACGTGTTCGCTAATGATGAATGTGCTCGAAATATTGTTCCCCACCTTGATGCGCAGGCGGGTATTGGTGGGCAGGCTCATGTTGCCGAGTTGGCCAATCTGTATTGTGCCCGACGGGCCCGTTATGCTAACGGAATAGCGGTCCTTGTTGTTGGTGGCCGCGTTTGTCCCTGCATTGATTATCCAAGAAGACGATGCGGATTTACCGCTTGAGGTAAAGGTTCCCGTGGCTGCGGGGGAGAGGGAGTTGCCATCGGCATCCACGACTTCGAAGGAGGTGGCGGAACCGACGTAGTAGAACTGCTTCTCGGGGTCACTTTCGAGATAGCCGGCCTGGTTCACGCGGATGGGCGACATGCGGTAGTTCATGGCGTCCAGGTAGGCCTGGTCGAGCGTGTCGGGGATAAATTCGTTGGGGGCGAATGCGGCGGGAGTCCTGTTCTTAGGAATAGGGTTCTTCGGAATCGGGTCGGGTACAAAGTGGTTGAATACGGTGCTGTCCCACGTGAGCGGCCAGACCGGACGAATCAGGTCGTACGGTGTGGGCTGTTCTTGCTCTGCCGCCATGATGCCGACAGTCGCGAGCAGTACTGTAATCCAAAATCTTTTTGCAGGCATGCCGCCTCCTTTAAATAACCTAAAAAACAGGACCCTAGCAAGAGTCCTCGTCAAACCACAAAAATCCCAATTATAAAATAGATTTATTATGTTAAATCGTCCCCTCGAAAATGAGGAAAAAACAAAAAAATACGCAATTTCGAGGGGCGTGCAGAGACTGCGCCAAGCATATCACAAAAAAATGCGAAAAACGGGAAATTCGCATGCCGGAAAGAATTGTAATGTAAAGCGAAATTTACAAACATGAGCGTGTAAAAACAAACCGCCCCGAGGAGGGCGGCTTGTTTTTGTGTGGATTTGTTAGAGAGAAACCTTGAACGTCTTGCTGCCGACCTTCACGATGTACATGCCCTTCGCGCCGGTGTACACCTTCTGGACAATGCCGAGGCCGCGTGTGGTGCGGATGACCTGGCCCAAGTTGTTGTAGACGGTGATTGCCATGCCCTGGGCTCCGGAAACTTCGATGTAGTTATCGGCGGTCCTGTAAACGGCGACTGCAGCGAGGCTTGCCGGTTCGGCAGCGATTGCGGTGGTCGAGGAGGAAGAAAGCGGCGGCCACGGGCCGAAGCCGCTGCTGGAAGACTGCGGCGGCACGGCGCTAGAAGAGGAGGCTACGCTGCTGGAAGAAGCGACTTCGCTGGAAGAGGACGGCGGGGTAGTTGCACCGCCGGAGATGACGATGTCGCCTGCGTTCGGCACGGCGTCGAAGTAGACATAGCCACCGTCAATCTTGGATTCAAGCTTTGCGCCGGCCTGCGTGACTTCTGCCTGAGAGCCGTCGTACTTGACGCGGATGGAAAGCGGGTAGTCGTACTTAGAAACGTTGTCGGCGATGGAGTGCGTGAGCTTGACGGTGATGTTGCCGCCGCTAGAGGAGGCTTCGGCCTTGGATGCCTTGCGTTCCTTGATGTACATGGCGACATGGCCCATCGGGGCGACCCAAATGTCCTTGTCATTCTGCTGGGCCCACTTGAGGCCGTCTTCAATGGAGCCGATCGGCGTGGGCGAGTAGGTGGCGTTTCCGTTGTTCTTGCCTTCGAAACCGTGGGTGAGGAACGAAATCCAGCCGCCCTGCTGTACGGCCTTCTGCATGTTGCCCTTGAAGTCGTTCGTGCCGGTGGAACCAGTCATGATGGCGGATGCCATTGCCCAGTCGCTGGGACCGTCCTTGCCCATCATGTCGGGCTGGCTCTGCCAGGACCCGTTGCAGATACGGCCAATGATGTAGTTCTGCAACACGGCGCTCTTATTCGGCACATTGCAGTTCGGATAGGCGACCGTGATAATGCCGTACTTCTGCTGGATTTTGCCTTCGATGGCTTTTTTGGAAGAAGCTTCTTCGCCGCTCATGTTATTGCCGTGGCTGTTGCTGTGGCTTGCAATTTCGTGACCGTTCTTGGCCATGTTGCCGAAACCGCTCCAGTCGGGGTTCCAGTTCACCACCACGTTGAATGTGGCCTTGTAGCCGTACTTGTCGAATAGCGGACCGCCGTCGCTCACATGGCTCGGCGCACCGTCGTCAAACGTAAAGGATGCGGCGCCCTTGCGGAAGCCTGCCCAGGTACCGATTTCGGCGGTCTGTGCGAGCGCGGAACCTGCTGCGAACATACCCACGGCAGTGGCAGCGATAAAGACTTTTTTCATAAGAGACTCTCCATAAATATGTTTTATACCCCTAATCTAAATCATTGGGGGGTGGAACGATGTTGCGGGTAGACGTTTCCGTTGTATAACTTTGCAACGCAAAAATGGCGTTTTTATGGTAAAAAAGGCGATTTTTATGGGTGTTGTTAAAAGTTTACAGGACGTATGGGGCAGTTTGTCCCAGGTTCTCGGTAGGGGGTAGATTTATCTATATTGGGGGCATGATTTTTGACGAGATAGTGAACGATGCCTACGAGGAACGGGAATACCCGGCTCTTTTAGCCTTGGCCCATGAATGGTCGGGTACGAGGCCATTTCGGGCTCTCCGTTTATTGGTGGCAACACCGGTTTTTAGGAATACGCTGCTGGAATACAGGGCGCTTATCGCAGGCGGTGCAGATCTCGTCGTGGGTGTGGCCGGCTTGGATTCGGGCGAGGAGGGCGCGGGTGCTGATGCCTCTAATGCGGGTGCCGAGATGCCCTGCGACCCGGGTATCGTGGATGTTGTGCGCGAAAATGGTATTCCAGTGGTCGGGTTGCAAGAGGCGCTCGAGATGGAAGCCGCTGGTCGCGGGTTTGACCTGATATTGGATTGTGCAGGCCAGTTCTCGGCTTGCCATCCGCGGTTCGGGTTCGTGGAACTCACGCGCAGCGGCGTGCAGTTCTACGAGAAGTGCGAACATCCGGTTTATGTGGCCGATAGCGGGATAGTGAAACGCATCGAGACTTGCCTCGGGACGGGGGAGGGTTACGTGCGCGCACTCGCTCAGCTCGGGCATGATTTTGAGTCCGG